>Ga0180007_10002799_pt1 | contig 20249 bp, 16 predicted proteins | sample MM_PC_MetaG_FD_121122 | JGI IMG/M metagenome (GOLD analysis project Ga0180007, IMG submission 121122) | Groundwater microbial communities from the Aspo Hard Rock Laboratory (HRL) deep subsurface site, Sweden - MM_PC_MetaG | ecosystem: Environmental > Aquatic > Deep subsurface > Groundwater... | reverse complement strand
AATCAAAATACTTAAATTTCCACAATTTTTTAATAGGCGGATGAAGGATGCATAAATACCTTAATTCAGATCGCTTGTTTTGTAGTGATGTTATTTTCTATAGCCAAGTGGAAGGGGTTTCGCCGATCATTGCGGACCCCGCAATGATCGGCGAAACCCCTTCCACGCTGCCTGTAGAAAAGACCGGCGTCAGGCGCGTTGCGCCTTCCTTGCTCAATAGTTGCGGGGCCCACCTGCGGTACCCGCAACGATCTGTCCAGCAAACGTCTGCCTCAATTAAAGGACTTTTAGGCCGTTTACATAGCCTATGCAAAAATTAGTGGGAATTCATAAGAGTATAATTTATGCAGTAGCTACAAAATATAATGCAGAAATACTAACCCAAGATAGTGATTTTAAAGATTTCCCAAATGTAAAATATTCTTATAAAAGTTAAGTACTGATAAATCAGATAACGTAAATATTAAACTTAGGCACGATGCGCATAATATGGTGTATTGCCTCGATCCGAAAGCGGAGATGTGCGCAAAAGTCAGAACATACCGTTATGATCCTTACGACCGATGTGCCGTCGGCCTAATTGTCTTTGCCTGGTCGCGGCTAAGCGAAAAAACCGGGAAATACCTCTTAAACTACAAGTGCGCGTTGACCCTGTGCATTCACCCTGAAGAAATTAAAAGTATAGTAAAATATAATTCAATGTCTGAACAAACGCAATGCAACCGCAATTCAAATTATTTATGAAACTTAAAGGAGAAATTGTATGACAAAAGAGGGGTTGGTAATAGAACAGGCAGTATCTGACCCTGCGTCCATGGAAATGCTGCAAAAAGCACTCGATGAATGCATAGATACATGTTATACAAGAGGCATTGAGCAGAAAAACAAGTGCAAATTCGGCACCGGAGGCATCTGCTGCCGGATATGTCATATGGGTCCCTGCCGGATAACACCCAAATCACCTCTTGGAGTATGCGGAGCCGATGCGGATACAATTGCAGCCAGAAATTTTCTCCGTGAAGTCGTCGGCGGAACTGCCGCGCACTCTGACCATGGCAGGCATCTTGTACTGATACTAAAAAAAATCGGAGAAGGGAAAGGCGGCGATTATAAAATAACTGATAAAAAAGCGCTGCAGAGAATCGCAATGCGGTATCACATCAACACCGAAAACAGAAGCGATAATGAAATCGCGCTTGAACTTGCAAATTTATGGATCGGAGAGTTTACCAGTCAGGAAGATAATCTTAAAACCCTCGCGCTTGCTCCTGTAAAACGGCAGGAAATATGGTCCAAAACAAAGACCTCTCCGCAGGGAATAGACAGATCCTGTGTTGAAGCTATGCACCGGACACATGTCGGTGTTGACCATGATTATAAAAACATTCTGATGTCCGCATTCAAAACTTCACTCAGCGACGGCTGGGGAGGTTCGCGAATAGCCACGCAGGCGACAGATATTCTTTTTGGAACACCCTCACCGGTAAAAAGCAAAACAAATCTCGGTGTACTCGAAGAAAAAAAAATAAATATTATCGTACACGGCCATGAGCCCGCACTGTCAGATATGCTTGTGTATGCATCAAAAATGCCGGAAATGATAAGTTATGCCAAAGCCGCCGGAGCGGAAGGCATTCAGCTCTCAGGTCTTTGCTGCACGGCTAATGAAATGTTAATGCGGCATGGGGTTCCTGTTGCGGGCAGTTTTCTTCAGCAGGAACTTGCGATCATTACCGGCGCAGTTGAAATGATGGTCACCGATGTACAGTGCGTAATGCCTTCACTGCCGGATGTCGCGCGCAGTTATCATACAATCATCTGCTCGACGGCTGACATCGCAAAGACCATCGGCGCAACTCATATAGATTTTGACAGCGCAAATGCGGTCGAGTCTGCAAAAAAAATCATAAAAAAAGCAGCGGATAATTTTAAAAACAGAGATCCTTCAAAAGTCCGTATCCCCAAAGAACAGCAGCCGCTTATTGCCGGATTCAGTGTAGAAGCAATAAAATATATGCTTGGCGGAAAATTCAGGGCGTCATTCCGGCCTTTGAATGATGCAATTATTTCCGGCAGAATCAAGGGTATTGTCGGTATCGTCGGCTGCAACAACATAAAAACACAGACTGATTACTATATTAACACCCTTACCCGGGAATTAATAAAAAAAGATTTTCTTGTGGTCAAAACGGGCTGCGCCGCGCAGGCCTCCGGCAAGGCAGGAATGCTGCAGCCTGAAAAAGGCATCGAATACGCTGGGGAAGGACTGCGGGAAATCTGCGAAACAGTCGGTATTCCTCCGGTGCTTCATATGGGGAGCTGTGTGGACAATACCCGCATTCTTGAGGCTGCCAGTGAAATTGTAAAAGAAGGTGGACTTGGCGATGATCTTGGAGGCCTTCCCGCAGTCGGGGTGGCGCCGGAATGGATGAGTGAAAAAGCTGTGGCAATCGGTTGTTATTTTGTCGCTTCCGGTGTTGATGTCATTTTAGGTCAGCCGTTTAATGTGAGCGGCTCAGAAAATGTCACTAACTTTCTGCACAATGAGTGCAGTGAATTGTTTCACGCATCTTTTCATATTGTCCCTGATCCGATGGATGCGGTAAAGAAAATTGATGAAATTATTACCAGTGCCCGCGAAAAACTCGGCATTAATAAAAAAGCAGAAAGAAAACTACTGGATATGAAAGACAGGAGATCCTTAAATGTCTAAATATATTGCGCAAAATGCGATTGACGGCGCGGCAGCGTTTATTGCGAAAGCGGAAGAAAAACTCGGTGCGGCTATTGTGGCCAAAGGCATAGACTGCGCCGTCGCGTTTCCAAATACCGCGTATTTCCTGCCCGTAATTTATGCGTTCACCGGAGAAAAAATACACACCCTCCGTGATTTAACGAAAATGCTCGGCAAAGCGAAGGAACTGCTTCCTGCCAGACCCGATGAAAAAATGTGGCTCCCCTATCTCGGCAACACTCTTGATGCGGGAGCGGCAGCTTTATTCGCCTGCGAAATAATAGAAGCATGCAAATACCTGATTGGGCCAAATCCTGTGAATGACATCTGGCTTGGGGCCGCAAGCGATGTAATTATGCGCGAGCGGGGGATAGAATTTGTTGACGGTTCGGCTCCGGGCTTCGCGGCAATAACCGGCGCGGCTCCCACAAATCAGATTGCGGTAAAAATCGCCAAAGAGCTTCAGGAAAAAAATCTTTATGTCTTCATGGGCGGCAGTACAAACGGAAAGCAATTTGCACAGCAGCTTGCCGAAGAAGGCGTACAGCTCGGCTGGGAAACAAGACTGGTTCCGTTCGGAAGTGATGTCTCGTCTCTTGTGTACGCGCTTGGTTTCGCCAACAGAGCGGCAATGTCATTCGGAGGTGTGAAGCCCGGTGATTTTAAAGCGAATTTAAAATACAACAAGGATCGTATCTTTGCCTTTGTACTCGCATTCGGTGCAGTCGATTCCGAAAAATACGCGGCAGCGGCCGGCGCAATCAATTACGGTTTTCCCGTGATCGCAGATACTGATATTCCTGAAATTCTTCCGACCGGTGTATGTACCTACGAACATGTCGTCGCCAATGTCGGGTATGAAACCATGGTCGAAAAGGCTCTTGAAATAAGAGGCTGCAAAATTAAAATCACTAAAGTTCCCATACCCGTTCCCTATGGACCTGCATTTGAAGGTGAAAGGATCCGGAAAACAGATGTGTGGGCGGAATTCGGCGGAAATTTGACAACCGCGTTTGAATTTGTGACTTCTGTGGAAATGGAACAAATTAATGACGGTGAAATTCAAATCATCGGAAAAGATATCGATAGCGTGGAACCGGGAACGATACTGCCGCTCGCCATATGGGTTGAAGTCGCGGGCAGAAAGATGCAAACCGATTTTGAACCCATTCTTGAAAGACAGATACATCACCTGCTCAACGGCGCGGAAGGACTATGGCACATGGGACAAAGAGACATTGTCTGGACACGTGTGAGTAAGGACGGTTTTAAAAAAGGCCTCCGCCTGAAACATTACGGTGAGATACTGCATGCCAAATTCCTGAGCGAGTACCCGGCTATCGTTGACAAAGTAAAAGTAACCATGATAACCGACCCGGCTGAGGTAGAAGCAAGGGTTGCTGCGGCCCGGAAGGTGTACGATGAACGAAACAGGCGGCTTGAGTCCATGACTGACGACAAAGTCGATATATTCTACTCATGTTCACTGTGTCAGTCCTTCGCCCCTGATCATATCTGCATCATCACTCCCGAACGGCTTGGACTTTGCGGAGCGTACAACTGGCTGGACGGAAAAGCGGCGTATGAAATCGATGAAACAGGGCCGAATCAGCCTGTTAAAAAGGGTGATTGTCTTGATCCGGTAAAAGGCGTCTGGAAAGGCATTAACGAATTTGTGTACACAGCCAGTCACAAAACCATACCATGGTTTTCGGCGTACTCGATAATGGACCGGCCTATGACAAGCTGCGGATGTTTTGAAATTATCTGTGCGTACCTTCCGGAGTGTAACGGCGTTATGGTAGTGAACCGTGAATATCAGGGCGAAACTCCCGCGGGAATGACCTTCAGTTCTCTTGCGGGCAATGTCGGCGGAGGGAAACAAACCCCTGGTTTTATGGGTATCGGAAAAGTATTCCTCACAAGCCGTAAATTTCTCTACGCGGAAGGCGGGTATAAAAGACTTGTATGGATGCCGAAAGATCTTAAAAACCTGCTTGCAGAAGACTTGAAAAAAAGATTTTCTGAACAGGGCATACCTGACCTGCTTGAAAAAATTGCCGATGAAACCATTGCAATTGATGTAGAATCGGTCAAGGCATATCTGATAAAAGTAAATCATCCGGCCTTAACAATGGATGACATGAATAATTATGCGCAGGCTGATCAGGAAAATGTAATTTCCTCAGAAGATTCTGCTCTGGCAGAAGATGCCCCGGATCAAACCGCAAATTCTCAGGGACAGCCGGTAAAACCATCTGACCCTGCGGCACAAACTCACTCTCCGCTCAGCCCGGAAATGCTCAGTCAAATCAAAGAAGAAATTAAAAAAGAAGTGAGCGGGAATATACGATCTTCCCTCACAAAGGAAATCGTAAAAGAAATAATCAATACCTTGTCAGAAAAGTTCCTCGGCACAGAACCGGCAGAATTTTCAACAATGAATAAACCGGATCCCGGTGAAGAAATACCACAGGCCCCGCCGACGGCTCCAACAGCCGCACAGAGAATAGCCTTGGTCAAAAAAGTGAAAATCCGCCGGGAAAAATGCGAAGTCCCCATCGCGACAGTCAAACTCGGCTCGACAAGGGAAGAAGGCGGGACACGGGGTATGTCCTATTGCGTAGGAGGATCTACGTGTATGCCGTTTCATTTATGGGAAGGGCACATGCCTTACCGGCCGCTCGTGGCAATGGAAGTGTGCGACAGTATCCCTGAAAATTTCCCGGTAAGTTATAAAAAAGCCTTTGGCGGTTTATGGAATGACCCCGCCGGAATGGCGAAAGTACTGGTGAAAAAGCACGGCGCCGATTTAGTGAGTGTCCGGCTCGAAGGCACACATCCTGAAAAAGGAAATAAATCTGCCGATGAAGCGGTCGCCCTGGTCAAAAAAGTGCTTTCCGCAGTTGAGGTGCCGCTTATTATTACCGGCCATAATCATTTTGAAAAAAATAATGAAGTACTTAAAGCGGTCGCGCAGGCCTGCGCCGGTGAGAGACTGCTTCTGAATTTTGTGGAGCAGAATAATTACCGCACCATAGCCGGCGCCGCGGTCGGGTACGGACACGCCATCGTCGCGCAAAGTCCGATTGATGTCAATATCGGCAAACAGATGAATATTCTGCTGACAAATATGGATGTTAAGCCTGAGCAGATTATGATGGATCCTATTACCGGGGCTGCGGGTTATGGAATTGAGTACACGTATTCTGTTATGGAAAGAATGCGCCTGACCGCACTCAATGGCGACAAAATGCTCGCGCAGCCGATGATTGTCGCGCCCGGCCAGGAAACAGCAAAAACAAAGGAATCAAAGGCGCCGGAAAAAGATTTCCCTCAATGGGGACAGATCGACAGGCGGACTGCTGCATGGGAACTCGCGACTGCAGTGAATCTGCTGTATGCCGGAGCTGATGTGCTGATAATGTACCATCCCGATGCTGCTATGGCGCTCAAAAAAACCATATATCAATTGATGGATTCTACCGCACGCTATTAAAAAAAAAAAACGGAACGAAATATTAATCAGGGGAAACGTAATGGCTCTAACAGGATTACAAATACAGAAACTTCTGCCGAAAACCAACTGCAAAGAATGCGGCTGTAATACGTGCCTTGCTTTTGCCATGAAGTTAGCGGCAAAAAAAGCTGAACTCAGCGAGTGTCCCTATGCCTCTGATGAAGCAAAGACGGTTCTTGGCGCGGCAAGCGAACCGCCGGTTAAATGTATTGAACTTGGGGCGGACAAAAAACTGAAACTCGGTGCGGAAACGGTGCTATACCGGCATGAAAAGACATTCGTAAATCAGACCGCCCTTGCGGTAAATATTAATGATACCGATGACCCCGCCTACATAGATAAGACTCTTGAAACAATCAAAAACTATGTTCTTGAAAGAGTTGGAGAAAAACTATCCATTGACATGATTGCGGTCACACATAAAAAAAGCGGAGATAGTTTTACCGCGCTTGCCGAAAAAGCATGGAAAACCTGCGGTAAGCCGCTTATCCTCAGAAGCGCCGATGCGCATGCGCTCGCTGCCGCCGCTGCCGCGGTCAAAGGCTCCGGCAGCGTTCTTTTTGCTGCGGAAAGCGCATTCGCGGGAGTACTCAAACAGGCAGCATCAGAAAACGGACACGCGCTCGCGGTAAGTGCGCCGGATATGGACGAGCTGGCATCATTAACCGCTGAAATGAAATCAGGGGGATTTAATAATCTACTCATTGGTTTTCAGACACACAATCTTGCGGAACTTTTTCAAACCCATTCTATTGCGCGGAGAGCTGCGCTGAAAGACGATTATAAGCCGTTTGGGTATCCAACGGTACATTTTATCGATGATGAGGACTTTTTTTCAGTCCAGGTTAACGCAATTACGTCCATCAGCAAATACGGCGGAATATGCGTGCTGCCTTTTTTTGACCCTGCGATGCTTGCGTCGCTTATGACGTTACGGCTGAATATTTATACAGACCCCCAAAAGCCTATCCAGGTTGAACCGAAAATTTACCCGGTCGGCGAACCGGATGAAAATTCACCGGTTTTTTTGACCACTAACTTTTCTCTTACTTATTTTATTGTATCTGGTGAAATTGAAAACAGCGGTACCAGCGCCTGGCTTACCGTTCCTGAATGCGAGGGGATGAGTGTACTCACCGCGTGGGCCGCGGGGAAATTTTCCGGCGCCTCTATTGCGAAATTTATTAAATCCACAGACCTTGAAAAAATGGTAAAGACCCGTCAGATAATCATACCCGGTTATGTTGCGCAAATCAGCGGAGAGCTGGAAGAAAACCTTCCGGGCTGGAAAGTGCTCGTCGGTCCACAGGAAGCAGGTGATATTGAAAGTTTTGTAAAAGCCCGAATACGAAAATAGCAGTGCAAATTTGAATGAATTTCACTGATAGTTTTATTTAAAAAGTTGTATTTAATAAGTTAATTAAAAATAGTTCTCACAAACTCAAACTTGCCGCAAGTAACATTTTTACCTCAGAACAAAACTATAAATGTCCCTACAGGGACTGAACTGCTTGAGGCCGCGCGCGCGGCACAGGTTGAAATCTCCTCACCTTGCGGGGGAAACGGAACATGCGGAAAGTGCCTTGTTACAATAAAACCAGGGAAGGCCGTCACGCAGAGTTCCGGACTTTTAAGCGGTGAATCAGCTTACGAAGGTTTCGTGCGTGCATGCAGGATTAAAATACCCGATCATGATATTGTCGTTGATATCCCCGTGCAAAAAGGCCGGAAAGATGGTCAATTCGGCACCGGGTTTGATGATCTGCAATTAATTCAGCAGGAACTTCTGCCGCAAAAATCGCAGTACAACCCGCGCACGGTGAAACGCTTTCTTGAAGTTCCTCCTCCCAAACCTGGAGACGGATTAAGCGATGCCGACAGACTTACCCGGCTCCTTCAGCCGGAGTGTAAAAAAAAGGAAATTATTTTCCCTCTTACGGTAATGAAAAGGGTTGCGGACTGCATCCGGCAGGAGAACGGATTTGTAACGGTAACAGTTTTTAACGATGGTCAGCGGGATCTGATTATTGATATTGAGCCGGGAAATACTGCCGATGCACACTACGGGATTGCCGCGGATATCGGCACCACAACGGTTACCGTGCAGATCATCCATCTCCCCACAGGCGCCGTTATCGCCTCCGAAAGTGACTATAACGGGCAAATACCATGCGGGCTTGATGTAATCAGCAGAATTAACTACGCCAGAACCCCGGAACGTCTTGAAGATCTCCGCAAAAAAGTACTCGGCACTGTCAACAGCCTTATCAGCCGTGCCGCAGAAAACGGTAATGTCAACCCTCAGCAAATCTATAATGCGGTAATAAGCGCGAACACAATAATGACCCATCTGCTCCTTGGCCTGAAACCTGAATACATCAGGCTCGAACCCTACACACCGACAGTACATGAATTGCCGTACCTGCGCGCTTCTGATATTGAAATTAATATCAACCCGGAATCAATGGTTTATATTTCACCCTCAGTAGGCAGCTACGTCGGTGGAGATATTACCGCAGGAATTTTATGTACGGGTCTCCCAACCAGCAGCAGTCAGGCCGGTGAGCATATTGATTCTGATCGTAGAATCAATATGCTTACCAGCCTGTTTATTGATATAGGCACAAACGGAGAAATTGTGTTCGGTAATAATGATTTTTTAATGACGTGCGCATGTTCCGCAGGCCCCGCGTTTGAAGGCGGCGGCATTTCATGCGGGATGAGAGCCGCCTCCGGGGCGGTGGAACATGTGGATATAGATCCGCACACCGGTATGCCGTCCTGCAGGACGATCCATAATATTAAACCGGAAGGAATATGCGGCTCAGGTATGATCTCACTGCTTGCAAATTTATTCCGGTACGGCTTCCTTGATGCGGCGGGTAAACTCGACCGTTCTGGAAAATGTCCTGCGGTGATACCCATGGGCAGGACCGCAAAGTATATTCTCGCCCATGCCGGACAAACCGCAAATGGAAAAGAATTATCCGTTTCCGAACTTGACATAGAAAATATTATCCGGGCAAAAGCGGCGATTTTTTCCGCATGCGCGCTGATGATACATCAGGCAGGTATGACTTTTGACGATGTCGCTCAGATCTATATTGGCGGGGGCTTCGGCAGATTTCTTGATATAGAAAAAGCAATTACAATAGGACTTTTGCCTGATCAGCCGCGTGCGAAATTCCGCTATATCGGAAACAGCTCACTTATGGGCTCGTATATGATTTTGCTTTCTCACGAATACAGAAAAAAACAAATCAGCACCGCCGGGAAAATGACATATCTTGATCTGCATACCGATCCCGCATATATGGACCAATACACTGCAGCATTGTTCCTGCCGCATACCGACACTTCATTATTTAAAAGAATTTTTTAAAAGATAAATTTCCAAAGTCTCTTTTATTTTTTCTGCTGAAACCGGTTTTGCCATTAGCTTCCCTCAAAACTGCTATCCACAGATTGCACAGATTTACACAGATTGTTTTCATCTGTGTAATCTGCGTAATCTGTGGATTATTTTAATATTTTAATAATAACCGTATTAGTTTTCCGGATGCTTCTCTCAGCAGATACTCTTTTGAAAAATCGGTACATGTTGTTGAAAAAGTCATTTTTTCAGTAGAATATATATGGATCCGGTATCATTTACCAAGCGGCACCCAATACTACACAGCAATGAATGATTGTGGATGTTCATATTGTACACTTATTCCCAAAAGACCGGTTTTTTTTTGTAATTATTTACGGTAGCAAAATAAATCCCTCTTTTTCAGCAGCGTTTCTCAGCCGTTCATCGAGGCAGACAAACTTCAAGGTGTTCGGGCGATTTTCGGATGTAACTACAGCGGCCGCGAGTTGAAGAGAATCGGCTGCACGCAGGGGATGCATACGCAGCAGCCTTTCGGCATTTTCACGGACGAGTAGACCCGGCTGTACTTCTGACCAGCTTTCTTTGAGCTGTGAAAGTCTGCGCAGGGCCAGAAACACCTGGTTTTCCTGAAATCGGCCTTCCCGAACGAGACGCATTATCGCTGAAATACATTCAATTGACGACCCCCACCAGGTCGCTATTTCAGGATCAGATACCAAATGTTTCCGCATCTTGAGCGACGTCTCTTCCGAAACCAGAAGCGGCACAAGAGCAGAGGAATCCCAATAGTTCAACGGCCTTCTTCCCGATCAGCTATCAGCGCCTGGACAGTACTAGCTCCATGTTTGACCCGGGGGAGGGGTTCTGTAAAAAAACTTCCAGGTAAGGATGTCCTTCCCGGCTTAATAATTCCTTTTCTTTCAAGTGCTTTGATTCTTAGATCGGGATTATGTGTGATTTGCGATGGCGATGACTCCAAAACGGCGACGGGAGTGTGGCGATCGACGATTAAAACCGTTTCTCCGTGTTTGACCAGATCGATATACGCACTTAGCTTATTTTTTAATTTTGATATTGTTGCTGTTTGCATAAGGCTATTGTAACCTGATTTAAATAGTTTGGCAAATTAATACTTCGCCTTTAATGATAGAATATTAATAATGCATCTCAATAAAACTCCCTATGTAAAAAGCATGTTGTTAAATCAGCTCAGGGGAATCACGCATACATTTTCGGCACGATATGCCGAAAACCCTTTCACCGCAGGAGGAAACTTTATTCCCGTATATGCAGTAGAACAGGTTCATTGTGCCTCCGTCTGCATTTTAGATTCAGAAACAAAAAAAAAGTTACATTCCATGCCAGACTGGCCAAAAGAGGCAGAATCTTATACGTTACCAGGCAAACACGACGGAATAATAACCACACTCCCCGAAACAGCCATTGGAATACGGACAGCGGATTGTATTCCTGTTCTGATTGCGTATCCCGGCGGTCCCGTGGGGGCATTTCATTGCGGGTGGAGAGGCCTTGTGAGGGGAATACTCCTGCGTGCTGCACAATTATTTGCCGCGTACGGAAGCCTTTCGCAGTGTATAGCCGCAATCGGCCCGGGGATTTGCAGCAATTGCTTTGAAGTAGGTGAAGAGGTTATTAACGAATTTCTTGCCAAATTTCCTGACGAAACCCGCCAATGCATAATCCGGAGTAACACCCGGTTTTTTCTTGATCTTAAAAAATTTGTTATTAATCAGCTGATGACAAGCGGTTTTACCCAAAATTCCATTGACATTCTTGATTTCTGCACCTATTGCGGACACGGAAATGTGTCATTTTTTTCTTACCGTAAGGAAAAAAACATTACCGCAAGACAGTGGTCGATAATTATGGTACAATAACACTAAATACTATACAATTTTCATGAAAAAGAAAAAACAACTTGATCTTGTAGCGGATATCAGCTACCTCATTTCCTGGTTCGCAGAAGACGTTTCAATTGAAAAAGTACTTGCGCGGGCAACCACGGTGATAGCTGCCCATATGAATGCATCTATCTGCACTATCTACCTCTACGATCACAATACTGAAATACTCTCGCTCAAAGGCGCGAGCGGGTTACGTACCGATAAAGTAAATTCCGTACATTTCAGACTTGGTGAAGGACTTATCGGTTTTGTTATGCAGGAAATGCGGCCGCTTATCGCAGAAGAAGCTTCAAAGCATACAAACTTTAAAAAAGTCTCCGGTATGTATGAAAAACATTATGATGCGTATCTTGCGGTGCCGATTTTAAAAAACAAGAGGCGGATCGGAGTCTGTGCAGTACAACGCAATGTACGTATCCCATTTACCGTTATAGATAAGGATATGCTCGCGGTTATCGCAGCGCAGCTCGTGTTTGTAATTGAGAGTGTGCGTCAGGTAACGACTGTATATACTCAAAAAAAAGACAGTGCCAATACAAAACAACAGAATGAAAAACTAACTATACGGATTGCCGCAAAACGCGCATCACCCGGATACGGCGATGGGAAAAGCCTGATTTTTGATCATAGAAAAATCAATCAGCTGTTTTCGCTTTTTTCTTTAAAAAAAAATATACATCTGTTCAATTCGAACAAGCCGTACTGCAGTCAAAAAAACAACTGATTGTTCTCCAAAAAGAAGTGGAATTATCACTTTCTGAAGCAGGCGGATCCATATTCGGAGGGCATCTCCAAATTCTCGATGATCCTGCATACATAGGCAAGATCAGAGATCTCATCAAATCCGGAATAACGCCCCCGGAAGCAGTACTGAAAGTAACTCTGGAAATAATACAGAAGTTTTCAAAATTCAAAGCAATCCTCATCAGAGAAAAGGCTCAGGATGTTGAAGATATCGGCTGCAGGATTTTAAACAATCTGCTCATTCATAAAAAAGATGCATCCATTTTCAAAAACAAAATCATTATCGCGGAGGCTTTGTTTCCTTCAGACCTTCTTATTATGGCAGGAGAAAAAACAAACGGTATAATTCTCCTCGAGGGAGGTATTACCAGTCATATCGCAATTCTCGCGCAGTCTCTGAATATCCCAATGGTCATTTCCACCGACCCCCGGCTTTTTGAGATTGCAGACGGAACTGACATTATTCTGAATGCTGAATCCGGTACAATATTTGTACACCCTGATGCGCGTACACGGGCAAAGCAAAGCGGAATTCATACCGCTGAATCAAGCCATTTACCGCGTATACTGAACAAAACAATGACCGCCGACGGGGTGCATGTAAATATATATACCAATATTAATCTTCTTTCAGAAATTCCCGGCGCGCTCAGTCTGCCCTCACGCGGAATCGGCCTCTACCGGACGGAATTTCCTTTTATTATCCGAAATGACTTTCCCACAGAAGAAGATCAATACACCATTTTTAGAAAACTTACCGCTGCAATGCCTGACAAAGTTATTACCTTCCGAACCCTCGATATCGGGGGAGATAAAAACATCGGCGGTCTTGAAGAAGGCAGGGAGCAAAATCCGTTTCTCGGCCTCCGCTCACTGCGTTTTACTCTAAGGCATATGGATATATTTACTCAGCAAATCCGCGCAATTCTCCGCGCCGGCGAAGGACATTCACAAATCCGAATCATGTTTCCCATGGTATCAAGTATTGAAGAATTTGAAGCGGCCCGGGATCTTATTCACCGCTGTTCCAAAGAACTTGCAGAGCAGGGTATCCGTCATCTGGAGCAGCCGCAGCTTGGTATAATGATAGAGATCCCTTCAATAATTCCTCTCCTCGAAAGTTTCTCGGGTATGTGCAGTTTTTTCAGTATCGGCACAAATGACCTTGTGCAATATCTGCTTGCGGTTGACCGCACAAATGAAAAAGTGGCAGGTTTATTTATGCCGCATCACCCTTCCGTTCTTCGTTCACTCGCAGAAATTTTCTGGAGATCCGAAGCTGCGGGCATTGAAGTTTCAATCTGCGGTGAAATGGCAAACGACGCGCACTACCTTCCGCTGCTGATAGGCATGGGTTATAGAAACTTCAGTATTAATCCCCGCTTTTTCCCTCTTGTCCAGCACACGATAAAAAGCATTAATTGCGAAACATCGCGTAATCTCACGAGTAATATTCTAACAATGACCCGTACTTCTGATATAGAAAAAGCATTGGGGATATAACTTATGAAATCGCACGTTTTTTTGGAGAGGTGAGTGAGAGGGGTTCGTAACCGGTAATTCATTCAGCGAGTTGTGATTTTTAATAGCATCGTAACAAGGTTATAACAAGACCCATTCCGGCGGACGTTTGCCTCTGCCATCCTGGCTTCGTCTGCACTCGGCAAAAATGGAAAATTTTGGCATCCTGCCAATTTTCCATTTTTGACGCCGCACTGAATGGGTCTTGTTATAACCTTGTTACTTATTTTCATTAATATACACTACGCTCAATTACTGGTAACGAACCCCTTTCACCTCTCCAAAAAAACGTGCGAATTATAAGTATATCAGGACTCAAAAAGTTACAATTTCAGCCGGAAAAAGGAACTCGTTTGACGAGTAAAAAGTTTAATGAAAAAACACTGCCCGATCCAACGGAACTTTGAATATCCATTTTTCCCTTGTGTATATCCATAATTTTCCTGACAATAGCCAACCCGAGGCCAAAACCTTTTGCTGACTGTTTATCGACACGGTAAAAGCGCTCGCATATTCTGCCGATGAGATCCTGCGGAATACCGCATCCCTGATCTTCTGAAGAAAAGCAGGCATAAATTCCTTTTCGCTCCAATGAAATTTTTATTTTGGTGTTTTTTTCTGAAAATTTAATCGCATTTTCAAGAATATTATGAACCGCGCTTTTGACAAGTCCCTGAATACCTTCGATGTACATTTCTTCAAAATTTCCAATGTCTATATTAATTTCTTTTGCTTTTGCCAAAGATAAAACTTCTTCATATGCTTCAAGAACGGTGACATCAAGAGAAACCGGCTGTGTCCTCAGCGGCTGACCGGATTCAATTCGTGAGAGTACAAGCAGATTTTGAATAAGAACAGTAAGGCGTGACTCTTCTTCGAGAATACTGCGCAATACCCGCTGATACTCTTCTGAAGTTCGTTCTTTTTTGAGGATGGTTTCAATTTCTCCCCTGATTATCGTGAGAGGCGTTTTAAGTTCATGAGATATTTCTCCCGAAAATGCCCGTAAACGACTGAAGGAATCTTCAAGACGGTCGAGCATTGTGTTAAATGTATTAACCAGCTCTCCTATCTCGTCATTACTGCTGAACTGTGCAATACGGACGGATAAATCTTTCTCTGTTATCATTTGCACTCTTTTGACGATGTTTTTCACAGGCGAAAAAATCCTGCGGACAAAGATAAAAACAGTAACAAAAAGAATCACAAGACATAAGCCCAGAAGAGAAATAATTAACGCGCGTGTTTTGGAAATTTCCGCCTCCATTCCGCGTAAATCAGATGCAATCTGAAGAATGTAATAAGATGTTTTTCGTTCTTTGAAAGGAGATGAAAATATTCTTGCTGGAAAAGGAGAATCACGCCCGATAGAATCTGTATAGAAGGAAAACCCTTTCGAAAGAATTTCCCTGTATTCATGGGATGAAAACGGTATAATATTGTTGCTCAGTGTTTTTGATACAGCTGTATGTACTGAAATCCCCGGCGGATCTTTTGTATAATGAATAATCTGAAGATACAGTGAATGATCAAAAAAAATTTCGTCTGTCACTTCATCAAGAATGAAATCCCATTTTTCCTGCCGGTTATCAAGAAGCGCTTCTTCAATATTCTCATACAGCCGGTAAAGATTGAGGTCAATTTTTGAAATATACTGATACTTAATTCTTTCAGCATACACAAAAAACAGCATAGAGCCGAAAATGGACAGTATGATAAAAACATTAATAATATAAAAAAAGGTAAGCCTGACTTTAACCGACCGAAACATATGTAAAAACCGCTTCTTATACAGGATACACGTAAAAGCGGACTTGCCCCTTTGCTGAGTATTTACGCATCCAGTTTATAACCTATACCCTTAATTGTTTTTATAAGCTGAAGGGGAAAATCCTTATCGATTTTCTGTCTGAGGTGATGAATATACACTTTAATAATATTAGATTCAACTTCCTGTTCATTATGCCAGAGATCAGCGAGAAGCGCGGCTTCGGTTATGATCCGTCCTTTGCGCCTCATAAAATATTCAAGCAGTGCGTATTGTTTTCCCGAAAGCGTAATCTGCCTTCCCATCCGTGTTACGGTGCCTGTTGATGGATTGTATTCAAGATCACGTGCTTTCAGAACCGTGCCCGAAAAAGCATTACTACGCCGCTGCAGCGCCCGTATCCGTGAGAGCATTTCTTCAAAATTAAACGGTTTGGTGAGATAGTCATCCGCGCCCGAATCCAGACCTTCAATTTTGTTGTCAATTGAATCACGGGCGGTGAGCATGAGCACAGGCACGCCGCTTCCGGCCGCGCGTATTTCACGGCATACGTCAAGTCCTGATTTTCCGGGCAGTACAATATCAAGCACCACAAGACCTGCCTCGCCTGACAAAATCAGGGGCACACTGCTTTCTCCGTTTACGCAGTGGATTACTTCATACCCTTCTTCCAGAAGCCCGTCCCTGAGGAATGATGCTATTTTTTGATCATCTTCGACGATAAGAATTTTCATTTGCTTTTCCGGACTGCGCTTATAATCACAGAAATTTTTGAACTTTGTCCGGCAAATATACTATTTATTTCTTCCTGTGTGTAGGTATTCTGAAGAAATGTAACTATGTCGCACACAGTATACCAACAGTCGGCAATGTGTCTGCAGGGAAGCTGCCTGCCGTTATTGGGCTGTGTACCGGATTTCAGACAGTAGGATATTTCGACTTCATGGCCGAGTATCCGGCAATGCCGGCGAAACGCGCCCGCAGAGCAGCCGCTTTCTGTGTCACCACTTTCCGGTTTTTCTTTCATCCGCGGGAGGAAGGTCTTCAATGGACGCAAGATATTTTTTCAGTTCGGATTCCGGAAGAGGATAATCACGCAGTTCATTATTAAAAAACATTTCATATCCTTTAAGATCCATAAGACCATGTCCGCTCCAGTTAAAGACAATTACTTTTTCTTTGCCTTCTTCTTTGGCTTTTTTTGCCTCGCGTATTGCCGCTGCGATAGCGTGACTTGTCTCGGGAGCAGGAATGAAACCTTCGGTACGGGCAAAGAGCACCGCCGCCTCGTAACATTCAAGCTGATTAACCGCCATCGGGGTACAAAGCCCCTCGACAATAGCCTGACTGACAAGAGGCGCCATACCGTGATAACGCAGACCGCCGGCATGAATTGGCGCAGGTACAAAATCATGACCAAGTGTATACATAGGGAGGAGAGGAGTTGTTTTAGCCACATCACCGAAATCATAATGAAATTTTGCCTGTGTCATAGTCGGGCAGGATGTCGGTTCTACGGGTATGATCGTGATATTTTGTCCGTGTATCTTATCTGCAATAAACGGGAATGCAAGACCTGCAAAGTTTGACCCCCCGCCTGCGCAGCCGATGATCACATCCGCTTTCTCACCGGCAATTTTGAGTTGTTTTTGTGTTTCAAGCCCAATGACGGTCTGATGAAGCATGACATGATTTAATACGCTGCCGAGTGCGTACCGGCTTTTCCCGGTAGTATCGGTTACTGCGGATTCAATGGCTTCACTTATGGCCATGCCGAGACTGCCGGGTGTATTGGGATCCTTAGCGAGAAAACTTCTACCCGCTTCTGTCTCGTCTGAAGGACTGCCGACACACTGAGCACCCCATGTCTGCATCATTAATTTCCTGAAGGGTTTTTGGTTAAAACTGATTTTGACCATGTACACTTTGCATTCCAAACCGAATAAGGAGCAGCAAAATGCAAGCGCACTGCCCCATTGACCGGCTCCGGTTTCGGTGGTAATGCGTTTAATGCCGAATTCCTTGTTATAATAAGCCTGCGCAATTGCGGTGTTGGGTTTATGGCTGCCGGCCGGACTGACACCCTCATTTTTGTAATAAATACGGGATGTTGAGCCGATGGCCTTTTCAAGGTTATGTGCGCGGTAAAGGGGCGACGGCCGCCATTTTGCAAGGATTTCACGTACGGGTTCAGGAATGGTAATCCACCGCTCCTGACTGACTTCCTGTTCTATAAGATTCATCGGGAACACAGGCGCGAGTGCTTCGGGAGTAACCGGTTTGCCGTCGGGTCCCAGCGGCGGGAGCATGGGGGTGGGAAGATCTGCTGCGAGGTTGTACCATTTATCGGGGATGTCACTCTCCGGAAGTGTTATTTTAATTATTTTTTTACTCATATTGTTCTCCCTTACACTTTGTGTTTATTGCATAAGGTAATTATACAATGAGTTTTATTCCTTGACACTCTTCCGTTTAAAAATATAATACTCTTCTTCGGTATCTGTAGCAGTTTTTCTCAGTGAAAAACCATGGAGCACATCAACACATGAAAAAAAAGGATCCGCACATTCCCTAAGAGTTTTTTCAGTATGCAGCACATGGGTATGTTTTTCACAGTATACCGGTGTTTCTGTTTTTGTTCCGGTAAAATGCATGGTTATAGTTACCGTTCTCGTTTCCGGATTATAACTGTTTTCCCAGATATATCCCATATCCTCGTAGGTATCGTAATATGTTTTACCGGAGAAATTTGTCAGGATATTGTATTCCGTACAGTTATCGACAATCAGGAAACCATTTTCGGGGAGTACAGCTGCAGTATTTGAAAAAAAAATTTTGAGCTGCTCTTGTGTATGAAAATAATTTATTGTATCGTGAAGGCATAAGACGGTGTCCCATAGCCCCCGGGGTGACTGTGTAAGAATATCCGCACAGAAAAAGGAGGGCATGATTTTATAATTTTTTTTCTTTGCTTCATCAAGCATGGCCTTTGATTTGTCGAGGATATCCACACGGTAACCCATTCCGGATAAAGCTGCCGCAAGAATACCGGTTCCGCCGCCGATATCGAGGATTACGGAGGTACACATATGGTATGAATTAAAAAGAACCGTGATATACGTTGCCCACTCCGCATAGGGCACATCGGACATAACCCGGTCATAACACCGGGCAAAAATCGAGTACATCGGTGCCTGCCGCATATATAAATATTTCAGCCGGCACTCATGAAAAATCAGAGAAACATTTTCGGGTCTATTTTCATTTTTCGTTCAAAGGGTATCGTTTTCTGCAGAAAAGAAAGTTTTACAGAAAGCTGTCCCGTTATTCCGAGAATAAAATCTGTTTTTTTAAAAAGGGACTCCATTGCAGTATCGATAATAATTTTTTTTTTAAGCACCACATCAAGTCTTACAAGTGCATTAGTACTGCCGGAAAGACTGACGTAATTTGTCATCGTTGCAGCTCCGAGGGCTTTATCGTTAAGAGTGAGTATACCCTCAGGCATTCTGAGCTGAAATGTCCGATGGTCATTGTTTTTAATATCGAGAAATAAATCACAGTAAAGATTTTCTTTGTCAAACGAAACGAGCGCAATGCTGCGGTATTGAATCTCAGGCTCCTGAAATTCTACTTCGATAGGCAGTTGTTTTATGCAGGTAAAAAAACTACAGAGGATTAAAACCGCTGCTGAAATACGACGGATTACAGGAATTAATTTATTCATAAGTTCCGGAGGTTACGGAATGTAATTATATATGAAATTTGATTTAATGTAAATAGGGGAAAGCTCTAATGAATTCACACAAATTTTGTTAATAGGCGCCGTGAAAGTATTGCAAATCCGCTAATTGAGGTGGACGTTTAATTGTAATCTTTTTTCTATTAGCACCGTGGAAAGGTTTTGAAACCAGAAATTCTGTAGGACGATTGGCTAGTGGCGATTTTTTCTATAGGCATCGTGAAGAAGTTACAAAGATAGAACTTCGCGCGGACGTTTGCGGCTGCCCTCATGGCAGACCGCTGCACTCGGCAAGCGAGGAAAAAATGCGGCCTCCTGCCGTTTTTCCTCGCTTGACGCCGCTTGAATTTCTATCTTTGTAACTCCTTCCCTTAGCTATAGAAAATGAGACCAGGCAAGCGTCCTACAGAATTTCTGGTTTCAAAACCCTTCCACTTGACTATTGTAAAAACATTACAAAAAAAAAAACCCGCTCTGAATTAGCGGCGTCGAAACCCTTCAACCAGAAAAAAAAATTTGCTTGAATTATTCCTGCCAGATAATGGAAAAGTCATATTTTTCAATAAATATTATTCAAGTCAACTTATAATTCATAATTTTTTTTTAGGCGGGTGAACTGGTTACAAATCCGCTAATTCAAACGGCGTCAAGCGGAAAAAAACGACAGGATGTCTGGTTTTTTTCAGCTTGCCGAGTGCAACTGCCGACAGGAGGTCGGCGGCAAACGTCCGTTTGAATTAGCGGCTTTGTAACCAGTTCACGATGCCTGTAAAAAAAAAATTTTTGAATTCATAAGTTAGATTCTTTATCATAGACATCTACGCTAAAAACGTAGATAAATTTGTGTAATAAAGTTTATTTATTATACAGCGAGAGGACAGCGGTCAGTTTTCAGAGACCAGCATTACCTTTTTGTATT
>Ga0180007_10002798_pt1 | contig 20251 bp, 16 predicted proteins | sample MM_PC_MetaG_FD_121122 | JGI IMG/M metagenome (GOLD analysis project Ga0180007, IMG submission 121122) | Groundwater microbial communities from the Aspo Hard Rock Laboratory (HRL) deep subsurface site, Sweden - MM_PC_MetaG | ecosystem: Environmental > Aquatic > Deep subsurface > Groundwater... | reverse complement strand
GGCTGCTGAAATACTTGTGAGGGATAGGTCTTTCACATACAGAAACAAGATTACAGCATGTGAAAGGAATAAGCCGGGGTAATTATCGCGAATTCAGCCGCGAGTTTTCGCGACCGGCTTCAGGCAATACCCTGCACGACTGGGTGCGCCTGGCCATGGACACGCCGGTCAGGGGCGGACTCTTCGATGCCCTGATGGACGAAATCGGGGCCGCGATCATTGCCGAGGCCCTGACCAGGACCGGAGGGAACCGCACCCAGGCGGCAAAACTCCTTGGCATCTCCAGACCCACGCTCATCGCCCGCATCGAGAAATACGGGCTCAAGGTCGGTGCCTCCATCTCCCACAACGGCGCAGACAACTGAGCGAAGCCGACCTTCACAACCCGAAACGAACCATGTCCGGGTCCTCATCCGGCATGCCCGGCAATGCGAATGCTTTGACGAATCGTAAAAAAACCTGACACCTACGCCGCATCCTCTCCTGCTACCTCAAATATAATTCAACAATACCAGCCTATTAAAATTCCTGTCTCTTGGCACGTTCGTTGCCTTTTCCCATGTGCAGACCAGCGGGAGGCATGGGCAATGGACACAGCACCTTTTCACATCGTCATCACGGACCGCAATTCCCATGTGCGCGAGTTGCTGTTTCGGGAATTGCTCCGAGAGGGTTACCGGGTGACCGAGGCCAAGGACAGCGCACATCTGCTGACGATCTTCACGTCGTCGCGCCCCGTGGATCTGCTGATTCTGGACCCGGAGGTCTGCAACCTCCAGCGTTGCTCCTCGATCACCCTAGGGGAAACCAGGGTCATCCTCCACGCCCTGGTCGACACGGACAGCGTGCCGCTGCCGCCGGGACTGGCCAATGCCGCGGCCTGCGTGGATAAAACTGGTGATCTGGACGAACTCAAGCGCGTGGTGCGCGAGTTGCTGATGCATTCCGGGTCCGCGCCCAGGGGAACGGACAATGTTTGATCAAGCCTACTACAAGCAACTCACCCGGACCATGATCCTGTCCGTGGTGCTGGTTTCCTTCACTCCCCTGATCCTCATCTCGGGCATCATGGGCTATGAGTTCCATACCTCCTACCGCAACAAGGTCATCGAGCACCTGGAGGAAGTGGTCGAGAAGCACAAGCAGATCATCGACAGCTTCCTCAATGAGCGCCTGGCAGAGATCCGCGTCCTGGCCAACTCCTTTTCCTTCAACCGGCTACGCGACACCAAGGAACTGCAGGAGCTGTTGTCGGCCTTGCAGGGCTATCACCAGGGCATGTTTGTGGACCTGGGCCTGATCCGCAGCGACGGCATCCAGGAGGCCTATGCCGGGCCCTTCATGCTCGGGCGTGCCGACTATTCCAACGCCCCGTGGTTCAAGGAAGTCATGCGCCGCAAGGTCTACATCAGTGACGTCTTTCTGGGACTGCGGGGAGTGCCGCACTTCATCGTGGCCGTGCGCATGGAGTCCGGAAGCAAGGATTGGATTCTGCGGGCGACCATCGACTTCGTGGCCTTCAACCAACTGGTGGAGAACATCCGCATCGGCCGCACCGGCTTGGCCTACATCATCAGCAAGAACGGAGAGTTTCAGACCAAGCCCCGGGTGGATGTCCAGGGCGAGATCCCGGCTGTGCTGGAAATCATCGCCGAGCAGGCCCTGCCCCAGGCAGACCAAACGACCAAGGACAAGTCTGAACACGTGGCCGTCAGCGTCGTCCGCTCGACCAACGACGGCCACGAGGTGATCATCGTGACCACGCCCCTCAAGGACGGGGAATGGACACTGGTCTACCGCCAGGACGCCAGCGACGCCCTCAAAAGCATGTATCACACCCGCAACCTCGGGTTTGCGGTCTCTGTGCTGGGCGGCGTGGCCATCCTCATGGTGGCCATGTGGCGCTCGCGCCGGGTGGTGGAACGCATCCGCCAGGCCGACCGGGAAAAGGAGCTGCTCAACGATCAGGTCATCGAGGCCGGCAAGCTGGCCTCGGTGGGCGAACTGGCCGCCGGGATCGCCCATGAGATCAACAACCCCGTGGCCATCATGGTCGAGGAAGGGGGCTGGATCTCGGATCTATTGGCGGATGGGCCCAACCTGAACGATGAAAATTTCTCCGAAATCACGAAGTCCCTGGAGCAGATCAAGACCCAGGGGACACGCTGCAAGGAGATCACCCACAAGCTACTGAGCTTCGCGCGCAAGACGGATTCCACGCTCAAGGACGTCAACCTCAATGAAATCATTGAGGAAATGATCGATCTGTCCACACAGCGGGCCCGCTATGCCAACGTTCACATCTCTTCGGACCTGCAGTTCGATCTTCCGGGCATCTGCGCCTCGCCCTCGGAAATCCAGCAAGTCCTGCTGAACCTGATCAACAACGCCCTGGACGCCATGGACAAGGATGGAGGCGAGCTGTTCATCTCCTCCCACGTCGTCGACCAGACCGTCCATGTGGTGGTTCAGGATACGGGCCACGGCATTCCCCAATCCAACCTGCAACGGATCTTCGATCCATTCTTCACCACCAAGCCCGTGGGCCGCGGCACCGGCCTCGGGCTGTCCATCTGCTACGGCATCGTGACCAAGATAGGCGGCGACATCATGGTGCAGAGCACCGTGGACAAGGGCACAAAATTCACCATCGTTCTCCCCTTGCCCAACCGGGGGGAAAAGCCAGAGGCAAACGGCGACAACCGCGGCTGTTCTCAGGGCGAAACGCCGTGACGGCCTGAACCGGAAAGGAGATGCACCATGACCAGAGTTCTGCTCATCGACGATGAACAACCCTTCGTGGAGACGCTGGCCAAACGACTCGACAAGCGGGGAATCACGATCCTCAAAGCCTTCACCGGCCAGGACGGCCTGGACGTGCTGGTTGAAAACCCCGGCGTGGAAGTCGTGATCCTGGATGTCAAGATGCCGGGCCTGGACGGCATCGAAACCCTCAGGCGGATCAAGGCCTCCCACCCCCTGGTGGAAGTGATCATGCTGACCGGCCATGGGACCGTGGAAACGGCCATCGACGGGATGAAGGAAGGGGCCTTCGACTATCTGCTCAAACCCTGCGAGATGGACGACCTGATGCAAAAGATCAGTGAGGCGTCCATGCGCAAGGGACAGGCCTCGGCGCGGATCGACGAGGCCGAGGCCCAGCTCATCGCCCTGCGCCGCGGCGATTGAACGTAGCCGCAGGGAGAAACAAGAGGAGACCACCGTGCGTGTCCTGTTCGTAGACGACGAGCTCGATTTCCTCGCCACGCTGATCAAACGCCTCACCCGGCGCGGGATCTCAGCCGTGGGAGTCGGCACCGGTGAAGAGGCCCTGACCCGGATGGCGCAACAGACGCCAAACCAGGAGTTCGACGTCGTGGTCCTGGACGTACGGATGCCGGGAATGGGCGGTCTGGCCGCCCTGAGCGAGCTTCGTGCCCGCTACCCGTTGACCCCGGTGATCATGCTCACAGCTCACGCGGATATGCAGGATGCCATGGCCGGGCTAGAGCGAGGGGCCTTCTGCTACCTGTTGAAGCCCGTTGACCTGGACACCCTGCTGTGGCGCATCCAGGACGCCCACAGGGAAAAGGTCCTTCTCCTGGAGGGACGGGAAACAGGCAAAACATGCCCGCACACCCGCAAGGACGTGATGGATTCTTCTGCGATGGAACTGAAACAACGAAAGAACAAGGAGAAGCAAGAATGAGAACTATTTTTAACTTTCTCATGGAAGGCGCCCGGGCACATGCCCAATGGGACTATGAGGTTTCCATGAGCATTCTGCGCAGCAGAAAAAGGATGATCCTGGTACTGTGCCTGGCCGTACCGGCCATCCTCTTTTCCGTGGCCATGGCGGGAGACATCGGTTCGCTGCCCGAGATTTTGGGGGGCAAAAAGGCCTACACCCCGGCCTTCTACACCCCGGAGGTCTTCCTGGTCTCGATCCTCATCGGACTGTGCGCCGGTCTGATCACCGGCTGCATCGGTGCCGGAGGCGGGTTCATCATCACCCCGGCGCTGATGAGCGCGGGCATCAAGGGCATCCTTGCCGTGGGCACGGACCTGTTCCACATCTTTGCCAAGGCCATCATGGGCACCGCGGTGCACAAGAAGCTGGGCAACGTCTCCGTGGGGCTGGCCGTGGCCTTCCTGGCGGGGTCCATCGGTGGAGTCACCGGTGGCGGGCTGATCAACCGGGCCCTGTACGAGATCAACCCGGTGCTCTCCGACACCTTCATCAGCGTCATCTATGTGGTGCTGCTCGGATTCCTGGGCATCTACTCCATGATCGACTTCCTGAAGCTGCGCGGCAAGGACACCGGCGGCGACGCCCATGGCAGCGCCCCGTCCAGCGAACTGGGATTGCCCGCCAGGCTCCAGGCCGCCAACATCCCCCCGATGATCACCTTTGACCAGGACCTGGTGCCCGGCGGCAAGAAGATCTCCGCCCTGTTCGTGGCCCTGTCCGGCGCGCTGGTCGGTTTTCTGGCCGCCATCATGGGCGTGGGCGGCGGATTCGTGACCTTCCCCGTGTTCGTCTACGTGCTGGGCGTCTCGTCCTTCACCACCGTGGGCACGGACATCCTGCAGATCATCTTCACGGCCGGGTATGCCTCCATCACCCAGTACGCCGTCTACGGCTTCATCTTCTACACCCTGGCCATGGGCATGCTGCTCGGTTCCTTGCTGGGCATCCAGATCGGCGCGCTGACCACCAAGCTGGTCAAGGGTATCTACATCCGCGGTTTTTACGCCACGGCCATCCTGGCCGGTTTTGCCAACCGCCTGTTCGCCCTGCCCGGCAAGCTCACGGAAATGAAGTACATCTCCCTGTCGGCTGACACCTCACGGCTTCTCACCAGCATCGGCAACTGGAGTTTCTTCATCGTAGTGGGAATCTTCGCCGTCTGGGTCATCGGGACGTTCGTACTTAAGATCGGTCAACTGAGGGAGGACTAATCATGCTGATCAGAGACAAAAAGCACTTTCGGCTGGGCCTTGCCATGGCCATCGGCTTCATGGTCGTGTTCGCCTACATGTTCATGCCGAGTTTCGAAGGCGGGCTGAACGCCTTTGAAGCTGCGGACAAGATGTTCAACTCCATCGCCAAGGGCTCGACCCTTTACATCCCGGAGCTGCAGGAGCAGGCCAAGGCCTTTGACGGCAAGGGAATCGAATTCACCGTGCTGGAAAGCAGCCCGGAGCTGGCCCGCAGGGCGGAGCTGATGTTCACGGCCAACTCCCTGTCCTGCACCCTGGGCGATGCGGGACTGACGATCAATGAGGACTTGGGCGCGATCATAAGAGCCTCGCTTAGGGACTCCCAGTCCATGTTCGACAACAACGGGTCGGTCCTCGCCGATCGCTACGGCATGCCGGAAAAGGAAGCCATGTTTGTCTGGTGGAAGCTCTACCAGAGCATGGACACGGCCCTGAAGACCCAAAAGCGTTTCAAGGACGCCAAGTTCCTCTCCACGGTCGTGGCAAAGGGTGTGGAAGTCGGATATAACTTCTACAAGGTCGAGCCAGAATCCGCATCCAGCAAGATGGGCATGCTCACCTTCTCCCTGGTCTTCTATGTGGTCTACACCCTCTGGTGGGGGTACGCGATCTTCTTCCTGTTCGAAGGTTTCGGCCTGGCCATGAAGGCCGGGGCCAAGAAGGAAGTCTAAGCCTTCCTCTCAGACAATACCGCCCTCGGATGAGATAGCTGGCAGGGCCGGACCCGTCCGGCCCTGCCTCATCCGAGCGGCAACGAGGCACTGACTCCATGTGGAACTTTCTTCGCAGCCTGTTCAAACCCCAAAAAAAGGCCGCCGTGGATGAGCAGGCGCTGCGCACCGAGTTCAAATCACGCTACCATCACTTCCAACAGCTCCTGGTCAGTGACCGGGACGTTCATGAATGCATGGTCGACATCGAGGAAGCCCTGCACGGCGAGACCAGGTTCGACATGCGTTTCGTGCGCAGGATCACGACCCGGGCGACGACCTCCACGTATCAGGTCATCAAACACCTGACCTCCCTGAACCCGGGCAAATACGACAGCCTGGAGGCCCCATTCAAGGCCATCCAGGCCGGCATCCAGCCCTACGTCGATGCCCGGCGGGAACCAGGAACAGGCCCCCTGACCCTCGACCTGTCCACGATCACGAGGGAACACGTCAATCTGGTCGGGGCTAAGATGGCCTTTCTCGCCGAGGCCGGAAACACCATGGGCATCCCTACGCCCCGGGGTTTCGTGACGACCGCCGTGGCCTATCATCGCTTCATGAATCATCAGGGCTTGAAAGCCGAGATCCTGCGCCGCATCCAGGCTGCCAACCTCAACACGGACAACGATCAGACGAACGAGGAAGAACTTTTTCAGCTGGCGTCCTCGGTCCAGCAGCTGATCATCCAGGCCCCTTTGCCCGATGACCTGACCGAGGAGATCCTGAGCTGCATGGACGCCCTGGCCGACGACGGACAGACGAAGATGCGCGTCGCCATGCGCTCCAGCGCCCTTGGCGAGGACACGGCCGGAGCCTCCTCCGCCGGGCAATACAAATCCAAACTCAACGTCAGCCGGGACGAGGTCCTGCTGAGCTACAAGGCCGTAGTGGCCTCCAAATATGGACGCAGGGCCATGACTTATCGCGCCAACCGGGGGATTCGCGACGAGGAGGTGGCCATGTGCGTCGGCGTGATGCGCATGGTCGACGCCGTGGCCGGCGGCGTGGCCTATTCCTCCGGAGCCCTGGACCCCCTGGACCTGGACGTGACCGTGTTCTCGACCTGGGGCCTGCCCAAGGCCGTAGTGGATGGGGCCGCAGATGTCGATCTGTTCCGCTTCAACCGCGATGCCCCTCCAAGGATGCTGGAACAGATCATCGCCTGCAAGAAGACCCGCACCGTCTGCCGTGAAGACGAGGGCACCTGCATCCTGGAAATGGATGATCAACGCTGCACGACGCCCTCCCTGACAGCGGAGCAGGCACAGCGCGTGGCCAACCTGGCCCTGCGCCTGGCCGACCACTTCAACGCCCCCCAGGACATCGAATGGGCCCTGGACGGTGCGGGACGGATCATCCTGCTTCAGTCCCGCACCCTGCTGCGGTCACGGGCCGGACATCGCCTGGCGGATGAACAACACGAGGTCGGTTGCGTCGTGCAGACCGGCCCTGCGCTGCTCACAGGAGGTTCCACGGCCTCGTCCGGCAAGGCCTACGGCGCTATCTTTACGGCCCTCACCCAATCGGATCTGCTGCTCTTCCCGGTTGGCGGAATCCTGGTGGTCAAGCAGGCCCTGCCGTCCTGGGCGCCGCTGATCTCCAGGGCCAGCGGCGTGATCTCGGAAATGGGCAGCGCAGCGGGGCATCTGGCCAATATCGCCAGGGAGTTCCATGTCCCCGCCCTGTTCGGGCTCAAGGGAGCCCTGAGTTCCCTGCAAAACGGCACCCTGGTCACCCTGGATGCCGATGCGTGCAAGATTCATCCGGGACGCGTCGAATCCCTGCTCCAGGAAAACCCCCGTCCCCAAAGTCCCATGCAGGGCACCCCCGTGCACGCCTCCCTGGAAGGTGCGGCGCAGCACATCCTGCCCCTGCACCTGCTGGACCCGGACGCCGCCACGGACTTCCGGCCCCGCAACTGCAAGAGCCTGCACGACATCATCCGTTTCTGCCACGAGCAGTCCGTACGCGAGATGTTTTCCTTCGGACAGGCCAGGGATTTTCCCCAGGCTGCGGCCAAGCAGCTCTACCACGACGGCCCCAAGCAGTTCTGGGTGCTGAACCTGGATGACGGATTCCGCAAAATCATCAACGGACGATTCGTGCAGCTGGAGGACATCGTCTCAACTCCGATGCTCGCCATCTGGGAAGGGATGAACGCCGTGCCCTGGCAAGGCCCGCCGCCCATCAACACCAGGGGCTTTCTCTCGGTGATGTTCGAGGCCACGGTCAACACGTCGCTGGACCCGGCCATGTCGTCCCACTATTCCCAGAAAAACTATTTTATGATTTCCAGGAATTTCGCCAGCCTACAATCGAGATTCGGCTTCCACTTCTGCGGGGTGGAGGCCCTGGTGGGGCGGCGCGACTCCGAGAACTACGCCAGGTTCCAGTTCCGCGGCGGCGCAGCGGACCGTAGCCGCAGGATTCTGCGCACTAGGCTCATCGCCGAGCTGCTCCAGGAGCGGGACTTCCGGGTCAAGCTACACGGGGACGCCCTCAGCGCAAGGGTGGAAGGCTTCAGCCAACCCATGATGGAACAACGCCTGCGCGCCTTGGGCTATCTGATCATCCACACGCGCCAATTGGACATGATCATGGCCGACAAGGCCGAGGCGGCACGCAAAAAAATCGAACTCTCGACGCAACTCAATACCTTCTTCACCGAGCAAACATCTTAAGCGACGCGATCCAACACACGTCCCGACACGCAAGGAGACCCACGTGACCGCCACGCACACCCCTGCCAACGAGACTTACTGCCTGTGGGAGCATGACGAGAATCACGAGTTCAAGATTGGCATCCTGGGCACCGGCCCGGGCTTCATGCTGATCCTGGATTTCATCTCCAACGAGCACTACCGGGAGTTCATGCCTCCCATGTCCCTGGTGGCCGTGGCCGAGGCCGGGAACAACGAAGCCCGTCTGAAATACATGCACGAACAAGGCATCAAGCCCTTCGACAGCTGTGCACGGATGCTGACCACCCACCCTGAAATCAATCTTGTGGTGGAACTCACGGGCAGTGGCCCCAAGCTGCGCCAGCTGCGCCAAGACCTGCCCTCCACCGTCTCCCTCATCGACCACGTCGGTGCCATCTTCCTGTGTGGACTGCACAACATGCTTCAAGTTTCCAGCCACTGCCAAAGAGATCTGAGCCAGCAACGGGCCCTGTTGCAGGCCATCATCGACGAGGTGCGCGAGGACGTCATGCTCCTGGACAAGGAAGGGCGGGTGGTGGACGTAAACAAGAACGTTGTGCAACGCACCGGCAAGGACAAGGCCCAGCTCGTGGGCAAGCCCTGCTCCGAGGTCCAAACCCTGGAAGACGGGCGGGCATTCTGCCCCGCCCAATACGATGCCAAATGCCCCTTCCTGACCACTCGCCTGAGCAAGGAACCCTCCGAGGCCATGCTGACCCGCGTGGACGAAAACGGCCGCCTGCTCTACTTCCGGGTCTACGCCTATCCCATCTTCAACCCCCAGGGACGCATGACCCATATCATGGTCATGCGCCGCGACATCACGGCCCGCACCCGTCGCGAAAGGCAACAGCAGCAGTCCGAAAAACTGGCCATCATCGGCGAGATGTCCACCTACCTGGCCCACGAGATCCGCAACCCGCTGTTCGCCATCGGCGGATTCACCAACTCACTGCTCAAATCGCCCACCCTGGGAGACAAGGACCGCGAAAAGCTGGTCATCATCGCCGAGGAAACCGCCCGTCTGGACAGGCTGCTGACCAGCGTGCTCAACTTTGCCCGGCCCGGCAAACCGGACACCGACGCCACCTGCGACCTTGCGGCCATCGCCACCGAAACCGCCGAACTGATGTCCATCGGTTATGCCCCACGCGGCATCGAGATCAGGGTCAGCACCGCCGCAAACCTGCCCAAGGTGCGTGGCGAATCCGAGATGATCAAGCAGTGCCTCGTCAACCTCATCAAGAACTCCATCGAGGCCATGGAACACGGAGGCCGCATCGAGATCAGCACGGCCATGCAGGACGACTACGCCGCGCTCACGGTCTCGGACACGGGGGCGGGCATGAGCGAGGTCATGCTCGAACGCATCTTCAACCCCTTCTTTTCCACCAAGGAAAAGGGCTACGGCCTGGGCATGGCCATGATCAAGAAGATGGTCGAAGAGATCGACGGACAGGTGGAGATCAGTTCCATCGAAAACCGGGGCACCAGGGTCACGCTGCGCTTTCGACCGGCCCTGGCCAAAGATGGGGAGCGGACCGAGACAACAGAAGACACCACCGGACTGGCCAGGGTTTAGACCGCCAGGGAGTATTCGGGGCTGCCTAGACCCTGGCTTGCCGTTGTCCGAATACGGCCCCTGTTAATCATGCCCTCTGAACTCAACCCCCTGGAAACCATGTCCCCCAGGGCACCCGCGACTTTTGCAGCAGTCCCCCGGGGCCGCTGCATCCAGGACAGTCCATCCTTCCCGCCTGCCAGGCCCTTCTTTGCCGACTGCAACCACCCGGTCCCAACGCCCCATCTCCCTGCCAGGGGCAGCTCCCGACCAGACAGTCCACAATGACCACCACCCATCTGTAAATCTTGTGGTGCAATTGGCGCAAAGCAGATAGATGCCCGCTAGCCTTGGAAACGGAAGCACCCTCCCAAGGGAGCGTCTCTCCCCCAGATTCCCTGGCAAAAAGGGGAGACGGCAGCATCTCCTGCGGTTCTGGCAAGGCCCTTCATCCGAACTCTATCAGCTTGAGAACAACCAATGGAGCCGAAGATTCCGGCGTCCACGCCACAGCAAGGTGCCAAAAGACTTGACAGCATGGGCCCCAGGGGTTTTAATACTATACCGATTGGCATGCCCGATGATTCCTCACTCTGAGGGTTTCTCCCTGCCAGCTCTTACTCCGAAACTAACCACACACAGGATATACTGCATGCGCAGCCTCGTTCATTTCAGGGACGAGCGCCGACATAATCGACGCCCTCTCTTGTTCCTCTCCCTCTCCATTTTCATGGTCTTCTTCTTCCGTGCGCCGCTTGGGGCCCTTGCGGAGGGAGAGGCTTTCACACCGTCCGTAGTCCTGGAAAAAGCCAGGATACTGAGCACGAAACCCTACCAGGCGCCCGTTGACGAGGTTCCGGAGTTCCTGCGCAACCTGAGCTACGACGCCTGGCGGGATATCCGCTTCCGGCCGGAAAAGGCCCTTTGGATAGAAGAGAAGCTACCGTTCCAGCTCCAGTTTTTCCACCCTGGGCTGTATTACGACCGCACCGTGGACATCAACATCGTCACTGGCGGCAAGACAAGCCGCCTACCCTTTGACGTGAAGACCTTCGACTACGGCCGTAACAACATTGCGGAGCGGATCTCCCCGCAGATGGGATTTGCCGGTTTTCGCATCCACGGCCCCATCAACACCAAGAAATACTTCGACGAGATCGGAGTCTTCCTGGGCGCGAGCTATTTCCGGGCTGTGGCCAAGGGGCAGGTCTACGGGCTTTCGGCACGCGGACTGGCTGTGAACACCGCCCTGCGCCAGGGCGAGGAGTTCCCCTATTTCCGGGAGTTCTGGATCGAAAAGCCCGGGCCCAAGAGCAACTCCCTGACCATCCACGCCCTGCTGGACAGCGAAAGCCTGACCGGAGCGTTCACCTTCAAGGTCCGCGGCGGCAGCGCCACGACCATGGATGTCAAATCCACGTATTTCCTGCGCAAGCCCGTGGAAAAATTCGGCCTGGGACCGCTGACCAGCATGTTCCTGTTCGGCGAGAATACCAGCGTGCGCAACGTCGACGACTTCAGGCCCGAGGTCCACGATTCCGATGGTCTGCTCATGTCCCTGGCCTCGGGTGAATGGCTGTGGCGGCCGTTGTCCAACCCCGGCACCCTGCAGACAGACACCTTCGAGGCCGACGACCCCCTGGGCTTCGGCCTGCTGCAACGCGACAGCGCCTTCCACAACTACGAGGACCTGGAGGCCCGCTATGAAAAGCGCCCCAGCCTCTGGGTGCAGCCCAAGGGCCGCTGGGGCAAGGGACATGTCGAGCTGGTGCTCATCCCCACGGACAAGGAGATCCACGACAACGTCGTGGCCTACTGGGTGCCCGAGGGCGAACTGCCCCTGGGACAGCCACTGGAATACGATTACGCCCTGAGTTGGGACTCTGGCCAGGCCAAGCGCCCACCTGCGGGATTCACGTCCGCGACCCGAACCGCGGCCGATGAAACCGGTGGCCGGCTGTTCGTGATCGATTTCGAGGGCAAGGCCCTCTCGCTGCTGCCAGCCGAGACCAGGGTCGAGGGTGTTGTCTCCTGCGGACCGGGGGCGATCATCGCCGAACAGCACGTCGTCAAAAACGACGTCACCGGCGGCTGGAGGCTCTCCTTCCTGGTCAAGATGGACGAGGCCACGCCCATGGAGATGGTCATGCCCAACAAACGCCCTTCCGTGGATCTGCGCGCCTTCTTGCGCGTCAATCAGGTCGTGCTCACGGAAACCTGGAACTATGCCTTCAAGCCCTAACCACGGGGACAAGCGGGAAGCAGCGGGCCGACGCCTGCTGCTTTACCTGCAGTTGTTCCCCCTGCCAGTCGAGCACAGCCTGGAGCTGGCCCTGGAAGTCCTGCGCGAACTCCCCGAGGACGCCGATCCCGCCGAGGCCGTTGCGCGTCTGCAGGCACGCCTGCGTGAACTGAAACCGCAGCCCTTCCCTGCGGTGCGTCCAGCCCTGCGGCGCGGGCCCATGCCGTCCCAGTATCTGGGCAGGGCCCGCCGCGGCGACAAGCATGCCAAGGCGCGCTCGGCCTCGCGGCGCAGCCAGTTTCTGCTGCTGGCATTTCTGGCCGCCTTGCTGGTGCTGACAGTGCAGCTCTCCTCCTGGGTGCCGCAGACCAAACAGCCCGCGCAACAGACACTGGAATCCCAATACCTCACGAGTCTCGAACCCGCCCAGAAGCAGCGTCGGCCAGCCGGGATCGCGGTCTCGACCCGAACGGCCACGGACAAGGCCGGACGACGCCGTTTCGTGATCGACTTCGAAGGCCAGGCCCTCTCGCTGCTGCAGGCCACTACGAAGCTTGAGGCCGTTGTGACCTGTAGTCCCGGGGCGTCCATTACCGAACAAAGCGTGATCAAGAATGAAAGGACCGGCGGCTGGGGGCTGACCTTCCTGGTCAAGGCAGACCCGCCCTCGACCCTGGAGAGCCTTTTGCCCGGCGACCCACCTCCTGTGGAGCTGCGCGCCTTTTTGCGTTTCAACCAGATCGTGCTCACGGAAACATGGAACTATGCATTCAAGCCCTGATCAAAGGAGTCTGGCAGGACGCGGCGGGCCAAGCCCTGCGTCGCCTCCAGCCCTCCCTGCCACTGCCTGGGGCGCCATGCGCGGCAATCCCTCGCCGACCCCCCGCAGAGATCGGGGCCGTTGCGCGATTGCGGTCCGCAGTGCTGGTTCCGCCCCTGTGTCCTTGCCTGACCACGCGCGAAGGATGCTGACGTGAAACACCTATTCTTCAACACCCCCTGGACCCGCGCCGCCTCGCTGCGTCGCCTGGCCCTGACCCTGCTGATCCTGATCCCCTCGGCCGTGGCCAGCGCCTATGTCGGTTCGGTGCTGCCGCACAAGGGCGGCACCCTGCTCGAGGCCAGCATCGTGGCCGTGTACTCGATACTCTTCGCCTGGATCTCGGTGGGCTTCTGGACGGCCACCATGGGCTGTTTCACCCTGCTGCGCCGCTACGACCGCTTCACCGTCACCAACGCCCTGCGCCACAGCGACGTCGCCTCCTGCGCCAACGTACGCACCGCCGTGCTGTTCCCGGTCTGCAACGAGGAAACCGTGCGTGTCATGGCCGGGATCAAGGCCACGTATCTCTCCCTGCAAGCCGCGGGCTGGGAAGCGAACTTCGACATCCACATCCTCAGCGACTCCCAGGGCCCGGACAAATGGATCGAGGAAGAGGTCGCCTGGGCCGAACTGGTCAGGGAGCTTGGGGCAGAAGGCCGCATCTTTTACCGCCGCCGCAAAATCAACCTGAAGCGCAAGAGCGGCAACGTCGCCGATTTCTGCCGCCGCCACGGCAACGATTACACCTACATGGCCGTGTTCGATGCGGACAGCGTGATGAGCGGGATCACCCTGATGCGCATGGTGCGGATCATGGAACGCCGTCGCCATGTGGGGATTCTGCAAACCGCCCCCGCCTGCTTCGGGCGGGACTCGCTGCTGGGGCGGCTGCAACAGTTCGCCAACCGCGTCTACGGGCCGATGTTTGCGGCAGGCCTGCATTTCTGGCAACTCGGTGACGCCCAATACTGGGGCCACAACGCCCTGATCCGCATCCAGCCGTTCATGAAGCATTGCGGCCTGCCCCGGCTCTCGGGCAAACCACCGCTGGGCGGCGACATCTTGAGCCATGATTTCGTGGAGGCGGCCCTGATGCGCCGCGCCGGCTGGGGCGTCTGGCTGGCCTTCGACCTGGCGGGCAGCTGGGAAGAATGCCCGCCTAACATCCTCTCCGAACTCAAGCGCGACCGTCGCTGGTGCCAGGGCAACCTGCAACACCTGCGGCTGCTGTTCACCGAGGGCCTGTTCCCGGCCCACCGGGTGCTGTTCCTCAACGGAGCCATGAGCTACGGCTCGGCCCTGCTGTGGTTCGCCTTCCTGATGCTCTCCACCTGCGAGGCCGTGCTGGAGGCCGTGGTAGAGCCGCACTATTTCACGGCGTCCAAGTCGCTCTTCCCTGTCTGGCCCGTGTGGCAGCCCATGTGGGGCATGATCCTGCTGCTGACCACGGCGGTGATCCTGTTCCTGCCCAAGGTGATGAGCTACCTGATCCTGGTCTTCAAGTTCCGCCGTGCGCGGCTCTTTGGCGGGGCCGGGCGGCTCGCGCTGAGCGTCCTGCTGGAGGTGGTCTTCTCGGCCCTGCTGGCACCCATCCGCATGCTGTTTCACAGCAAGTTCGTGTTCTTCACGCTGCTGGGCAGGCAGATCGGGTGGGGCTCCCAACAACGCGACGACCGCTCCACCCCCTGGGGCGAGGCCCTGCGCTTCCACGGCGGCGGAGCCCTGTTCGGCCTGCTCTGGGGCCTGGTCGCCTGGACCTATTCGCCAAAATTCTTCTGGTGGATCTCGCCCATCGTGATCCCCATCGTGCTCTCGGTGCCGCTCTCGGTGCTCACCAGCCGCACGGACCTGGGCCTGTGGCTGCGCAGACGAAGACTGCTGCTCATCCCCGAAGAGGTCGAGCCCGAAAAGGAAATCCGCGACGTAATGGAATTCACGCAAGCCATGGAGGCCAGCCCCACGAGATTGGGATTGGCCCGCGAGGCGGGATTCGCGCGGGCAGTGGTCGATCCCGGCGTCAACGCCCTGCACCTGGCCCTGCACGGCTCAAAACGCAGCCTGCACCCGCGCATCGCGGCCCAGCGTGATCAGTTTGTGAGGACGGCCCTGGAACAAGGGCCGCAGGGACTCAATACCCGCCAGAAACTGACCCTGCTCGACGACCCCCAGCGCCTGGCAGAGCTGCACCTGCGCATCTGGACCCTGTCGGAGACCGATCTGGCCCGGCAATGGGGCGTGCGACTGGCAGACTGAGCTGCCCCACCCTCCAGGGAAAGGTGAGCAGTTGTCTCCTGCCCGCCGCACAGGGGCGGACCCTGGAAAGACACAAAGACAAAACGGCCAAGGCCAACGAAAAAGGGCTTACGAATTGCTTCGTAAGCCCTTAAACTTTCTGGTCGGGATGAAATGATTTGAACATTCGACCCCCTGAACCCCATTCAATGGCAGAAAGGACAAAATCTGCATTGTAACCATCTAAAATAAATGAGTATTTGCCCGTCACTTCATCACCAAAAACGTTTGTGCATAGTGTGCACGGCGTTAAATGATTTCAATAGGTTACGCAGGGGCAAAATTAAAAAGCGGACACATAACGGACACAAAAAGACATCCGCATGCCGCCCTCAAACACCTGAAAAGAAGAGGCGGACGGCGGGGCCTCCCACCCGGACTTGCAGTCCGGCAACCCCGCATGGCGCTCCGCCGAAATCGGCGTGCTACGGCCGGGAGAATATCACCGCGTCACATCCGCCTCGTTCAAGGCTATGACCCAAGATTGGAAGGGAGTAAAGAGACCTTTAAACGGGAAACGCTCACGTAAGCCGGTGCCGTGAGCCCTCAATCGAACCGATCCCTCCCCGGCGGGTTGGTCCCGATTGAGTCCGTCAAAAGAAACAAGAACATAGGGATGGGGAAGCATTCGAGCACCGGCGGCACCCCCGGTCGAAGCCCAAGCCCACAGATGTGGCGCGTCCATCGAATTGCTTCCCCGCTGATAATAAAAATAGCCACACTCAGCAGCAAAGTCAAAAGCGCCTGAGCACAATGATTATTGACACGTCAACAATCGCCCAATAAAAGACATGCCCACCGGTACCTCCCCGGCCCCGCACAAGGCGACCCCAGGGCCCACGACGGACATGCTCCTATTTTGTTACGAACCCTGCGGGGTAGAGTCAAGCAAACTGAGTATTCCATTTCATCATGCGCCCACGACCACCGCACGTACAGCCAACCATTGCCTTTCACCCTGCCGAATGACATAAATTCCAATGTGACTTGGACGGTTGGAAGCGCTCTCTGTATACCCGTCTGAGTTGGCTAACTGGGACGCTCCAGCCTTTGCCCTACTCCCCCGAAGCCCTTATTTGACTCCACAACCACCTCGGCTACAATCAGGATACAACAGCCATTCCCCGCAGACGTGTTGTGATTTGACTCCACAACCACCTCGGCTACAATCCTGGTGCTGACCGGGCCGCCTCCCAGGGCGTTGTGATTTGACTCCACAACCACCTCGGCTACAATAAATATTGGCATAGCCCCAAACAAGGGCGAGTTGTGATTTGACTCCACAACCACCTCGGCTACAATAGCCGCCTGGACCGATGTGAGCGGTTTGAGGTTGTGATTTGACTCCACAACCACCTCGGCTACAATACAGCGTACATAGCACTGCGCAGAGGATAAGTTGTGATTTGACTCCACAACCACCTCGGCTACAATCGCTAAGAAAGCCGAGGCCGAGCGGGACGGTTGTGATTTGACTCCACAACCACCTCGGCTACAATCGACGTAGGTACGCACCTGCGTGTTCACCAGTTGTGATTTGACTCCACAACCACCTCGGCTACAATTGCCTCGTCACTTCTCACGGTTTGGATTGGTTGTGATTTGACTCCACAACCACCTCGGCTACAATCAAGTCCTTTGACACGATCAATGTGTATCGGTTGTGATTTGACTCCACAACCACCTCGGCTACAATCAACACTGAAGACGATGTGGTGATGAATGCGTTGTGATTTGACTCCACAACCACCTCGGCTACAATCTGGCTCTACCTCTCCCCGATTCTCGTTGGGTTGTGATTTGACTCCACAACCACCTCGGCTACAATTCGCCATGGCGCGAGAGGCTATGGAGGAGGGTTGTGATTTGACTCCACAACCACCTCGGCTACAATCCGCGTTGCTGTCGCGCCAGTGGTCATGAGGTTGTGATTTGACTCCACAACCACCTCGGCTACAATGATGCAGAATAATGGAACGTGCCCAACGTGGTTGTGATTTGACTCCACAACCACCTCGGCTACAATCCCTGCGACTCTCAACAAGCAACAGCCTCAGTTGTGATTTGACTCCACAACCACCTCGGCTACAATAAACCGCACGTCGTCGATAATGACGAACCTGTTGTGATTTGACTCCACAACCACCTCGGCTACAATGGACAGCTCGTTGCACCCCGCCTATCTCCAGTTGTGATTTGACTCCACAACCACCTCGGCTACAATTGTGGTCGCCAAGCTTGCTGTCCTACATCCGTTGTGATTTGACTCCACAACCACCTCGGCTACAATCAGGCCGCTGACCATGAGCGCGCCTGGCCGGTTGTGATTTGACTCCACAACCACCTCGGCTACAATACGCGCACCGCACTGCCACGCGGCAAATCGGTTGTGATTTGACTCCACAACCACCTCGGCTACAATACATCCTCCTGGAACGCCCTGCTTTTGCAGGAGAAAAACGCCGAAGCAGACTCAAAAAAGCATGAGCTGCTCCGGCGCTTCTTCCGTCTTTCGAGGTCTTTTCCCCTCGATAATCTCCATTCGTGCAAATTGTCGGTCCGTGACGGACAGCAATCTGACCTCCCCCTTGGGCGGGATCAGCCGCTTCACTTTTTCGCGCAGGGCGGTTGCCGCTTCGGGGCTGACATCATAGCGGGCATAGACTGAGAATTGGAGCATTACAAAGCCAAGACTTTTCAACGCAAATCGAAACCGCGTATACTCGCGGCGATCTTTTTTGCTTTTTACCGGCAAATCAAAAAGCGCAATTATCCACATGGCCTTGTATTTCGATGGAAACTTCCCAGATTTCACGAATCACAACTCCGGCAAATACAGCTCCTTACCCTCTTCACAGAGATAATCGGCAAGGGATGCGGCAGTCTTCTTGACCATGGTAAAGATTGTCTTCCTTTCCCCTTGCACGTGCACAGGCCCAGTCAAAGCCGCCAACAGATCGCCCTTGGAATCCTTTGTTAATCCTTCCATAGGGTCATAGACCTCGCTCAACTCCACAGCGCAAGCATCAACGATTGGCCGGTAAGGCTCCATCACATCGCTTGCCAAACAAAATGAATCATACCGGTTGTGGTGGTGCACTCCCAGGGAAGGATGCAGTCCAGCCGCACACAAGCTGCGGGCCACAAGCGCCCGAATGACCGCATACCCATAATTCAACCATGCATTGACGCCATCAGCTTCAAAATCCCGCTTGAAACCACTCCCCTCGCCAAACAGATATTTCCAATACTTTCGAGCCGCCCTGGCCTCAATATTCTCGGAATCCCCTGTGCGTACGGCGGAGCCCAAATCGAACAGCCCATAGTCTGTTCCATAAAGCCGCTTCAACAACCGTCCTTGATTCCTGACCTTGGCCTTGATGATTTGTTTCCAGGCATTCTTTTTCCGTGGCAATGAGACACTCGCCTGTTGTGCAAAGCGTTCCGTCTGGGTTCCATGTCCCACCAAGGGCAGCATCATTCCGACGGGACTGTGCCGCTCGTCGCACACGATGAATGCCGCGCCTTCTGTCGCAAGGCGGGAAAGAACCGAATTGGTATACGTCACCTGAGCATGGGAAACGATCAGCGCCCGAACCTCCCGCAAGGGGACCGCCGCCTCCATTCCTTCCCCCGGCCTGATTCGCAATAGACCGTTACTCACGGACAACCGAGCCGGGGACTCGGCGATGTCGATGATGTGATCAATCATTGGACCATCGGACATCGCCCAAAGGAGTGACAATCACCTTTCGGCAGCCAGCCCTGCGTAACGCTTCCACACTAACCATTTTCCAATCTCCTGTGGCCCTAATCTCGGCCTTCATCCGAGCATCATTGAGCGCAACAATTTCAGCGTTGACACTTCCTTCTTTCTTCCTGCTGCTAATCGTACGAATACGATACAGGCCAGGGCCAAACGACTCAGGCTTCCCTTGCTCCATCAAGACGGTATCACCCGGAACCAAAGAACACACAAATTGCCCTTTAGTGGGTTGTTCACGCCGCACGACAGGCTCCTTGAAGCGCCTTCGCTGCGAGGCTTCAAGCATGGTCACAACCTCACCCTCCCACATGGGATTGCCACGCTTATCCGTTGTCTCAAATATCGCAAGATGATGGTTTGAACCCCCTTCAACATTCCGCTCAAACCCGCTGTCACCAACAGCAACGGTGTTTTCCTTGCGGCGAGTTAAAGCCTTTCGGACCAAGACCCGGGCTTTTTCGCCGTTACGCATTCCATCAATAAATACGCCTCCCTCCTCTTTGAAAGCCTGGACAGGCGAACTGACTCCCAACGCCCCCATTCTATCCAAAGCCGCTTGCCTAATGACAGGATCGACAATGCTTTCCACCTCAGAAGAACTCATGTCCTGCAAAGGTTTTCGGCGGGTCGTATACTCTTGACCAGCTGAATCATGCCTTTTTCCGTAAAACGATTCTTTATGGAGAGGGCCTCGCAACTTGCGCTCAACCCGGAACGAAACCACTGCCCCCTGGATCACCTCGCGCATTTCCTGCGCATACCCCGGCCAAGGTTCCGGCATATCCTTGAACTTTCTGCGGGACACATTTTCACCCAACGACGCAGACCGACTCAGATCTCGGACCAGGCCCGGCGAGGTCAAGGCAATGGCGATGGCGTCCACGGCATGGTGACGGTGATCGTCTCGATTCTTCCCACCCTTGCCCAACAACTGGCTCAACTCCAAAGCCTGGCGGACATAGGCCGTCACCTGACCGGAAACAGCCTGCACCCGACTTGCGCCCTCGGCTCCATACAACCCGCCTAGGTGTAGTGAGATGGTTATCACCTGACAGTTGGCCACAAAAGTGAAAGTGGTCATGCCGTCCTTGGCTGGGGTACGGTTGGAGTTGCAAAACTTCACCGGAACCTCAACACAGGAGAACGTC
>Ga0180007_10002797_pt1 | contig 20256 bp, 18 predicted proteins | sample MM_PC_MetaG_FD_121122 | JGI IMG/M metagenome (GOLD analysis project Ga0180007, IMG submission 121122) | Groundwater microbial communities from the Aspo Hard Rock Laboratory (HRL) deep subsurface site, Sweden - MM_PC_MetaG | ecosystem: Environmental > Aquatic > Deep subsurface > Groundwater... | reverse complement strand
TACAACCCCTTAACCATATAAGTCTCTTTTAATTCATAACCTAATTTCTTATAATATTCCCGAACTCCAATTCCAGAAATCACGCGCAATTTTTTCACGCCTTTTTTTCTCACGATTTCCTCTGCCTTTTCCATTAACATTTTTCCAAACCCACGATGCTGGGAAATCAAACCATCTTCTCCTAATTTCAACGCAGGACCATAAACATGGAGTTCTCTAACAATCGCTTGATTTCCAAATTTATCTCGACTTAAGTTTCGAGATTCTTTAAAATTATTAACTAAAAATCCATTATTATTTTGTTTTTTTATTAACAAATCTTTCTTAAGCAAACAATCTAGCGAAGCTGATTGTGAGCTATCTATTGTGAGTGGTAGCGAACCTAACTCAAGGGCTGGGTGGGCGGGATAAATCCTCAATCTACATAACCCAAATAAAACATCGTCTCGGTTCACAATCTCTAAAAAATATTCTTTTCCTTCAGAAGCTTTATATCGTGTTATCTTCATCTTCAAATTTTTATTAACCTCTCCACGATTCATTGCAAAACCAATTTCTCTATAACGAATTTCCTTTACCCCCTTACTCCGCAATTTGGGGCTCGTGCCCTTTAGGGTATACGCCGAGCGGCGTAAATCCTCTTTTCGAAGCTCTCGTTCAATTTCTCGACGTAAATCAATTCGCGTTGTCCCAGCAACAATATATTGTGGAGGAATCTCTCTCATAATTCTCATCACCCGACAATATCTTGGCACCTCTTTCAGCATAGCAATCAAAATTCTCTCGGTTTCCTGACGAGTATATGGTTTATATTGCCCTTTCCAATAAACTTTCTCAAGCTTTGAATTAGGCATAACTTGACACGGATAAATCTTCAACTGATCTGGGCGAAAATCCTGCGATGAAAAAAGTTTTTTAAACAATTTGTAATCCTTCTTCAAACTACTTCCAGGAAGCCCTGGCATAATATGGTAACCTACTTTAAACCCTGCGTTCTTCAATTCCCTCGTCGCATTCACCACATCTTTCACCAAATGCCCCCTATCAATTTCTGAATAAATTTTATCATCAATAATCTGAACCCCCAACTCTACACGCGTCACCCCCCATTCCAACATCTGTCCAATAAACCCAATACAAACATCTGGTCGCGTCTCAACGCACATCGCAACACACCGATTCTTCGACAATTCATTTAATTTCTGCGCTTGTTTCAATGTCAGAGATTTTTTCGGATTCAACCCATCATAAATTCCTTTAATAAATTCATCTTGAAATTTTCTATCATATTCAAGAAAAGTCCCGCCCATAATAATAACCTCAACTTTATCTGTAGGATGATTCATAACTCTAAAAGCCCTCAATCTCCCATGAACTTGCCTAAAAGAATCATAACCAACTCGACGCGCACGCATCACAACAGGCGAACGCGGGGTATAACTCTGAGGCACATCCATCGAAGGGCAGTAAACACACTCACCATGATTACATTTTCTAGGGGGAAGCATAACTGCTAAAGGCGTAATTCCAGATATAGTTTTTGTCGGCTTCCGAATCTCATTTTTCTGAGGTTTTATCATAAAATCACATAATTTTTAACCTTAAAACCCTTTCTTAATCTAATCAAGTTCATACTCTGCTTTCCAAACTTCTCCAATTTTTTCACATTCTTTCTTTAACTTCATTTGAACTTCTTTTAACAGAGGTTTTAATTCTGGAAAATTCTTAACAGATTCATTAGCACAAACAGCAGTATAATCCATATCAAATTTTTCAACTCTCTCCACACTCAACAAATGACTTATTGCCTCAATTTTATCCAACGCATTAACATATTTTGCTTCTTTTGTTTTGCCTTCTTCAAATTCTTCCCAAAGTTCTTTAATTTCTTCTCCTATCTTTCCAAATTTTTCCTTAATTTCTTCTATAGCATTTTTTTCTAATTCAAATTTTTTTTCTTTACTAAATTCCTCTCTATGAATTCGTCTTGCATCAATTTCTCCAGCAATATATTCCTGAATATCATGACATAATGCAAGTTTAATAGCATGCAAAATATTAATCTCTAAATCCAATTCTTTTGTAGTAAATATCACCATCATCGCAAGTTTCCACGAATGGTCTGCAACTGAATCTTGTATAGCAGAATCTCTCGTTGAATACCGATAAGTCCTTTTTAATTTATCCACTTCAACAAAAAACTCAAATAGATTTTTCATTTTATCTTCAAATGAACAAAGTTTAAATAAATTAAGGTAATAAAATAAATATGAAATCCCAAAAACAAGTCTGGAATAATCTTGCGCAAGAATGGTATGCACTAAAAAATAACCCCCTCAAAAATGTTATAAATTTTCTCTCAAAACAACAAGGCAAAGTTCTTGATTTAGGAAGCGGGGCAGGAAGACATTTAACTAAAATAAAAAATGGAAAAATGTATCTTGTAGATTTTTCAGAAAAGATGATTAAACTTGCAAAACAAAAAAAAATCCCCGCAAAATTCTTCGTCGCTCCAATGACTAAGCTTCCTTTCAAAAACAACTTCTTCGACGCTGGAATTTGCACTTCTGCACTTCATTGTCTCCAAAAAGAAGAAAGGGAAAAAGCAGTTCAGGAATTGCACCGCGTTCTAAAACCAAAAGCAAAAACTTACATAACTCTTTACAATAAAAATTCAGAGCAATTTAAAAATTCTCCAAAAGAAAAATTCATCCGCTGGAAAGACAAAGAAATTCGTTATTATTATATCTTCGACGAGCAAGAAGCCCATGAACTTTTCAAGAAGTACGGTTTCAAAATAGTAAAAAAATTCACGCCAAAAAGAAGCATTGAATTTATTGCAGAGAAAACTTAAACACCAAAAATTCTACATAAGTCCTCAAATTTTTCTACATCAATTATCCCTTTTTCTTTAGAAGGCCTTCCTCTCCTCTTAATTGGGGGTCCAACTCCAAATTCTTCAATAGCTTCTGCTTCAGAAGGATTGGATTCCATAGGATTTACATTATCTCTAATATAAACACCTGTCTCTCCCTGATAACACTTCTCTTCGGAATCATATTCATCCATCTCGCAACAATAAATTTTTATTTATAAGGATTATTATACTCAAGAAAACTTAAAAATCCTATTTTCCTAACTAATTCATGAAAAGTGGTGACCTAGAAGGTACAATTAATTTTAATCCTATAATTGAAGAAACTATAAATGACAATGGAAATCTTGCACTTGCAATTTTGCTAGGTGCAACTGCAATAACAAGTTTAATTTTTATAATAAAAGTTTTCAACCTTGATATTACAAACGCCCTCGTCGGAACATTAATGGTTGCAATTGCATTCTCAGTAATTGTCTTTATTTTAATTCGCCCAAGCATAATAAAAAACATCCGCCAAGAAGAATTTGAAAATTTCACTCAACCAATAATTCAACCAATTGAAAAACCTCTTCCAATCATCAAAGAAATAATTCGAGAAATTGAAAAACCAATCATAGAAATCCGCGAGGTTCCTGTAATTCGCGAAGTTACAAAACATGTCTTTATAGAAACCCCGAGGAAAAAATTAAACATTCCGAAATACAAATTCCGCGGTTCAACAGAAGCAATGACTTATCACAAAACTTCTTGTAGGTTTTCAAAGTTAATTAAAGGTAAATACAAAGTTTCAAGAAACGACACAAAAGATTTCAAAAAACATGGATTCAAACCATGCAAAATTTGTAGACCTGATAAAAATTAAACTACTTCTGTAAAAGTATAATCTTCAATTAATCCTTTAGGTATTTTTAGTAACTCAGACTCTAATTCAGAACCTTCTCTAGGAGTAAGATAAGGGGAAAATTTAACCTTTTTTAAGGTACCAACTTCCTCTTCTGATACAACTGGATATTGAGAGAATAAATTCCCTAATTCATTTCCATCACCATTTATATTAATCCTTAATTCAGAATATCCTTTAATTTTTTTCATTAATCATCCAAATCAAATTGTTTTATAAAAATTGTTATACCACAATATCTACTTTTTCAGAACCTTAATCATTTCAAAAAATGATTTCTTCTCAAATTCAGTAATTTTATTTGTTTCTAAATCAATTTTAACTTTTATCATTCCAAGTCCAGAAATAAAAATAGTCCCAACCAAGAAATCCTTTTCATCTAATCTTTGCAATGACAATAAAATCTTCTCAACTTTACAATTAATTTTCTCCTCGACAATTTTGTTTTCAATCATCCTTTCAATTTCTTCAAAGTCAAAATCAAGATTATCAAAAATCTTTTCAGGAATTTTCTTATCCAAAACATCAACAGGCATCGGCTCTATTTTAGACTCTAATTGGAAACTAAAAATCTTATTTTCCGAGGGGACATAATAATCAATGTGATTTTTATTGTCTGCTCCTTTTTTATCTATACAAAAAAAACCAGAACAAAAATAAGCATCTGGTTTTTCTTTTAAAAATTTCTCAAATTTTTCAGATGCAAATAATTTTTCAAGATAAAATTGAAGATTCATTTTTTGTAAATTCTCCCGCGTTTATCTAATACTATTATCTTTAACGATTTATTAGTATTATCTATCTCTACTAATGCTCTATATTTTCCAATCCTTAATTTATAAAGATCCTCCCCTTCAAAATGTTTTAAATAATGAAAGGAGTTATTACAAGATTCTTTTAATTTTTTTATGATCCTCAATGAAATATCCTTCGGCAAAAAATATAAAAATTTCTCTGCATTAGGTGTTAGTCTAAACCTATAATTCATTTTGAAAGAATATTCTTTTCAATGTCTTCAAGAGAAATCATTTCTGAATCAGGAATCTTTCTAGCCTCGTCCAACTCCTTTTTAGCCCAATCAGTTAATTCCACTTCTTCAAAATCATCCTCAAGCTTCTCTTTAATAAATTCTATATCAATTCTCATTTGACTTATTTGATTAAGAATCTCTTGATTTAAATTCATATTTTCCATAAAAAACCAAATAATCTAGAATATTTAAGGATTTCGGAGTGGCAAGATAGAAGTTAATCTTTATATTCACAAGCACGAATATAAAACTCTCGGGAAACATTAGGATTTTCTTCATTAATTTTTTCACAATTTGATACAACCTTTCAACATAATCATTTTTATCAAGAGTTCCTAAATTTCTTCAATTAATATTCACACCTTTAATTTTCTCATTCCCGCTCCCGAATCTCTTTTTCTAATTTTCATCCACCTACTTTACTCTCTAAATCTTTACTCTCTAAATAATTACTAGACAGAAATCTTTCCTTAATTAAAATAGGTAGAGCAATTAACCCTATAATTACATAGCCAATTATTTCTTCAATCTTCTCTCTTAAATAGCCAGTTTGTTCAACATGATAATTTGGACCTTCTCTCATTTTACTTCCTATCCTCAATCTCCTTTTTAATTTTTTCCTCAAACTTCTCAATCCCAAAATTCTGTATTTTTTTATCCCCCCGAACACGAACAGCCAAACTTTTTGATTTTTCCTCGCGGTCGCCGACAACAATTATATATGGCACCCTCATAATCTCAGCGTCCTTAACTTTCGCAGAAACAGTCGTGTTTCTAAAATCTTCTTCAATTCTCAAATTCGGAATTTTCTTTTTCAACTCTTTAACAACCTTTTTTCCATAAGCAACATTCTTGTCCGTAAAACTCAAAACCCGTACCTGCACAGGAGCAAGCCACGTCGGTAATCTCCCTCGAGTACTTTCAATTAAAATTCCCAAAAACCTCTCAACACTTCCATAAATAGTTCGATGAATCATAACAGGCATTTTCCTAGAATTATCTTTATCTGTATACTCCAATTCAAATCTCTCTGGCATTGCAAAATCTAATTGAAACGTGCCACACTGCCAAGTCCGATTAAGCGAATCCTTGACGTGAAAATCAATCTTCGGTCCATAAAAAGCTCCGTCCCCTTTATTAATCTTAAACTTTATTTTTTTCTTTTTCAAGACTTTTTCTAAAACATTCTCTGCTTTATCCCATTGTTCATCACTCCCAATTCTTTTTTTAGGACGTGTAGAAAGCTCGACATGGTCAACTTTAAAATCAAACTTTTGATAAATTAAATTCAAAAGGCTCAATGCATTACCAACTTCTTCCTCCATTTGCATCTCAGTACAATAAATATGGGCATCATCCTGCGTAAATTGAATAACTCTAAATAATCCTCCAAGAACTCCTGACAATTCCTGACGATGAACATTTCCCAATTCGCCGACGCGAAGAGGTAAATCCCGATAACTTTTTGGATTATTCTTAAAAATCAACATCCCCCCAGGGCAATTCATCGGCTTTACTGCAAATTCCCTATTATCATAATTAGTCAAGAAAATATTCTCTTTATATTTCTCCCAATGCCCAGAAATCTGCCACAATTTTTTATCCAAAATTTGTGGAGTTCTAATTTCCTGATAATCTGCTTCTCGATGTATCTCTCTCCAAAAATCAATTAATGCATTTCTAATAATTAATCCATTGTTATGCCAAAAAACCATCCCAGGCGCAGTCTCGCTAAAACTAAACAAATCCATCTGTTGCCCGATAATCCGGTGGTCATTGTCCTTCAACTTTGAAGTATCAAGTTTTGTCTTTGAAATCTCGCGAAGTAATTGTTTGTAATCGTAAACTTTCTCACTCCCTTCTTTCAGACCTACTTTGTGAGAGCCACCACCAATGACAATTTCTCTCGATAACTCACTCAATGGATGACCCTTCACTTTTATCTCAAATTCTTTGTAATAACCAAATGGCGCGCGACTGACTTTGAAATCCTTGTTTAATTTTTTCTCTGCCTCATCCAAAACCCCCACAGCAATTTCAGGAGCAGAAGGATTTGAAGATAAATGAACATAAGGATAAAGAATAATATTTTTCACTTTCACCTGCGACGCAACATCTTTAATATTTTTAATATATTCTTCAACAACTTTCCCAATATCAACGTCGCACTTTTCAACAGCAGTCATCACAACCAGTGCCTCCTTAACCTCTTCACCTTTCTTTTCTTTTTCAGACAAATCCCCTACACTCTTCAGCGCCTTCTTTAGAGGCTTGAATTTTATATAATCGCAATGAAGCAATAGGAGTTTCATAATCAGAATAGAAAAAGGTAATTTATAAAATCTTCGTGGAAAAATTTATATACTCAAAGCAAGTAGTGAAACTTACAAAATTTTATCCAAAATGAAAAGATTAGATAATTTAATAATTGCCCTAGGAACGATGCTGTTAGTAGCTACTTTGCCAACCAACTTAAGTTCTGCTTCTTATTCTACTCCAAAAAAAGTCATGACTCCTCAAATACAAGTAGTGCCGATATTGATTGAATATAAGGGTTCTGTTGTGGACCATAAACTTTGGAGGGCGATGATAAGAATTGAGTCTAAATGGGATCCAAATGCAGTAAGCAAAAAAGGAGCAATAGGACTTATGCAAATAATGCCAGAATATAGTAAATTAAAACGGGGAGAACTTTTTAATCCAGATAAAAACATAAAAGAAGGAATCAGACAATTAAAAGAAATAGAAAGATATTGCGAGAAATCTTATCCAAATTGGAAATATACTCCTGATTTGAGAAGAATAGAAACCGTTCTTGCAGGATATAATGGGGGAATAACAAGATTAATAAAAAATGGATTTAATCTTGATAAAATGCCTACTGAAACAAGAGGGTATATCCCAAAAGTTATTGGGGAATATAAAAAAATAGAACAAAAAAGATAATTCTTAACCTCTGAATAAAAAATCCTTGATTTTACTTTTAGCCAATTCCCTTTTTTTCTGATGTTCTTTCAAAAAAGCATTTATTTTTTCAATCAAAATTCCTTTTAATTCACCAGTCAATAATCTCCCAGATTTATAATCGTCGTGAATTTGTTTTAATTTATCGTCGTCTGGTTCAAAAAACATTTTCAAATATTGGAACGAAACATCAACGTCGGGATTTCCTCCTTTTTTCCGATGTTCTTCTGTTGTTTTTTGCCCTCCTGAAAATGCATATTTGTTAATTTTATTCTTAACTTCATTAGGGGAATCTGTCATTGCAATATAAGAATTCTCATCGCTACTTGACATCTTGCCCCCTCCCTTTAAACTAGGAAGAAAAGTATGATAAGTAGAACTAAGTTGAATAAATTTATTATCTTTATATTTATTGCCTATATCTCTGGCAATTCTCAAATGAGGATCTTGGTCAACCCCAACAGGAATCAAAACAGAAACAGGACCACCTTCAAACTCAGGTAATTGAGAGTGCAACATATCTGATGCCTGTAATAAAGACGCATTCATTTTTCCAGGAGAGATATCCCCATAAATTGCCTTAAATTCATTAAATGTAGCATAACGAGAAAGATTAGAAGCTAATCTATAATAAGCGTTTGATTTTTTAGCATCATTAGATCTCTCGCTCTGAAAATAAAAATCACAATTCTTAGGTTTCAGACCAAGAGCAATATAATTAATAAGGTATTCTTCAATCGCAACCTTTTTCATTTCTCCCAAATTCTGTTTACGAGCATTATACGCTTCCAAATCAGCAACAGCTATATACAATTTAGCACCTAATTTTTGATAAAAAGAAAATTGCTGAGCAAGAATCATATGCCCAAGATGAAATTTTCCAGATGGCATCAATCCAGTCATCATAACAAATTTTTTTTTCTTCTCAACACAATCAACAATTCTCCCAAAATCCCGATGTGCAAAAATAACATTCCTCCTAAACAAGAGGTCCTCATTAAATTTTTTAGGGAGATTAACAAGAAGCTTTATCCCAAACTCCTTAATCAACCTTTCATAATCAACATCCCCAGAAACCTCCCACGGAGTTACACTCATCTTTTTATTTGACATGGTTAATTAATACAATACTTATTTTTAAATTAATCGAAATTCACAAGAAAGTTTATAAATAATAATTGACTAGGCAAAACATAAAATGAGGAAAATAATCTTATCATTAATTCTAATGACTTTGTTAGTTTCTTTAGCATCTGCAGAAGTAACTATAACCGAACAACCAAAAGCACTTTACAACCTCGGAGATACAATAAGAATTCCCATAAAAATTACAACACTCAACGAGATTGATAGCCAATTTACAGTAAACCTAATTTGTAATGGTGTGGAAACTCTTGCTTACTTTGAAAATATTATTCTAAAAAGTGGGGAAGAAAAAGAAGTAAGCCCTTTAATCCCCCTAAAAACAAGTTCAATTGGACGCTCAACAGGAACATGCAAAATCAAAACAATCTTAGGAGAAGAAATTTACCTTACAGATGAATTCACTATTTCAGATTATATAAAAGTTGAATTAAAAAACCAAAAAATAGAAGTAAAACCAGGGGAAGAATTCACAATAGAATTAGAAGCAACAAAAGAAAATGGAAACCCAGTTATTGGTTTTATGGATGTAGAAGTGATTGGGATTGATTCTACAGAAAGTATGTCAATAACAAACACAATCAAGAATGGATACGGCTATGGTTATCTCTTATTTTCAACAGATACAAAAGCAGGACAATATCTAATTAGCATTAATATTTCTGAAAAAGATATCGAGGGTAAAGTAACGAACAAAGGTTTTGTAGATTATAATATATTAGTCCTACAAGTTCCTACAAGTTTAGAGATTATCTTAGAAAACGCGAATGTAGAACCAGGCTCAAATGCATTAATTAAAACAATCCTCCACGATCAAACAGGAGAACCAATTGAGGCAACAAGTTTAATTACTATAAGCGATGGAAAAAATAAATTTGTTCAAAAAAACAATTATGCTACAGGGGAATTTTTAGAAGTCCCTATTATCTACAACGAACCTCCTGCACAATGGACAATCTCAGCAGAATCATCAAATCTAACAAACGAAGCAACTTTTGAGATTATAGAAAAAACAAGTGTTGATACATTAATTGTAAACAAAACTTTGATAATCACAAACAATGGAAATGTACATTATAATAATACTATTTTTTTAAATATAGAAAATAGCACCTTAAAAATAGATGTAGATTTAGGTGTTGATGAATTCAAAAAATATCTATTAAGTGCTCCAAACGGAGAATATGAAATTAAAATTTTAACAGAAGAGGGAGAACCCCAAATCATCGGGGGAGTTACACTAACAGGAAAAGCTATCAGCGTGAAAGAAGCTTCTGAAGGAATAGTCAAATTAATTAGACACCCTTTTTCATGGTTTTTTATTTTAGCAATTTTGGGATTTGTAGCATTCAATATTTATAAAAAAGGTTACAAAAGAAGTTTTTTCGGAAGAATTAACATACCATTTACAAATAAAAACAAATCAATTAAACAAACACCTTTAGTCAAAAATTCACTTTTGACGACGAAAAATAAAGCTGAGCTTACTCTTTCAATAAAAGGAGATAAACAAGATGCTAGTTTAGTCTGTTTAAAAATAAAAAACCTTAAAGAAATACAATCAAAAAAAAGCAATGTGGAAGAGACATTACAAAAGATAGTAAGTATTGCTGAAGGGGAAAAAGCTGCGATATATGAAAATCAAGATAATATCTTCTTTATTTTAGCCCCGGTAAAAACAAAAACATTCAATAATAGCGAAAGTGCCTTAAGCATTGCTCAAAAAATTAAAGAATTGTTAGAAGACCACAATAAGAAATTTAACCAAAAAATAGATGTTGGAATTTCTTTAAATATAGGTACAATTGTTGCAAAACAAGAACAAGATATGTTCAGATTTATGAGCATGGGAACTTTAATTACCCACGCTAAAAAAATTGCTTCTATTTCACAAGGGGAAATTTATTTAAGCGAAAGAATAAAAGATAAATTAGCAACAATTACAAAAACAGGAAAACAGGAAAAAGATGGAATAGAATATTATTCAATTAAAGAAATTAAAAATCCAGACGCAAACAAAAAATTCATAAACAGTTTTCTTAAAAGAATTGAAAAAAATTAAAAATCTAATTTAAAAATACTATTAACAATCGCCCTTTTAATCTCTGGGTGTTTTATCTCAAGTTCGTCAATAAATCCTGAAATTTTATCTTTATCTAATTTAATCTGAGCAGATTTGATTTTATTTTCTCGTCCCCTGGGCGGGCGGGAGGGTGGAGGGCTTATCAAATCTTCTTTTTTTTCAGACCTCAACCCTTTCAACTCTGCATATAATTTAACTTCTTTATCTAAAAACAAAAACAACGGGGTTATAATTTTCTTATTTTTCTTTTTCAGATTGTCGATATTTCCATTGATAATTTCATGAACAATTTTAGAAGCAATTAAATCTGTTGTGATAGGAAGCGCGAGTTTTGAAATTTTTGTTTGGCTCGGCTTTGCCTCGGGATTGATGTTTGCTCCAAATCGGCGTCCAGCACGATTTTCCACACGATTATTCATTAATAAAAAAATTTTCTTTAACAAATTCTTTTCAGGCGAACAATTTGGTGAAACCGATTGTGAGTAATCAATCTGCAAACGCAAGTCAACAAGTAATTCCACAACCTCAATTCTTCCTTTCTCAGCAATCATTTTCAAAACACTTTCTAAAACAGCAGAAGAAAAGCTATTATCTTTCTTATATCCTATAACCTTCACATCTTTTAGCATTTCAAATTTTCGAATTGTATAAAGAACTTTTTTCTCAAACCATTTAATATAACATCTCTTGCAAAGTTTTCTCTGATTAGTAAATTCATATATTGGTTTGGTGGAACAAAAGTTGCACATTATAACTTCTCTCCCTCAAACTCCTTCTTCCCTCCTGTTTTATAATTTTCTTGCAATTCTTCTGCAAAACCCTCTCCTTTTTTCTTAAAATAATAAACAGCAGGTTTCCCCTTAACAGATTTAAAACAATTTTCAAATTTTTCAATCACCAAATTTTCTTTCTCATTTCTACCAACAACAAGCCAGCACTCATCCTGAAAAAAATGCCTGCCAATATTCACAAGTTTCAGTGTCTTCTCATTAATCAAATCATTATTCAGCAAAATCTTGAACTTTTTTCTCAATTGCTTCTCACAAAGTAGACATCCTCCCGCAGGAGTAGGATAATTTATTTTAAATTCTTTAGCAAGTTCCATCTGTTTTTTCCGATTTCTTCCAGAAATCCCTAATTCCATTAATGGACGCACTAATTTAAACCCCAATTCAGCGTCGATAATTTTCATCGCTTTCGAAGTTTGACTCATTGGCCTCTGCCCCAAAACCTCTCCTGTAGCAACAACTTTTATTTTATTTTTCCTAGCAAATTCAATTGCTTTTTTGAACATAAAAATTTTACAATCAATACAAGGATTAAATCCTGCCCCTCTGCCATGTTTTCCATTTTTTAAAATTTCAAAATATTCTTTTAATAATTTTCCCGACGAACAATCAAAAATTTTAAACTTAACTCCAGACCTTTGAGTAAAATTAAAGTTACATCCAAAATCACAACATCCACATCCAAACGGCAAATTAAAATACAACGCAACAATCTCAAACCCGCGCTCTTGCATAATCTTCACAACAAGCCGACTATCAAGCCCACCTGAAAAAAGAATAATACATTTTTCTTTCATAATACAAAAACAAATAATAAGTTTTTAAGGTTTTCAAAAAATTAAAAATTTTCCCAAACAACAACTTTTTATACCCTCCTAAATATAAAAAATAATGGACAAAACAATTCAAATTGTATTAATAATAGTAGGTATATTGCTAGTTGTGACTACAGGTTTCTTTTTATTCTCAAACAGAATTCTTACAGGAAAAATTGTTGAAGATTATAATCACACCCATACTCAGGCAATTTGTAATGAAACTCTAAAAGGAAATATTCATTGTTATGATTATGAAATAACTTGCAAAGGGAATCAAGTAATGACTGCTAACATAATTGCAGGTCCAGGAGCCCCTCATGAAAAAGACTGGAAAGATCCTCGTGGCGAGAACGGAAGCATAGTTACCTGCGAGTAATTCTAAAATAACCCCCACAGAATTTAAAAATAACAAATCCGTAAATTATATATGAAAAGAAAACAGGTGATACCAATTACAATAAGCATATTTATGTTAATTTTTTTAACTTTTTTCTCAATTCAATTTTTTAATCAATCAAGAACTATGACGGGTTTTACAATTTATTCAAACCAATCAAATGAAACTTATGCAAAAGATACTTACATTAAAGAAGGGCAAGACGGGACAACTTATTACAATGAAGCCACAATGAAAATAGGTCAAACAGCAGGAGGCTTAGACTATAAAGCACTACTTGAGTTTAATGCTTCAACAATTCCCTCTGGAGATACTCTTGTTATAGCTACCTTACAAGTTTATGCATCTGCAGTTGCCAATGGAAACGTAACATTACAAGTTCGTAGATTAACTTCTGCGTGGAGTGAGATTGGAGCAGGATGGGGAAACAGAACAGAATCAGAAATATGGGAAGCGTCAGGAGGTGACTACCCCTCAACAATTTATTCGACTGTTCAATTCGCAAATCAATCAGGTATCTACTACAATTTTACAATAACAGATTTAGTAAAAGGATGGGTAAATAGTTCTTATGATAATTATGGTTTAATCATAATTGCTCCCTCTGCTTCAAATGAAATAATAGAAATTTCTTCATCAGCCTCAGCAACAGAAGCTCAAAGACCTTTATTCTTCGTACAACACACCCCAAATGCAGCACCAACAATCTCTAATTTTTCTATTACTACAAATTTAACAAACCCTTCAAAAATTGGAGAACAAATTAATTTTACAGCAACATGGTCAGACCTTGAAGGAGACACATCTCAATTATTTATTTGTAACACCAGCGAAGCAACAGCATCAGGTTGCACCAATGGAACATTTTGTAGCACATCTTTAGCCTCAACAAATTCAGTAAGTTGTTTATACACTATAACAAATAACGACAACAGAACAACAAATATTTGGGGATTTGTCTGCGACAACAATAATTGTTCAGATGCAAATACAAGCCAATTTTATATAAACCATCCCCCAGAGATAAAAGTAAAATTGCCAAATGGAGGAGAATTAATAAACATCACAGCAAACCCAGAAGGATACACAATAACATTTAATTTTTCAGACGCAGATTCAGATAATGTTAATGCAACTCTTTACTATGGAAGCACACAAAATTCAACAACAAATCTAATTAATTCAATTAATCTAAATTCAACTTATTGCACAATCACCGGAGATAACACCGCAACAACACCTAACAATTGTAACTATAACTGGAACACAACAGGAATTTACGGAACATATTTTCTAACAATTATTGCAAATGATTCTTACCACACTGCAAATGATTCTTCTGATGCTTCATTTGATGTAAGAAGTTTAACAGACACTATTGCTCCAAATATAACTGCTCAATGGATAGAATCAGGGACAATTTACTCTGGAAAATCAACACAAATTTACGCAAATATTTCTGAACCAAACATACACACAGTATGGGTTTCTATTAATGGAACCTCTCAAACAAATTACACAATGACAAATATTTCAAGCACCACATTTAATTATACATGGACAGCAGAAGCAGTAGGAAATTATACTTTCAAAGTTTGGGCAAACGATACAATTGGAAACCTTAACAACTCAATGTCTTGGACAAGTTTTAATGTTACCAAACCAAATGCAACTGCGCAAGATATAACTGCTCCTTCTACAACTCTCCCTTATCATGTAATACAAGTAACAGGAAACCTTAATGCAACAGACCCATTAAAAAGTGTATATGCTTACTTGAATGTCCCAAATGGTTTCACCTTCTTATCTAACTATTCACAAAATAATCTATTAGGAAATTTTACTGTAAACCAAACAAAAACAGCTACATGGTTTTTAGGAAATCCTTTAACAGAAAGCACATACTCATTAAATATTACTTACACCGACGGATATTCAAACACTTGGAACAGCTCAAATACACAGATACAGGTAACTTCAGGTATAGGAGGTTATGAAGTTTCAATGACAGGCTCCCCAGAAATAGCTGCCTCAGAAACTTATTATGTAGAAGCTTATTTTAAACAATCTGGAACTTACACCGCACCAGATTCAATGAATGTAATTATTTATGATTCTGCAGGAAACACAAAAGCTTCAACAGCAATGACAAATGAACAAACAGGAATCTATAATCATACATATGCAGTAGGTGCTGCTCCAATGGCAGGAATATGGGAAACAATTGTGAATGCAACAAAATCAGGGACCTCATATTATGCTCATGAATTTTGGAAAGTTGTAGGAGCACTCTTCGATATAAGGGACATCACAATCATCGACGCAATTGTTAATGATTTAAACATCTCAGTAGTTTTAGAAAACATTGGGAATAATCCAACAGACTTAGAATTAGAATGGAACCTTACAAGGGTTGACACAGGGGCATTATTAGATGGAGGGAGCAATACAATTGGTGTCGGAGCTACTCCAATAACTGCTTATATTACACCTTCAACAACTTACGTAGGACAAGTAAAAATAACTTTTATCGGAAGATATCTTGACTCTGAAAAAGCAGGAGCATATGAAATATTTAGTACAACTTCTGGAGGAACAAGCCCCCCTTCAACAGGAGGAAGTGGTGGAGGCGGAGGCGGAGCAAGTACTGTCATTACTCCACAAAATGCAGATTTTCAAGTTGAAGATTTAGAAGAGATTATTTATCTAACTAAGAATATAGAAAAAATAGTCCGATTATCAATAAAAAATACAGGAGAAAAAACATTAACAAATTTAAACATTGATATAACCAACCTTGAAGACCAATATTTTACAATAACCCCTATCAAGATAAATTCATTAGCTCCAGGGAAAACTGCTGATTTTGAGGTAATTTATTTAATAACTGATTTTTCAGGGGAAAAAGAAATAAATTATGCAATCACAACTTCTGAAACAAGCAAAATTGTAAAAACCACTCTTATTGTATTAAGTATGAGAGATTATTTCTTAAAAGAATTAAACCTCTTGCTTGATAAAATAAGCTCTCTAAAAATAAGATTACAAAAAATAAATTCACAAAATTTGATTCTTGATTTAGAAAATTGTGAAAAAATAACAAACAGTATAGGTGAAGACATAGAAAAAGAAGAATTTATAGACGTAAAAGACAATTTAAAAATAGCAGAAGCTTGCATAACCGAAGTAGAAAATGAATTGGAAAAAGAGGAAAAAATACCTTTCTTCAAAAAAATAGCCCCAGAAAAATGGCTTTGGATAGTTAACTGGGCTTTCATATTATTAGTAATAACGGCATTAGTGACAATTATTTATTATTTAAAAAAGAAAAGTGGATTAGTAAATTTTATGAATAAAGAAAAAGACCCAGTAAAATATAAGGAAATTAAAGAAGAAAACATAAAAGAAGGATTAATTAATGAAAAATTAGAAAAACTTAAATCAAAATTAGGAGTAGATAAGAAAGAAAGCAAATAAAATTTTATATGACATTCTCCTCACATTAAAAAAAGGGCTCCAATTAATCTGAAAATAAGTTTATTGTTTAACTTCTTACATATGTTTTTATCAGCAATTAACCCCGCACAATAATTAATTTTATTATCATTTTAAGACAACCTTACCTATCTTAAAAGAGGTAGATTTCTTTTTAGTTAACAAATAACCTAATACTCCAAAGGCAACGAGAAGCCACAAGCCCACAGAGAATTGCTCGACACTATTCAGATATTAATTAGTAATAGAATAATCTTATTCTCTCCTAAACCAACCTTTAATCTTGCCCATAAAACCTCCTTCTTCTTTTTCATCAGAAAAATTAGGGATAGGAGAATTTATCGTAGGCAATTTAGATTCATCAACAGATTCTGAAATAGACGCAGGTTCTTCAGTAGAAGCAGCTTCTTCAACAGGCTCAACCTTCTCAACTGGTTCAGGAATTTCCTTAATAGGTTCAGTTTCTTCAACAGCCTCAGTTTTTTCAACAAAAGAAGGGGAAGCACTTTCTACTTTTTCAATTGAAGCAAGGGTTGTAGTGGAAGGTTTTACCTCGCTATCATCAGTTTCAAAAGGAATTGTTTCACTAGTTTCAGCAACTTTTCTAGGCATAGATAATAAACCTGTTTTAGAAGTATCTTTAACTATCGCTTTTTTAGAACTAATTAAAGATTTTTTATCTTGAAAAATTTTATTTTTAATACTTTTCTTTAATCCTTTTTTTTTTGGTTTTAATTTTTCTTTTAAATTCTTATTTAATTTTACCGTCACCTTTTTCTTTAATTCTTTTTTAGGAATCTCCTTCTTTTTAAGCTTTTTCTTGGATTTTACTTTCTTCTTCAAAATCCCCTTAAATTTTTCCCTTCTCTCTTTCTTAATCGGAGCAACTTCTTTAACAAGTTCAACCTCCTTAACTGGTTCGGTAATTTCATTAACAGGTTCAGAAATTTCCTTAACAAATTCAGGAGTAACTAACTTTTTACCTTTTTTTAATTCTGAAACTTGGTCAACAAGAGTCTCAACAACACTCACAATTTCAGCTAACTGATTTTCATAATCATTTAATTTTTTAGAATTAGTTGACCCAACTTTCAAAGAAATATCTCCAATATCTTCTGAATTTCTCTTAGAGATATCTAAACTATTCTCAACAACTCCATCTATTCTATTAATCTCTTTCTTTAAATTTTCAACAATAGGAACAATACTTTCAAAGAGACTAATTTTATTATTAAATGTTTTTTTAAAGTCAGCATAATCTGCACGATTAACAAGATTATCATGCTTAATTTTTAATCCTTCAACTTCTTCTTTCATAACTGAAATAGCAGAATTAAGATTACTCACTGTCTCAGCAACCTTTTCCGACTCTGCAAACCCTGTCCTCAATTCCAAAAACAATTGCTTTGCTTTGTCTGCATACATTTGAGTTTCTTCAGCGACTTTATTTGCTTGAACTAAATCCTTCTTAATATCCTCATTCATTTTAATCAAACCTTCTGTACCCAAAAAAGCACCGGATTTTTTCTTTATTACTGTAAATTCCTCCATTAAAGAATCTACAAATTGTCTATTAGCTGCATTTTTTTCTTCAAGAGTTTTCAATCGCAAATCTACTTTTTGATAATCTAATCTTAATTCTTCTGGTTTCAATTGATTAAAAATATCAATAACCTTTTCAGCCCCTTTCATAGATTCCATTATTTTTTTCTCATTGTTTAAATTCATTGCTCTGTTCTCACCAATACTTTCGTTTAATCTTGACATTTTCTCATCAAGTTGTTTTTCCCTAAGAACTATCTCATCAAAACGAGCATTAATTCTTTCAACCCCTATATTAGAATTTACAGAATCATTAACAGAAGACCTATTTGATTCTACTTTTTCATCTGAGGAAATTGGTTCAGAAAGTTTTTCCGCACTTCTTTTTAATTTAGCTAAAATACTTTTTTTATCTGGTTTCCCTTTGGAATCTTCTAATTCTTCTTCAGTTTCAACTATCTCTTCTTCCTCTTGTCCAACATCAGGAGGAACATCCCCTTTTTTACTCCCTTTGATAAAATCTAAAAACCCCATTTTTATTTTTAATCTACTTATATTTGGTAGCAGATTTTGTTTTTGTTTCTTTCTCTTTTGCCAAACCCAACATTTTTTGAACGTCCTCAAGTTCTTGATTTATGCCTGCTGCATCTTTAGAAGGAACCTTGCCCTTAAACGGCTTTACTCTTCTTTCAAGATCTTTAACTTTTAATTCAACATTCGACGTATCTTTTCCTTCTCTCTTTTTCTCCTCTATTTTTTTCTTCAAATTTAAGATAATCTCGTCAATAGATACTAATTTTTGGGGATTTGCTCTTATATATTTTTCCCTCTCTGCCTTTGCTTTTTGAACTCCTTCTAAAACTTTTTCCTTACTTACCTTCGCCTTTACAAGATGAGCAGGTGCTTTTCCTAATGCTTTCCATTGTGATTCTACCTTAGGAACCAAAGTTTCAAGATACATATCTACCATACTAAACTGTCCTGATTTAGCTTTTGATTTAGCAAGTTTAATTTCCAACTCCAAATCAAGAACATCTATATTTAATTTTTTCAACTCTCCAATTTGATAATCTAAATCTTCAATCACATCAAAGTATTGCTCATATCTCTTAAGTTCATCATTGGTCAATCTCCTTGGACTATGAAGCAAAGGCCTAAATGCAACAAAATAAGGACGCCCATTATTGTATTCCGCATTCACAAACATACCAGTTCCAATAGGCTCCTTAACAACAGATTTCAAAATGTCCTCTCCATATTTCATATTAATTCTTTCCAAATCCCCTTCATATCTTGTTCCAAGTTGAATTTCAGTTCCAATATTCGCTTTAATTTCTCCTATAAAATCACTCAAAACCTGCGAGATTAACACCAACCCAATTCCCCATTTTCTAAACTCTCTTGCTCCTCTTTCAAGTTGCACAAACCCTTGACCACTTCCACCAAATTTAGGAAGCAATCTATGAACCTCATCGTAAACAAGCAAAGTCTTAAGTTCACTTGATTCACCAATTCCCAAACTAAATACTTGTTCAATTGTACTACTTACAACAATATCAATTTCTTTTGGAGACAAATGACTAACATTAAAAATTGTTATTTCTCCTGGTCTCTCCATATATTTCTTTAAATCAATAAGTTCATAAGGGTCATTTATAGTTTTAATTGAACCATTAAATCCTTTAGCTTCGTTTTTATTCATATTGAAATATCTATATCGCTTTAACATTCCCCCCTCAGTACATTTGTTAAGGAACCCAGACCATTGTGCAGTTGGGTCAAATACAATAACACTTCTATTCTTTCTTAATGCTTCTTCAATCAAATCCTGCGCCGCTACTGTTTTACCACTTCCAGTAGAACCTGCTATCAATGTATGCATTTGCATTTTATTCAAATCCATAAATACCCTTGTGTCAGTTTCAGCAATCTTTCCAATAAATCCAGAATGATTATTCGCAGAAGGCAACTTAGACATATCCACACTTCCCTTAAACCTCCTTTTACTCAAAGCAACAAATCTCATTAATACAACCAAACCAATAAGTGCTAAGAAAATTAAATAAACCCAACTATAAATACCAAATAATTTTCTCTTAAAGAAAGAATATTGAACATCAACATAAGCAATTGAACTTGCCTGCATTTGTCCATCTAATTCTTTATTTGAATAATATGCAATAGCCTTTACCATATATCTCCCAGGAACAGTATCCT
>Ga0180007_10002796_pt1 | contig 20258 bp, 14 predicted proteins | sample MM_PC_MetaG_FD_121122 | JGI IMG/M metagenome (GOLD analysis project Ga0180007, IMG submission 121122) | Groundwater microbial communities from the Aspo Hard Rock Laboratory (HRL) deep subsurface site, Sweden - MM_PC_MetaG | ecosystem: Environmental > Aquatic > Deep subsurface > Groundwater... | reverse complement strand
TTATCCAGACAGGGGAGGGACAGAAAGAGGCCGGAGAAAAAACCCAGACGGTTCTGCGGGCCCAATTTCGTTCCCTGGCCAAGCGAAACGATTATCCTGAAGTTCTGGCCGAAGCCATGGTGTCCAAGAATATGGAGGTGTATCGGATCACCCTGGATAAAAAGATTCAATACATGGATAAGTTCGAATATGATGACCTGACCGCGGCCCAAAAGAAGCAGATAACCCGAAAAGAGACCATTGTGGCAGCAGGAGAGCTGTTGACCATGGATGATCGGGAAGCCTTTGACCTGGGATTTTCAAAACAGAGTGTGAACAATCTTGACCAGGCCCTGGCCTTTCTGGGGTATGGGGGGTATCCTCTGATTGTCCTGGAAGAAACCTGGTCTGAAAACCTGGTTCGCACGCTCCAGCCCTTTCTGCCGGTTCTCATGCTCCTGGGGATCGGTGCCGTTTATACGGAAATAAAGAGCCCTGGATTCGGGCTTCCCGGGCTTGCCGGGATTCTATGCCTGGGGCTGGTCTTTTTTAATCAATATCTGGTGGGACTGGCAGGTCACACGGAGTTTCTGCTTTTTTTGATAGGGTCTTTGCTGTTGGGGGTGGAGGTCTTTGTCCTGCCCGGATTCGGTGCGGCCGGAATTTCAGGGCTGGTGGTCATTGCGGCAGGACTGGTGCTTTCCTTCCAGAACTTTGTCATTCCGGACCCGTCTTTGCCATGGGAAGGACAGCTGCTGGTCAAAAACCTGGGTGTCGTACTGGGATCTTTTATGGGGTCCCTGCTGATCTCTTTTTTTATGGTGAAGGTTTTGGTGCCCAGAATGTCAAAACTGATCAAAGGACCCTATCTGTCCGCCACCCTGGAAGCTTCCCATGCCGACTCCATCCAGGCCCTGGGTGTCAGCCCCGGAGAGGCAGGTGTGGCACTGACCCCCTTCAGACCTTCGGGTAAAATAAAGATCGGCAATCGAAGAATTGATGCCATTGCCCAGGGGGAGTTTATCGCACCCGGCACTCCTGTCACGGTGGTATCCGTGGAACAAAACCGCGTTGTTATCAAACAGAATACCAATGGTAAGGAAAATCAATGAAAATCTATATACTGCCCGTGGCCCTTCAGATTTTGGGGGTATTGGTGATAGTGGCTGAAATATTTATTCCGTCCCTGGGTGTGTTAATGGCCATTGCCCTGGGACTGTTCGGTTATTCCCTTTATCTTGTATTTACGACTATTTCCAGCTTTGCCGGTATGGTGTTTCTGGGTCTGGATCTTTTGGCAGTTCCCCTTCTTTTGATACTGGGAATGAAAATACTGGCCGTTTCCCCCCTGTCCCTGAAGAACCGATTGTCCAGCAAGGCCGGGGTGGTGACCGGAAACCATCAAAATTATATGGGCAGCCAGGGAATCTGCGTTACCGACCTTCGTCCTTCCGGAATTGCCCTTATCGGGGAAAAACGCCTGGATGTTGTCACGGACGGCGACTATATTGAAGCCAATACCCCTGTCATCGTGACCAGGGTGACCGGCAATCAGATAATTGTTGAACAAGAGCGATCACAAGCCGAAAAGAGTGTAAACAAAAAATAAAGGAGAAACGTTTATGGAGATCATGTATATTTTGCTGATTATTGCCGGTATTCTCGGACTGATGTTGTTTTATTTTATCTTTTCCTACATTTCGCTCTGGCTCCAGGCCCTGGTGTCAGGGGCCAGTGTGGGCCTGCTTAATATTATTTTCATGCGGTTTCGGAAAGTGCCGGCCAAATTGATTGTTGAATCCAAGATCATGGCCATTAAGGCCGGGATTGATATTTCCACGGATGATCTTGAGTCCCATTATCTGGCCGGCGGCAATGTCTCCCGGGTGATCCAGGCACTGATTGCTGCGGACAAGGCCAATATAGAACTTGCCTTTAACCGGGCGGTTGCCATCGACCTTGCCGGAAGGGATGTGCTCCAGGCTGTTCAGATGTCGGTCAACCCAAAGGTGATTGAGACACCCCTGGTGGCGGCCGTTGCAAAGGACGGAATCCAGCTCAAGGCCATTTCACGGGTCACTGTGCGTGCCAATATTGACCGCCTGGTGGGCGGGGCCGGAGAAGAGACCATCCTTGCCCGGGTGGGGGAAGGAATTGTGACCACCATCGGATCTGCCGTCAGCCATAAGCAGGTGCTGGAAAATCCGGACATGATATCCAAAACCGTTCTTGCCAAGGGACTGGATGCCGGTACCGCCTATGAAATTTTGTCCATTGATATTGCCGATGTGGATGTGGGCAAGAATATCGGTGCAGAGCTTGAAACCGACCGGGCCGAGGCAGACAAGAAGATCGCCCAGGCCAAGGCCGAGGAAAAAAGGGCCATGGCCTTTGCCCAGGAACAGGAGATGCGGGCCCGGGTCCAGGAGATGCGGGCCAAGGTTGTGGAAGCAGAGGCACAGGTGCCGCTTGCCATGGCAGAAGCCTTCAGAAGCGGTAACCTGGGCATCATGGATTATTATAAGATGCAGAATATTTCCGCAGACACCCGCATGAGAGACAAGATCGCCACTCCGGAAACGGATATGAAAGCATAATCGTGATCCAGGGTCCCGGTACACAGAAAACACCAGGGATCCTGGATATGATTTTAAGGATACGCCATGGATTTTGATTCAATCATATCATTTTTATTGATTCTGTTGTTTTTTGTCTTTCCGACCATTATAAAGCAGTTGAACCGGAACAAGAAAACACCAGGCCCGGCTGAAAAAAGCAAAAAGCTGTCTCTGTTTGAGAAACTGGGCAACCAGATCCGGGAATATGCCCAAACCCTTGAACAGGAGGCCGCAAAGGGAAAGAAGCCCAAGGAAACCATGTGGGACCGCTTGGCCGATGACAATGAGGCCCCGGTAACCAGGGAAGCTCCTGTTGAAGCTAAGGATTATTTTACAGAACCTGTGGCAGAACCACCTGTTTTTGCGGCAGCTTCAATGATCCGGGAAAAAAAGATGGGGCTGGCCGATCCCGGGCCTGAAAAGCCCTTGCCCTCATCTGGAACGTCTGTTCCTTGTGAATTTTTGTCAGAGGGCGGATTCGGCCGGTGCCAATTGTCATCGGGCAGGCTTGGGCAGGCAATTGTCTGGTCGGAAATTTTGTCAAAACCGGTTGCCCTGCGGGGGAAATAAGTCCCCACCCGGAGTTTCCGCATTTTCCCGGGGACCGCCCCCAAAGGCTGCAGAATTTTGATCTGCTTAAAACCCGTGCGGTGGTGTTGCTCATTTCAGCAAAATCCAGGTCGTGCTGAAATTGAGACTTCTTCTTTCGCAGATTCACGTTTTTTACGCATGTTTACTCAACGTTCGGACTTCGGTTTTGGAGGAACGGGCCATCCTTATTTGATGGCGCTTCCATGAAAAAAAATGAAAAGGGAGGGGCGGCCCTTGCTTGGAATAAAATCAACAGCGGCATTGGGGATGCTTTTAGGCCATCGGCAATTCATGGCGGTTTTCCATTGTGATTGCAGCCTCCGGGCACACCGGGACACAAACCCCGCACCCGTAGCAGCACTCCGGATCAAAGACCAGTCCATTGTCAGTCATACCCCTGGCCGCAAAGGGACACGTTTCTATACAAAGTCCACAGTCTCGGCAAAGGGATTCATTGGTGCCTGCACTGAAGTCTGAATGCACCACCAACTCGGTCCGTTTGTATTTGATCAGCAGCTGCAAATCATGACAACAGCAAGGGCAGCAGCTGCATAAGGCAAACACTTCCTGGCCCGGCCGATATAAGCTCAGATGAACAAGGCCTGCTTTGCCGGCACTTCGCAGCACCCGGATGGCTTCTTTTTCGTCCACTTTTCGGGCCTCATTTTTTTCAACAGCTTTATCGGCAACTTCGTTTAATAGAAAACACACCTCTTTGGGTTTATCACATTGATAATGGGTCCGGCATGCACAGGCCGTTAAGGCAAAGGAATTTGCCCGGGTGAGTATGGATAGGGCCTGTTGTGTCGGCATCACCCATTGCTTGGCGTCAAGGGATTTTTCAATGGGGATCACTCTGGATGTATAGGCAATTTTACCTTCACCCAGCCATTTGTCGTATCGGTTGGCGTATTTTCTCAGGTATGAATCCATGTGCCCTCCTTGTTTAAAAATAAATGTTCACTTTATTGCCGACATGGACTTATCCATGGGTTTTGGCCAATTTTTTAAACATATTGGCAAGGCCGGTGGACAAGGTATAAATGTTTTCTATGGGCAGGTTTTTATCGGCGGTAGTGTCAAAAAACAGGTTTAGATCCGATTCCAGGCCTTCTTCGGGTCGATTGTAGCAAATCAACATGGGCACCAGGGGCAGTGGATGGATGATCAGGGAAATATCGGCATCATAATGATTCTGAACGGGTCTGCCGTTAAACAACTCAATGATGTCCCGGAAAAAAGAAGGGTTTGTATCAGCCACCTGTTTAAAGGAACCCACGCATTGATGCTCAAAAAACCGGGCCCAGTCTCTGGATGTTTCAAGCTCCCTGAAGGGCACCCATGATCCGGTCACCGCCAACCCTTTGCTGCTCAATACATAATTGAATACTGGTGGGACAATCCAGGGATTTACATGAATATCGGTAGAGATTTCGCCATTTTTGCCAATGCCGAAGTCTTTGCCGAAAATTTTTAAAATTAACCGGCCATTTGAAAATTTACCCGCCAGTTTTTCTGCCCTGGACTCAAGATCAATCTGGTTTATCCGCTCTTTTAACTGGGCAAGCACCTTGATGTAGTCCTGCTCAAATGCGGATTCATATTCCACTTTCCGGGAACCGTATTTTTTGAGAACGGTTTCATCAATAAACGGGCACTGACTTAAAGGGATTTGGCCCTGGAATACAGCTGCTGCAAACGCGAGGCAGGTGGGCTTATTGCATTTCCGGCAATTGGTTTTTTCCAATAGTTTAAAGACTTCCATTGTATTTTTAAATGTTGTCATTGCATTCCCCTTCTTCGCTTTTATCAGCCGCAATTAGCTTTCTTGCCAAAAGACCGCTGGTCATGGCCAGAGACTCCGGGTCCAGATAATATTCGCCCTGCCTTTGAAATAAAACCTTGCACTCTGCCGGAAACTGTTCATCTGCATCGTTCATCAACAGCAGCAGGGATAAGCGGGGCAGCGCCGTAAAAAAGATCGCTAAATCATAGTTCAGGTCGATCTCCAGGGCGGTTCCATTCATCTTTTTACACGCGATTTTCAGATCGGTCAAACGCCCTGAAAAATGCGTTTTGATCTGACCTAGGGTCTCGGCATTAAAAAAATTGGTATTGGTAAAATGGGCCTGCCGTTTAAAATCCCGAAATGTGCACCAGTCTCCATCCAGATATAACTGATCCGGACAAAGCAGGATATATTTGGCTAAAATGACGCAGGTTATATAGTTAGCCGTTTCATTGTCCCTATTAAAAATACCCTGGCCGGAGACCTGATATGTTTGATTGAAAAAGGGAATGTGTGCAATGTTATTTTCAATTTGAATGTCAAGCCGGTCTTTGACCGATGCAAAATTAACGGATGCAATCTGCCTGCAATAGTCCTTGTAGTGATTTTCAAATATGTCTGAACGCTGTGCCATATAAAAGTATCCTCCATTTTCTGATCCAGGTTACGCTGCAAATCTTGTATTTAATTAAGCTTTATTTCAATTAAATACATCCCCCATTTGGGCGATTTTTAAGATATTTAACGCAACCGACTTCGGCTTTGCCGGGGTGTTGACATCCTGGGGGATCTGCCCTATGGTTGAACAAAATAAATTGAGCCGACAACCATGACACCAGGACATTCCAATATCGGATTTCACAGTTTGCGGGTATGCTCCATGGGACGGGGGCCTGCAACCCGGTCTGCGGATAAACTAGAGGCATGCATGATGGCGGAGTTTGATTTTTCCATGGATATCGAATTCTTATTCCCCTACATCAATGCCGAGGTAAAAAAAGCGCAATTGTATGATACTCCGTCCTATATCCGGTTCGGTTTTGATCAGACCCTGTGTGTGCTTTATCCGGACAGGGGACTTGCCTCCCCCTTTGATGACAATGAGGATGCAAGGGATTTCATGGTTCGGCTCATGGCATTTTTAAATGACATGCATCATCGGAAGGCTCAGATCGCCCCTCGGTATACCATTTTCAGGCATACGGCCATCACCCAGATATTAAAGCTGTTGCCCCAGACCAATTGCAATGATTGCGGCTTTAATACCTGTATGGCCTTTGCCGCCATGCTCGGCCGGCAGCAGACCCTTCCGGGGCGGTGCCCCCACATCAGCAGACCGGTACAGGAAAAAGCCATTTTCCCGGTTCTTGATAACAATGGAAAACTATTGTCCACCATTACCCTGGATATTGATAACACCCAGAATGTATCTGCCCTGGATTCGGCAAAGCAATATATTGAAAATCTGGAAAAAAAAATTGCGCGCTTATCCGGCAGGGAAAGCGATAAGAGGGATGAGGCCAACCGCCAATTGCCGACGCCTTTGAGCCAGAGGGAAATAGAAGTGCTTCAAATGCTTGCCTGGGGCACCACAAATGTGGAAATAGCACATGCGTTAAATATCAGCCCCCATACGGTGAAAAGCCATATTACGCATATTTTTAATAAACTGGGGGTAAACAGCCGGACCCAGGCATCGGTCTGGGCCACCCAGAAGCATTTTGTTTAACCGCCAATTGGGGTCTCTCCCTTATTTTTCAAAGGAACCGATTTTTGGCATCAGAATTCTTTCGGAGTCGGCAGATTTTCATGGGGTCAGCCTTCCTTCAAATCCGAAAGCTGAGAAAACAAATAAAAAAGAGTTGCCATGGATAGGTCCGGCAATAAAAAATCGGTAAAAAGGGGGCTTTCAGGCGCTGTTTATCCTGTTGGCCGGATCACCATGGCCGGACCAAAAATTTAATCTATCATATAGGTCTGGAAAATCTGCTCATGGGAAATGTATTTTTCCCGGTCAGGATCTGACAGATACAGGTGTATGGCATTCACCCTGCGCAGAATCTCTTCTTCCGCCCGCTTTCGCATCCGTATTTTTGTCTGGATGATCTCTTCTTTCAATGATGTGGTTGCCTGGGTGGCATAGTATTTTTCGGTTTTGTATGCGATTCGTTTTTCAATGAGTTTTTCCCTCAGGTCGTTATGGGCGTCATCTAAGAACAGGACTTCGGGCATGAGATCTGCAAAATGGGTCACGGCAATGATATCTTTTTTCCGCTGCCAGTATCCGATGAGAAATTCCGGTTCCAGGTCCTTGTAATTTTGCAGGGGCATATACATGCGCCTTAAGTATAACAGGACCTTTTCCGTTTTTTTCCTATGGCCGCCGATGATCACGGACCCGCCCACCTCGTCTTTTCGCACCCCCTTGGTCCAGGGGGCCCCTGTGATGCCGAAATCAATGCACAAGGGGATTCTCAGGAGGGCGGACATGGTGTTTAGGGCCAGGGCGTAACCGGCGGAAGGGCCGCCCACATTGTAGGAGGCACTCAAGAGCTGGTGGTGGATGGTGTAGTGTTGCAGCAGGTCGCCAAACAGCCAGGGAATACTGATTCTGGGGGACAATTCCTGGATATAGTTTTTCACCATGGTCAGCGCTTCCTGGGCCGATTGCTTGGTCATCTGCACGGCCATGTCCAGCTGGGCTGCGTTGGGGGCCGAAGAGGAGACCGCGCCGGTGACGATGATCGTGGAGCTGTCGACCCTTCCCGTCAGACTGGTGGCAATGGGCAGCAGCATGCCGGTGACGTCATTGGCTCCCACACCAATGATAAACCCCACCTGGGGTTCCTTGCTCAGTTCTGTTTCAAGGAATTCATTGAGCTGGATAGACCCCTTGCGCACGGGGCTCCTGGAAATTTCCCTGCGGGCGGATTCCAGATGGGTCGCAACCAGTGGGTATTTTTCTTCCGAGGTGATATGGTCCACCGATTCCATGATCTGGTCATAGTGGGTTACAAAGTTTTTCAGGTCATTTTTTATATTGGCCTTTAGCAGGGGCGGGGCTTTTACCGCATCCAATATCCCCAGGATGGTTTTAAAATTTAATTTGATGAACTCATGTTTTTCCTGTTCGGTTGAATGTTTCAGATCCCGCAGTTTTAATAATACCTTATATTCTGTGCTGCAAAGGGCAATGGCTTTTTCCGTAAAAGAGGTAAAATCCGCCGGTGTATTGCAGATGCCCTGGGCGGTTTCAATGATGGTCTCCACTTCAAACTCCCGCTTGTGGGGAATATTGTCAAATTGTTTTTTGATGATATCAAAAATATCCTTTTGCCGCATGTGGCCTGAAACTTCAAGGGTTTTTAGGCGCTTGGACCGGATCAGGGCAGGGTCCAGAATGTCCAGACGATTGGTGGTCAGCACTGTAAACACCTTGTTTAAGGGAATTTCGCCGTCAATGATATTTAAGAATTTATTGGTGAGGGCATCGGAAGGTTGGCCGCCGGTAGCGCTTCTCTTGGGGGCCAGGGCATCTCCCTCGTCGAAGAAAATCACCGTGGGTGCCACCATCTTTGCAATATCATATACCTTTTCAAGGTTGGCCACGGCTCCGTGGACCGGGCTTGCGCTATCCTGCAGAGCAGAGGGGCTTGTGGCAATGTCATGGACCTTCAGGTTGGAGGAGAGCCAGGTCCTGACCAGAAAGGTTTTGCCGCTGCCGGGCGGTCCCGTGAGCACCACGCCCTTTTCCTCGCTGACCCCGTAGTTAAAACAATTGTTGGCCATTTCCGAAAATTTGTCCTTGATATCCCCCACATATTCCTCCCAGTTGACCTTTCGGTCCATGCGGTCCACCACCTTGTTGTAGAGCTCTCCATAGACATTTTTGGCCACCAGCTGGAAGGCGCTTCGCACAAGGATGCTGTTGTCCAGAAAATCCAGGATAAAATCCCCCCGGATATTGATGATGGATTCAACCAGTTTCCGGACATAGGCCGGGCTGATTTTGAGACTGCGTTCCTTGAAAATGGCATAGATCTTTTCGGCTGCTGCATCCAGAATCGGTGATTCCGGCAGAAAATGGGTGGGAATCTGGTGACGGTTAATCTCCAGAAGGATGATTTTTTTAAGATTTTCCTTGTTCATCCAGAATTTGGACATGTCAATGATGCAGCCTTTTTCCACAAACCGCCGGTAAATGGCCGAGTCAAACCGATGGGTCTGGTCTGTTGTGGCAATGAGAAAACAATCCCGCCGGCCGTCAATGATTTCATCCAGCAGAATATTGCTGGTATCAATGAGGGTTCGCTGCTGTTTCTCGGCGCCGCCGCTGCCCGGACTTGTTTCTGATTTTCCAAAGGCAGAGTGGGCTTCCTCAATGTGGCGGATGGACGTAACCTTTGGGTGGCCCATGGCCCTTTTAAAATAATTGCCCGGTTCTCCGGACAAGGCGGTCTGGTAATCGTTGGGGGTGATAATGGAGGCATCCACCTCTATTCCCCGTTCTTCAAAAGTGGTGAGGCTGCTCATGATCCTTTTCTTAAATATCCGTCGCAGTATGGGAATACCTGACAGGCGCCGGTAAAAGGCCAGTTTTTTCTTCCTGGCAATCTTCATTGCAAAGTCAGGGTCCACATCCTCAAGTGCGGTAAACAGGCTGTGGTTTGCCAGGATTTCGGCTTTTTTTTGTTTCCAGTCCACCGTGGGGATGACCTCGTTTCTAAAGACCACCTGCTCGAGGGCTTCCCTGACCGTTGCAGATTTGCCGCTGCCCGATGTCCCTTCGATGAGCATAATGGGGGCCTTGGGTACGTCCGGGTCCTCAAGATGTTCTTTCCTGATATGGGCCCGGTAGATTTTGTCAAAGGTTACGGCCAATTCCATGGGCACATGCAGATCGGTGAGTTCCCGGTCCAGAACGGCGATCAGATAGTGGTATTCAGGTTTTGTCAGTTCTTTTTCAATGACCCGGTTCCAGGAGGCACCGGCATTGGTTTCTCCGGAATAAAGAAAGCGTTTCTTCCAGTCGGTCAGAATTTCAGGATTGTTGAGAACATTCATCACCCGTTTTTTTCTGCGCATATAAAAGATCAGATACAAAAAATCTTTTAGACCCGAGACAAGGGGACTTGGGGCTTTATACTGGTTGAGACGGCTTCTCACAAACGCTTTTGTATCATAGGACCATTCCGTTGCCATGGATTCGATTTTTTTTATGGTTTCTTCGGGCAGGGTGATATAGATTTTTTCTTTTGTGATTCGTTTGGCCATTCGCTCCTCCCGGGCAACTCCTTAGGGGGTTGTCTTGTCGGTCTCACTTTGCATATCCGCGGTTTTTGCCAGCTGTTTTTTTTCAAAGGGGGGCAGTGTCATGGACGGCGTCTGGCCGCTGGCATGGAGCACAAAGGTTTTCTGGACAGACTGGTTTTTCTCATAGGCGGTTGCCCATTTCTGCTGGGACAAAAATTCAAACAGGGCCGGATTTACCGGCTGGTTTTGGGAGCCGCCCAGGGCCATATGAAGGGATCTGATCCCTTCCAGATACGCTTTGTAGAGTTTGCCGATCTGGTCTGCTTCCTGGTCTGCGGCATAATTATCGGCCTCTGCGATGAGCTGGCGACGTTTTTTCTCTTCTGTTGCTTCGACCAGCTTGTCCCCGAACCGGGTTTCATTGAGGACAAAACTGACCACCTCAATGCCGTATTTCCCTTCCAGGGTCGGCCCGTTTTTGTTGATGGGTCTGTCTTTAAGGGCCTTAAAGATGGCTTCTTTTATGGTTTCCCTGTTGCTGATCAGATTGTTGACCTTTTCCCCCTGGAGGATGTCCTTGGAGATGCCGTCAAAATCGCCCTGGAGCAGCGTTTCCGGGGAAAGGTTTTCAATGCCCCACACTTTCAGGTCTTTGATCTTAAAGGTCATGAGCGCTGATGTCCACAGGGCGACGTTTTCCTGGGAAATGATTTTTATGGGGGCGGAAGATCCACCCAGATACATGTTCTGGTTCATGAGCGGAACCTCTTTTTCAAGGCGGGTGAAAAAGGGGAGGCGATAATGCCAGCCCACCTCGGTAACGGCTTGTCTTTTTCCCCCGAATTGCTCAAGAATGACAGCATAGTTGAGCTTTACCTTGTAAATGACATGGGTGGAATAGACAATGGCTGCCAAAGAGTAAAACACTGCGATAATGACCAGAATAAAGGCGGTCCTTCTGGCCATGGTGATGACCCGGGCCCGCTGGAGAAAAACTTCTGAAGCCTGATCCTTCATACCTGCTCCTTTCCCTTGGATAAACGATCTGGGTTTACTGAAACGATTTGGTTAATACCATGAAAACAAGTCGCAAAACACGGTTAGCTTCAAGAGGAAAACGTACGAATTGTAAGCGGAATTCAATATTCTGCGTTAGTATACATGAACAGGGAGAGCTAGTCAAAAAGTTTTTGCTTGTTTTTATCCCGTGCAGCCTGCCAGAATTCCGGATTGAGTGGGGCCAGTAAAATCAAGGCGAACAATATTTTTTACCCCGCAGGCCGCTAGCATGTCAATGAGTTGTTTTTCACCATAGGATTGTCCTTGTTTGGTTCCCAGAAACATATTCAGGGAGAACAGGGCCGGGAACAGCGGGCTGTCCATGGTGTTGTTCAGGATAAATTCGTGGATGAATATTTTCCCCCCGGATCCCAGGGCGGCCACGGCCCTGGCGACGATCTTTTGGGCCATTTCAGGGCTTTCGCCGTGGAGAATATGGGAAAGCCATGCTGCATCAAATTTTTGTTCAAGGCAAAATTTTTTTTTGGTGTAGTCACCGGGAACAAAGGCGATACGGTCTTCCAGTTTGAATTTTTTGATGGTGTTTTCTGCAAAGGGCCGGGTCGTGGGAAGATCGCAGACCGAGGCCAAAAGATCCGGGTTTTCAAGGCAGAAATGGATGGCAAAGGTACCGGGGCCTCCGCCAAGATCCAGGAGATGCTTACACCCTTCAAGATCCAATTGTTTTGCAAGGCCCGGGGCAACGGCCATGCCCATATTGAACATGCCCATGAGAAAACTTTCCCGCCATTCTTCTGTTGATACGCCGGATTTCTGTCGGATGGGGCCACCCTTTGAGATGGCCTTGTCCATGTTTACCCAGGACGGGGCCAGGTGGTGGTGGTGAAGGATCATATGCCCGATATATTGGGGTGACTTTTTGGTTAAAAAGGCAGTTGATTCCGGGGTGTTGGCATAGGTCTGGTTTTTTTTGACAAGGAGGCCGAGGGCGGTAAGGCCGTTTAACAGCAGGACAACCCCCCGTTGATCCATGCCGAGGTTTTTGGCAATTGTTTTTCCGGAGAGGATCTTTGCGCCGATAAGGGTAAAAATATCCAGTTTTACACCGGTATGGAGGGTACAGGTTTTCCAATAGTATCCCGACATTTCAAGCAGGGCTCCCGGGTTCCAGTCCATTTGTTTTTCTCCTAAAAGGGTTGAGGTTATGGGCAACCGGTTTTATTGAATGCGTTCAACCCGGTTGCGGCCATTGAATTTTGCAAGGTAAAGGGCTTTGTCGGCCCGGGAGATCATTGTCCGGGTGTCATCTCCTTTTTTAAAGGCAGTGACCCCGAAACTGGCGGTCCGGGAACCGACGTTTCCAAAGTGTTCTGTCCCAATTCGGCGGCAGAGGACCTGGGACATGTGGTATGCATTTTCAAGGTTTGTCTCGGGGCAGACGATGAGAAATTCTTCTCCCCCCCATCTGCCCAGGATATCCGTGGTGCGTATGTTTTTTCCGAGCAGGCCGGCAAATAGTTTTAAAACCGTATCCCCTGTCTGATGACCGAAGGTGTCGTTAACGGTTTTGAAAAAATCGATATCCAGCAGGATGATGGAAAGCTCCCGGCCATGCCGGATGCTTCTTTTTAATTCCAGTTCAAAGGATGCTTCAATGTGGCGGCGGTTAAAGATCTGTGTCAGACTGTCTGTGGCGGAGATGTGCTCCAGCTCTTGTGTCTTCTGGCTAAGCTCTTCATGGGCAATGGCGATCTGTTTGTTTAGCCGGGACAGATTCCGGTTCCACAATATCACGAGGACCAGAACAATACCGAAAGCGGACAGGAATTTCCACAAAAGACCATAGTCCGGTTTGTTTTCCAGTTCTTGGCCCAGCCATTTCTGGGTGATCGTGTCCAGCTCATTCTGACTTAGGGACCTGACCACTTTGCTCATGATGGAATGGAGTTGGTGATTCTCTTTTTGTACCCCGATGCGCAGGTCTTCTTTGATGCTGGAATGACCGACCACCTTAAGGTTGGTAAGGCCGGTTTTCCGGATATAATGGGAGGCAGCTGGCAGGCTTAAAACAGCTGTATCCAGCTGCCCTGTGGAGACATCGATGAGGCAGTCCTCAATGGTTTCCATGGGCACATAGTTCAGTTTCGGGTATTTTTCAATAACGCGTTCAAGGACATTGCCAGCTGCGACCATGCCGATAGTTTTTGATTTGAGCCCGGGGATGTCGGTAATAAAGGAAAAATCTTCCCGGGAAAGAATAACCACATTATATTCCATGAACGCAGAGGTAAAATCCAGGCGAACTTTTCTTGCCTCGGTTTTGCTGATCATGGGGATAAGATCGCAGTCCCTTGTTGCCACCCGGTCAATTGCATCGGCAAAGGACAGGGCCGGTATCGCCTGAAAGGAGATGTTCAGTTTTTCTTCAAATAGTTCCAGAAGATCGGCGGTCATGCCCACAACCTGGTTTCCCCGGATGGCTGAAAAGGGCATACGTTCCGGCGGTACACAAACGCTGATCTGCTGTTTGTTCTTCAGCCAGTTCCGTTCTTCGGGGGTCAGCCCCACATCTCCCCCGCCGATCTGCCGTCCTGATCTGGAAAACCATTTGTTCTTGAGCAGTTCCATTTCAGCCAGGGAGATGCCGGCAAGGGTCTTGTTCAGGATGGAAAATAAAATCGGGTTGGTTTTAAGTACGGCAAAGTGCATGGAGGATGTTTTCTGGAGGTCTTCATTCTCCAGCCAGGGAGAAAGCGCAAGGTCGGTAAAACCGAATTTTTTAATAAAATACCGGGCAATTCCTTCCTGTTCCACGGTGGCGGTTACCTTGCCCTGGTCCACATACTCAAGAGCCTGGCGGCTGCTTTCAACCTCGATGATATGGACGTTTGGATAATGGGTTTTGAAAAATTCGATGGAAGACCAGCCCTTTGGCAGGGCAATAATCTTTTTTTCCAGGTCGTCGAGGGTCTGGATATCCAGGGCATCGGATCTGAAAACCAGTACATTTTTGCTATGGTAGTAAGGGGAGGAGAACAAGGCTTTCTTCTGCCGTTCAGGGGTGAGACTCAGGGAATGCACCACATCCAGATGCCCCTCAAAGAACATTTCCATCAGTTCCTCCCAGGTGTATCCGTTGACATAGGATATGGAAAGGCCTGATTTTCGGGCCAGAAGATCCATCAAATCAATACCGAATCCGGCTGGCAGGCCGTCGGCAATGAAATCAAAGGGCGGCCAGTCCAATTCGTTGGCCACGGTGACGATAGGTCCTCCATCGATAAATGCCTGTTCTTCTGCGGTATAGGGTACTGCCGGGATCGGCTTGGAATCGGTTTCATTGCCGGATTTGGGATGCTGGGGATTTCCATGGGCAAGAAGGGGGAAACACAGAAGAATTGCCAGGCATATCCATCCCAGGCATTTTTGTCGGCCCTCCCAATGGTTTTTTTTATGATGCAAACGCAAGGCCCCCAAAAAAGTGATGTCAAAAAAGGCTTCTATGGATTTAATGTGTTCTCCAATGCGATAAAAGCCTCTTTTTTGATAGTATTTTCCACGGTCTTGATAATGACTTTGCCGATATTTCCCAGGCAGAAGAACAGATTTCTCAAGTTTATTGTATACCTATTCGGGCAAAAAGAATCAAGGAGGGGCAGTCTTTTTTTTGTGGATATCCGACGGTCAGGCGTTTGACGAGGTTGATTCCCCTGCCGATGATAATTTGGCTTTCGGAAAATGGGTTCTCATGTTCAGGATCTGTTACCGAGTATGGACCGGGCAATACCCTTTCCATAAAAAATCCTGGCGCATTTAACGGCGGCCTTAAGTGTTGCTGCCCAGAGGCTTGTCTGGGCCCGGACCAGCAGTCCTTCCCCGGGGATTCCCAGCTGGAAGGCGGTGTCGCGCTGTTTGATCTTTAATCATTTTATCGATCAGTTCTCTGTCTTCCACTGCGGTGTCCTCCATATCTTGGATCCCATGTCTAGTCTTTTCCGATCAAAAAAATACCATAGGTGGCAAAAAGATTGGGAAACACCGTAATTTTTTTGCCCTGGTGCCCTGTGGTGTTGATGGCTGCTTTTTTAAGAATTTTAAACCCGGTCTGGTCAGCAAAATCCCTAAAATCATCCAGGCTCAATACCCGGATATTGGGGGTGTTGTGCCAGGAATAGGGCAACTCTTTTGTTACAGGAGCCCTGCCGGTGGCAGCCAACTGGGTTCTAATTTTTATGTGACCGAAATTGGGGAAACTCACCACCCCCATTTTTGCCACCCTGAGCATGGAGCGAATCAGTTCAGAGGGCGCGTATACCTGCTGGAGGGTCTGGGAGCAGATGGCATAATCAAAGGCATTGTCCGGGTAATCCTGAATCTCTTTGTTGATATCTCCCTGGAGGACGGAAAGGCCACGTTCAATGCATTTGACCACTTTGGATTCCTTGATCTCAATTCCCCTTTCAATGACCTGTTTTTCCTGTTTAAGCCAGTCGAGCAGGTCCCCCTCTCCGCATCCCAGTTCCAGTATCCTGGCCCCCGGAGCAACCCAGGAAGCGATGATTTTCAGATCATATCGCAAGGGCATCATGGGCGGCGCTCCTTAAAAATCCGGTAATGAGATTTGCAAGGCGCGGGTCGGGCAATAAAAAGGCATCATGCCCCCACTGGGCATCGATTTCACAAAAACTGACATCCAGCCCGTTTTTTTTCATGGCTGTCACCATCTCCTTTGACTGGTAGGTCGGATAGAGCCAGTCCGAAGAATAGGAGACCACCAGAAATTTTGCCTTGCAAAGGGAAAAGGCCTTTACCAGGGAATCGTTTCCATATTCCCTTGCCAGGTCGAAATAATCGGCGGCCTTGGTGATATACAAAAAGCAGTTGGCATCGAATCGCTCAATGAACTTGTTGCCCTGGTATTGGAGATAGGATTCCACCTGGAACTCTGCCCCGAATTCAAAGCTCAAAGCACTTTTGTTCTGGAGCTTTCTTCCAAATTTTAGGCGCATGGATTCATCGGATAAATAGGTAATGTGGCCGATCATCCGGGCAATGGAAAGGCCCATGTCCGGTTTTTTTTTGCCGTAATAGTTTCCGTTGTTCCAATTGGGATCAGCCATGATGGATTGCCGGGCCACCTCGTTAAAGGCAATGGCCAGTGCGGAATGGCGGCAGGTGGTTGCCAGGGGAACAGCCGAAACCACCATATCCGGATATCGGACACACCACTCCAAGACCTGCATCCCCCCAACAGACCCGCCGATGACCGACAAAATTTTTTTTATTCCCAAATGATCCATTAATGCCTTTTGGGCCTTGACCATATCTGCGATGGTGATCATGGGAAAATTGATGGCATACGCTTTTCCGGTTTCAGGATCAATGGTGGCAGGTCCGGTGGACCCCATGCAGGACCCCAGGATATTCGAGCAGATGACAAAATAGTTGTTTGTGTCAATTCCCTTGCCCGGCCCCACCATGATATCCCACCAGCCGGGCTTGGCATTGGCGGTTTTGCCATTTTCCGGTTTGTAAAAACCGGCCACGTGGGAATCACCGGACAGAGCATGCAGCACCAGAACAACATTGGTTTTTTCTGAATTCAGGCTGCCGCAGGTCTCGTAGGCAATGGTGACAGGGCCTAAGGCGGCACCGCTTTCAAGGGCCAATCCGTTGGGGGGTGCTGCAAAGGTGAAAAATTGTTTTTCAACCATGCCGATGGTGGTGCCATTTGGGGTTTGATCTGTGTATTGGCTCATTTTCAAACCTTTTCGAGTGCCTGTTCAAGGTCGGCACAAATATCCTCAATGTGTTCGATTCCCACGGAGAGTCTCACCAGGCAAGGGTCTGCCAGTGTATCTTTTAATCGCTTTGGGAAGGAAATATATTGGGAGGAATAGGGGTGAATGATCAGGGTTTTGCAATCTCCCAAATTGGCGATGTTCAGGATCATGGAAAGGGCGTCAATCATTTTAAAACAGGCCTCCTGATTCTTTAAGCCAAAGGTCAGCATGGCGCCGAACCCCTGTTTGGCGAATTGTTTTTTGGCCATTGCATGGCTGGGGTGGTCCTGGAAGCCGGGAAAATTCACCCAGGAAACTTTGGGATGATTCTTAAGGAAATGGGCTGTTTTAACGGCATTTTCCATGTGGCGCTCCATGCGGACCCCCAGGGTGGTAAGTCCTATGGCCGTGAGGAATGAATGAAAAGGGGCCGGTGTTGTGCCAAAGTTGATATGGTATTCCTTCCACATGCGGTGGACAAATGCCAGATTTCCCTTTTGTTCGACAAAGGGATGAAAGTCCTTAAATTTGTCTGTTTGCCAGTCAAAATTGCCGCCATCCACCACCACGCCGCCAAGGGCCGCCCCATGGCCGGATAAATATTTGGTAGTCGAGTGCAGGACAATGTCTGCACCCAGTTCAATGGGGCGGCACAGCCAGGGCGAGGCCAGGGTATTGTCCACCAGAAGCGGAAGTTTGTTTTTATGGGCGATATGGGCTATTTTTTGGATATCCGGGATTTCCATGCCCGGGTTGGTGATGGTTTCCATATAGATAAACCGGGTCCTGTCGTTGATTGCAGCGGTTGTCTCCACAGGATCGAGAAGGTCCACCAGGCGTACATGGATATCGTATTTTTTAAAAACAGTGGTGAACAGTCCATAGGTGGACATGAAAAGGGATTTGCCGGCAACAAATTGGTCTCCGGCACGCAATAGGGTCATGCAGGCATTGTTGATGGCCGCCATCCCCGATGAAGTGGCAACAGCTGCTTTTCCGGATTCCAGGGACGCCAGTTTTTCTTCCAGGAACCGGTTGGTGGGGTTGCTCAGGCGCATGTAGAGATGGTCCGGACGCTGACCGGCAAAGGTCTGGCTTAGAGAGTCTGCCGTGTCGTGATAATGGGCGGCGGACTGGAAGATGGGCGGCAGGGTTGCACCTTCCCAGTCTTTGTCTTTTATGCCGTCATGGATGGCTCTTGTTTCAAACCGATGGGTGTGTTCATTCATCATTGGCCTCATTCTTAAACAATTCCAGGGAAACAGATCCTAAATATCACATTGTGGTATTTTTTTGTCAATATCCCTTTGTAAAAATACGCCAGAAGGGTCCAGGAAATTGCCAGTGTGAACAAGCACGCAAAAAAAGTGGCCGATTCCAGCCAGGATGTCAGTGACAATGTGCGCAAACTCATTGATTTTGCTGCCAGTCTGCAGAAGGCCTTAAGTCGGTTTAAGCTTTAGGCAGGTGGGGGGGCGCTGGTCAGGGCTGGTAGTGTTTGAGCATTTTTTCCATGAGCTGGTTGTGGGCCCGATTGTCCACAGGGCCTGTGAGTGAAAATTTCTGCCAGACGTCCGGGACGGCCATTTGTTTGTGACATCCCATACACAGACCGGTTCTTGAAATACGGTCCAGTTCCGTCCGGTTAAAGGCCCGGCTCAGGGGCCAGTGGGTTCCAACGGTGGCCAGCTGTTTTCCTTCGGGGGTCACAATCTGTGACCAGTCAAAGGAGAGGGCCGAAACCCCGGCAATGGGGCCCGTGGTTTTTTGAACAACGGTTTTGAACAGGCCGTTGTTGATCCCCATGCCCAGGGTCTTTGGACGGGTGTGGCAGCTTTCGCAGGATCTGGCCCGGGCCTGGTTTGTATGGGGGTGGACCGGTGCCATGTCAATGGAAAGGGGTATGTGGGCCTGGCCCGCAGCAGAAGCCTCCCCCGGGTTCAGGGGGATCTCATTGTGGATAAGGACCTTGCCGTCCCTGGCGACAACCGTGTAGACCACCTGGCATCCGGGCATGAGGGGGGAAATCCTGCCCTCGCCGTTGATGCCCAATATGGGATCTTCCCATCGTACATATCCGTTTTGTTCTGTGACGGTACCGGGCGCGGTTATTCCCCATGGCCCCTGTTTGTTTGAGCCTCTTCGGGATTCTGCGGTCTGGCCGTCTTTTGTCCGGGAATTGCCCGAGGCCACCCAGTCAATTCCATTGCCTTGGTTTTTGCTGAAATCCACCTTAATATGGCATCCATAGCACTGGGGCGCCCAGCTGGAATGGCAGGCATAGCATTCCATCCGGTCCATGTGACCGGTCACCGTTGCCATGGCAGTTTCGGCACTCGGTGTTTTCCATTGGGACCGGGTCTGCAGATTTTTTAGAACCGGCACCTCAAAGGTCGTCCCCAGGGCTGAATGAACCAGTACGGTATTTTTTTGCCTGACCACATTGCCCAGGGGGTTGCCCCGGGCTGAGAGGATAAACCCGTCCTGTTTTGCATGGTCATATCCAAACTGCTGGTCGGAGAACAGCCTTGTTTCTGAAAGCCCCCGGGGTTTTTTCAGGTCCAATGTTCTGCCAAATTCGTCTCCCTGGCCAATGGGCATTTCCCAGGGGTAATGGGTTGGCGTTCCGTGGCAGTCGGTGCATTCTATTTCCACCTGGGCCAGGGTGGTGCCGTGGATATTGCCGTCCCCATGGACATCCATGCTGGTATGGCAGTCCTGGCACAAAAGACCGCCGGGAGGATTGCCCTGGCGGCTCTGGGTCCGGTGGTGCAGGTCTTCGGAAACAAAAAGATAGGTTTTCCCGTGGAGCTGGGGGGATAAATTCCCCCTGGCGTCAAAGGGGCCTGAATAGGCGGATTCCATCATCCCTGTATAGGATACGCCGATGCGCTTGCCCCTGTTGTGGCAGGTGTTGCAGGTTCCCACGGGAATCCCGCCGGTTTTTTGATTGCCCGAGAGGCGATGCCGCAGGATATGACCGGGTTCGTTTTTGGGGATGCTCTTGTCCTTTCCCTGGTATAGGCCGTCGGTGCCATAGGCCATATGGCAGGCTGAACACCCCATGCCCCGAAAATCCCCCCGCCCCTGACTTCCTTTTACCCCGATGTGGCAGCGCTGGCATTCCCGGCGCTGGTAGGACAGGGCGGCAAGCTTCGGGTCTGTTTCAATCTGGGCGATTGAGGGATCGGGCAGTTGCTCAAGGCGGCTGGGAAACTGGGCAGG
>Ga0180007_10002795_pt1 | contig 20261 bp, 17 predicted proteins | sample MM_PC_MetaG_FD_121122 | JGI IMG/M metagenome (GOLD analysis project Ga0180007, IMG submission 121122) | Groundwater microbial communities from the Aspo Hard Rock Laboratory (HRL) deep subsurface site, Sweden - MM_PC_MetaG | ecosystem: Environmental > Aquatic > Deep subsurface > Groundwater... | reverse complement strand
TGCAGGTCTAGGGTTCTAAGCTCCTGGATTGTCGGGAAACGATAGAGTCTGATCTTCAAAGAACGATAGTACGGAAACGGCGTAACGTCCTTGCCGAGAACTTCCGTCTGCCTGAGATAGCCAACCATCCCGAACAGCTTGGAATTATCGCCATAGCCGGGGCCAGCCGTAAGGTAGGCCGGGGCGAACTGCTGCGCCCTCACTGGCAAAGCCAATGCGATAATGCTAATGAACAAAAGCAAAGCTAACTTTTTCATAGTTTCTCCTTTTTATTTCCACCTCCCCACAATCGCCATTTCCATACCTACGGCCAGATCGTTCGCCCCAGCACCTGCGGGGATGATCCCAGCTTGCTCGAAGTGAATCCGAATCGCCTGAAAAGGCCCCGGAATGATGATCGGCTGAATCGGTATCGTAACCGGCTCCCAGCGGCAGGCGGGAGCGGCGCGGTAAATCTCCTGCCCATCCAAGTAGATGACGAACAAGCCGACCTCGTAGAACGTTTTTATGCCGCCGCCGAAGAACCCACCACTAATCTGCGGGGCAGGGGGGCGCAGGCTCACAGTTCCATTGCACAGGCTAATCGGCCCGTTGCCATAGGGGAGCATGACGGCCCGGTCGGAGATATTCGCTTCAGAGGCCACGGGGCTGCCCTTGACATAGAACGCCTCCATCCCGATAGCCATAAGGCCACTGGGGTAAAACTCAACTCCGCTGGTCGGCGTGAAATCAATGGGTGGCATTGTCATTTCTCCATCTGCGCTTCGAGCTTTTGCAGGAGCTTGAGTATCAGTCCGGTAACATCCCTCATATTTTCCGCTGCCTGTTTCAGCGCAACAACCGCATACTGAAACTCCTGCGGATTGATTGCCTTGTCCAGCTTCTCGATCACTGGCTGTGCCATCTTCCCGGCCTTGTTGAGTTCGCCTAGCATGATTCACCCAAACCGGAAGCGGCGGTATTTGGACCTAAAGGGTCTCCGGTATAAGGTTGCATCGGAACTGGCGGAAAAAACGGATACCAGTTAGGTACATTAGTAGTTACAATCACATTGGGATTGCCGCAATAAACGCAATACCCCCCTTGTGGATAATACTGGCAATGTTTCACGCAAAAGCACATATTCCCTCCTCAGTCCAAGCATCCCGGCTGCAATTTTACCGCAATTTGGTCGAAGCCAAACAGTACACGAAATGCTCGGTAGAAAGCTACGATAATCTGCTCATCGGAAACCTGCGGCGAAAGCTGTATCCAAGCAGTGTAAGGGTCAGACCCGGCGACTACGGCCCATGCCGTCTCATAGGTACAACTCTTCCCGCGCACTTGTTCAGGCAGCATCAGCACCTTCACCAGATACCGCATATAGGGCGCGAAGTCGGGATAACTTTTCGCTGCGATGTCGAAGGCAGGGTCAATTCTGGCAGCAAGAGGCACCCGTGTCAGATTCAGGACTTCGAAACCTTCCGGGGTACGATAGCTCAAGGGGTTAGTCAGCCAGGGGCTTTGAGCACATAGCGCACAACTAAAAAGTAGGATTGTTAGTATGGTTTTCATGGCACTACATTACCGAAACGCATAATACTGTGGCACTGCGACCGCCGGCGAGTCGCTGACAATACTGTTCGGGGTATCCGTTGCTGTGAAAGTACGGCTTCCCGCCGTCTTGAGCGCAACCGTTCCGGTGCCAACGCCATTTGTCCAACTGAACGAGCCAATGTTTGCACTGGCATCCGATGAGGAAACCACCACAGTCCCTGCGTAGGCGGTGTCCGTGGATTCATCCGCCTTCTTCGCCGTGATTGTGAGAGTGAATGAAGCCCCTGGAATCGGGCTTGCCGGTAAACCACTAAAGACAAAGTGTGTCGTCGGGAATATGCCACTATCTGCAACGTCAAAAGTATCACTGACTATGCTCGTTAACCCCGCTGCGGCTGCGGTAAGGGTAACTCCCACATTGGGAGTCGTCATGCCAAGACCCGTAAACGTCGCTACGCCCGCAGCGGCAGTGCGTGGGTTTGTCCCCGTAATTGTGCTGGCACTGGCTGTGAGTGTTACCGAGGGTGTCCCGTCCCCTACGACTGCGCCATTGGAATCTAAACTTTGCGTAGTAATCACCGGGGAGAAATCATAGCCGTCATTCACGCTTGTGGGCTGCTGCAAAAATCCTAGTTTGGTAACGGCTATCGAGTTATCATTCCCGAGGTATCCCCAGATATAGTTTGTAAGCGACTTCCCAGAACTGCACCAGTTGTTCACCGGATCGGGCGGTGTGGAAGCACACATATCGGCATGGATTCTGGTTTCGTAGGGCCAAGGCCATAAGTCTGTCGCAGTCAGTACGCCATCCTCATACCGTTTCTCAATGTCCGCCCCGCAGTCGGTTCCTCCCTCGCCCGCCCCCTTGCACGGGGTAGCCGCTTCGGTGCGGAGAATATAGCTTAGGGCCGGATCGCTGGTTATGTCATTCGCTCCGGGATCAACATTGTTTCTGGCGGCAATCCCATTGCCGTAGAAATCAGTCCAGTTGGAAGCTGTCATGCTACCCGCACTGCCCTTTGAGATGCCGTACTGTGTGTTGGAAACCAGAATATTCGAGGTGCTGATGGTTTGATTACAGAAAACCCCGATCCCACTATAAGTACCTGTAAGCCCTATGGTCGAATGATCTATGATGTTATCCAGGCACGTAGCGGGGTCTTGGGCGTAAAAAACCACGCCCCATGTTTTCGATCCCCAAATGACCGAATTATTCAACTCATTCGAGGAACCGGCCCCATAGTTATGATCCAAATACCAGCCCACTCCCTCGTTATTCAAAGCAATGATGCCGTAAAACTTGTTGCTGCTCACGCTCGGTTCATGAGAGGTGAGGTAGAAGGCAGCGTTGGACGAATTTGAGCGAGGAATCGAATCTAGTATGACTATATTTTCCACGATATTGTTGCTTGCGGTGTAGAGGACGAACCCCGCTTGCGGGTTGCCGGAGGAAGAAGTGTCCGGCCCCTGCCGAATCGCGCCCCGACGGAAGGTGTTGTAATCACAGGTAGTATTGGGAGGACTCCCGCCCGATCCGCCATAAAGCCCAACCGTATAGCGGCCCCCTCCCCAAGCCCAGAAATCCTCAACAAGAACATGGTGGGTTCCGTCACTTAACCCTACGCAGGAGCCATCAGATGCGGTGTCGGAACACTGGAAAGCATCTCTCCGAAACGTCAGGTAGTGGCTGACGAGGCCAACTCCATTACTGACGATGTTTAGAGCGGATATTGTAGCCGAGAACTTGAAACCGTCAAACTCAAGATAGGAGTTCCCTAGAAAACTCACACCCCCTGATAGTATTGCTCCGCCATCATTTTCTGCTTGAACGAGGATGATTTTCCCATCTATTCCATCATCGGCAGAACCGGATTTCTCTGCGGGCGGCGAGACGGTTGTATAGGTTCCGTCTGCTACGGTTAGCGTGTCTCCAGGGTTGAGACAAGCCCACATGGAACCGAAGGTGGCCTTGGGCGTCAAGGGGGACTCCGCCTGCGCGCAGCTATGGCCGTCATCGCCGGCATTGGAAAGATAATAGTCCGTTGCGTGTGCCGGAACTACCAGTAGAAATACGAAGATCAGAAGGTATTTTTTCATGGCTAGAATGTTACCGCCCTCTGCTTACGCGCTGTTGATGCCGGTGGTGCGTCCGTGGCACTAAAATTATCCAGCCAGTAGCTAGTACCGACGTAAGAATAGTATGTTCCCACCCCAGCCTTACCAGCGGCGGTCACATCACTGTTGGTTACGGAGATTCTTTCGACTCCGCCGATGTAAACCTTGATGGCCGTACCACGCATTTGTAGTTTTACTGTCCTGGTCGTCGTGCAAGAATCACCGGAATATGTCCCGATAGTCGAAATTGCCCCCGCAAGCCAGCGATAAAGATTCCATGTGGTTCCTGAGTTAACTCGAACGCCATAAGCCGTCGTGGCAGAGGTAGACGCCCTTCCTACGATCAGGGGCATAGTCTGTCCGCCTACACAGTAAAAGTCTGCTTGCACATCAGCATCAGCCGATGCTGGTGAGGCGCTAATTGTGTAATAGGCAATGCCAGCACTTGCTGTCGCGTAAATATGATTAGTGTTGATGTCTAGGTTCGTGCTGCCCCGTGAAAGCGTCCAGGAACCACCAATGTTCGGGGTATGGTTTTGCAGGTGAACCCCGTCTGTGTCCGTAAATGTATCGGACGCAAATTGTCCAAAGGCGGGAACAACGAAAAGAAGAAAGGCTAAGAGTAGCTTTTTCATGGCAGTTGGAATCCTAAAGTTACGATTAGGCCCTTTGCGGCTGCTACGCCTGTCACTATGGCGTCCACGTCAACGCGGATTGTCTGGCCCGTAGCGATGTCATCATGGGCCGTATCAATCACCGCCGGCGTCGCCGCTGTGTCCGACTTTTCCTCGTTCTGGTCAATGGTTAGGTTCGTCGAAAGCATATCGTCCACCGTCCCGGAGCAGGGAGATCCCGTATTGACTACGGCGCAGCGGGCCAAGTCCACATCCGTGACGCCTGTATCTGTCCCCACCGTGATGACTTTGCCGCGAACCGATACCAGGTTCATTCCGTTCAATTCAACCGGCACGTCAAAGTATGCCTGCCCGTCGGCGATAGTGGTGGCTGTGGTGTAGTCCGCAGTTACCAGGATTTGCACCAGGCGAACGCCTAAGTTGGAACCGGCTAGGGCATCGGGGGAAACATAGCGGGCCGCGTCCGTCCCTGTATTGACTTCCGACGCGATAGCAGCCTCTGCCACGCCGGTCTGTGAATCGGAGGCTGCTCTCACGTCCGCGCAGGTCGAAACCCCAGAAGCATTGATGTCATTCGTGAAATTGAGGCCATTGGCCGTACAGCCCGCAGGATCAGCAGTTAACGCCGTAGCAGTGGCCGCATTGCCCGTCAGTGCCCCTACAAATGTCGTGGCGGCTATTCTCCCGGACGAATCCCCTGTAATGCAAAAATCTGTCCCAGTCGGTGACGCTTCCCAACAAATCTGTTCCCCGTTCGCCAAGCGCAGTACCCCGGCATCAGCAGGGTCGGCGGTAGAGGTCAGGAAAGTAGTTGCTTGTACGGTTCCTGCTACACTCCCCTGTGCACCAGTACCAACCCCTAGAACGCCCGCCGAAATGCGAGAAATACCTAAGTCTGTATTGCCAGCGTAGATGCTCGCACCGTCCTTCCAGTATAAAGTCCAATTACTTCGGGCAGCAATAACGGTGCCACCATACTGTGCAGATGTACCAACTGTATATCCAACGGCGCTGAGTGCGCCCCCAGTATAGTCAACAAAAAGTTTAGATACTCCCCCAACCTGCAAATCCAGTAGCTTCCCACTGGTTTTCAGTGTTGGATTGATTAGAAAATCTGTAAGGGCAGAACTATCGGGACTGCCCACAGTCAACTGACTTGTGGGGGCCACTGTACCTAGACCCATATACCCCAAATCGTTGACGACAGCCTTGACTGTACCGTCCGAAATTCTACCTATGAAAACAGCGGACAACTTGTCTGGCGAGGTGTCATTGGCGTTGTTGGAAAACGCCGTGTCCACTGTCAGATTCAAGTTATCGGTGATGGCCGTGACCGTTCGAGTTTCCCCGGTTACTGTGATTCTATCCCCTACCGCCAACTCAGCCACGAATAGGGTGCCAACCCCGACAACGGCAGTGGAAGCTGCGGGGTCAATACTCCCGGTCAAAACAGAGGTTGCTGCCCCGGTAAAACGGCCCGATCCGGCTACGTCAAGTTTCAATAAAGGAGCAGCAGTTCCTACGCCTAGCCGCTTTGCAGTATTATCCCAAAAGAGATTTGCGTTATCCTGGGAAAGAAGTCCCGCGGTCCCGGCGAACAGCACGGAACCGGCAGTGATTCCAGAGAATGTAGGAATATGGGCCGAGAAATCCCCTGAAGCATCGCGCTGCACAACGGCACTCGCAGTGTTAGCGTCCGTGAACGCCTGGCAGCCTTCCGCCGTTCCGCTGGCATTCACCCCCGCCGCCAGCTCACCTGCCGCGCAATTGGCAGGATCAGCCGCTAACTCCGTGGCTGTCGCTGCGTTGCCGGTAGTGCTACCGCTGCTTCCCGATACATTGCCGGTCAATGCCGCCGTAATCGTTCCGGCTGAGAAGTTGCCAGAGCCGTCTCGCAGAACTATCGTATTGATCGTGTTTGTGCTCGCCGCCGTGGTGTTTCCATTGGGCAGGACTCCGGTTATGCCTACCCCTGCCAGATTAAGCTGCCCTGGAGCCGGAGCAACCCCTACGCCGCCGTCCAGGATCGGATACCCTGCTGTCGCTGGAACGGTGGACAAAATAGTCGGCGGGGTCGAGGCACGATAGTAGAGCATCCCGTAGTCGGTTGGCGTGGTGATGGCAGGGACATCGGCAGACTGCAAGGATGTTCCGGTTTGGCCTTGCATCTGAAAGTTCGTTCCATCATAAACCAAGAGCGTCCACTGTCCAGCGCGAATGTCGTTGTCGGCCAGGACCGTCGTGATGCCGCCACTCAACTTCTTGATGGGGATCACGGCAAGCGCGCCCACCTGAACAGTCGCCGCCCCGGTGTTGGCGGTGTTGGCCTTCAGGTTTAGCTGCATTCCGGTCGTGTAGGCGGATAGCACCGGCACTGTCGCACAGGCATAAGCATCCGACGCTCCCGCATCCGCGCAGGCCAAGTAAGAACCGCTTTGAATCGTCGGCGCGATGCCTGACGGCGTTATCGTCCGTCCCGTATCCGTACCCGCAGCCGTCTCCGCCTGAGTAGCCAGCTCCGCAACTCCGGTCTGTGCGTCGGAGGCCGTGCGCACATTCGCGCAGGTCGAGGTTCCGGACGCATTGATATCATTCGTGAAGTTTAGACCGTCAGCCGTGCACCCGGCAGGATCGGCAGCTAGTGCCGTCGCCGTCGCCGCCGTCCCGCTGGTATCCGCAGCATTGGCCGGAATATCCGCCGAGACAAGAGCGCGCAGCGCAGCCGGAGCCGCCGCGCCGGTGACAGGACCACCATAAATATAATTTGCGGTTGCCGCCTGGTAGCAATCGCCAGAGGCACAATCGCCCACGGCTGTAACGTCCCCCGCACCAGCCCCACAATCCGCAGCGGCAGATTCGAGAGCTGTCCCCCCGGCATTCACGCGGACGCATCGAGCGGCCGTCCAGGAGGTCGCGTTGGTTCCCCCGGAGGAAAGTCCAAGCGTGGAACTTAGGCCCGCCGCCGTCCCGCTAATATTCGAGTCGAGGAATGCGAGCGACTTCGTGGCCGAACCGTTGTAAAACTGCGGCACCCCGCTTAGGTTCCAGAAGTCTCCAGAGACGGGTGTGTTGGGCGCCGTACCGCTAGGGATGTTCAGGCTGGAAGATCCGGTTGCGGAAGCGGCAAGCGTAACTTTCCCCGCAAAGTTCCCCGTCTGTCCGAAAAGATTCCAGCGGGTATCTGATGCTCCTAGATTTTGCGATGACGCGGAGGCTGGAATAAAGTGCCCAGGGCCTGTGAGCTTCGCTTTCCAAGCCGAGTAAGCTCCGAGATTTGCCGTCCTGAATTGCAGACTCCCCGTAAATGCCCCCGCCGTAATCGAATCTGGAACCATACCAATGCCGGCGAATTGTCTCTCAACCCCCTCGCTGTCATTCGCGGAGATGTTAAAAAAATTTACAGGTTCTCCTTCCGTCAAGCCGCTAGCGTAAAATGAAGTAAGGGCATGAGAAGTCGTCATCGAGCTTTGAATCCTGATAACTGTCCCAAGATCAGCCAGGGAACCGCCGACAACGTGAAGGGTATAGGAAGGGGTTGTTGTCCCGACGCCCAGTCGCTTGTTCGTGTTATCCCAAAAAAGATTCGAGTTGTCCTGGGAGAGCAGCCCTCCGTTTCCGGCGAATGGGATACTTCCAGCCGTCAGGAAAGAGAAGGTCGCGCTCGTGGCGAAGGTGGGCGAGGTGGTGGGCGCTTTGGCGTTGAACGTGCTCCAGTCCGCAGCCGATAAACAGCCAAGCTGACCTGCCGATGCCGTGTCGCAAGCTACGTTATTCACTGTGCGGGTCAATCCATCGCTGAACGTAAGCGTCACGCTGCCGGAATTGAAGGCCGTCCAATCTTCCGCGCTCAGCAGACCGCGCTTGGTTGCCGAGGCAGTCGGCAAGTTAAAGGTATGGGTGCCAGCTGAAGAGGAAATCCCAAAATCGCTCCCAGCAGTTCCCGTGGCGAATGTTTGTGTGGCTGTAATCAGGCCGTTCAGCATAGCGAGGTACGTTGCGGCGGAAACCGGGACAATAGAAACCCGAATATCGCTGATCGTTACCGGCCCGGCAGCGGGAACAACCCAGGTCTCCGTGTAGCTCGCGCCGTTGACCAGGAAGTATTGCGCCTTGTAGCTGGTCCCCGAAGGCGTTGCCCCAGTATTCGGGACAAGGTAGAGATCCACAAGGCCGGCATCCGTGCCCGAGCTGGGGATGGTGTAGTTCTTTGCTCCGCCGTCAATCGTGGAACCGTCCGGGGCGGTGAAGCGCGACCAGGTGATCGTGATTCGCCCCCCGGCCTTGTTGCCGTCGGCGTCATAGAGCGTGTCCTGCACCCGCACGGTGGTCGGGGCGGCGAAGGCCAGCACGGTTGCCAGAAGCAGGGCTGCCAGGGGCCCGAATCGAAACACAGTCTTTTTCATTTTTCCACCTCCGCCTTTTTGAGCGCATTCGGCTTCTGCTCGTCCAGTTCTGCATTCGGCCCGAAGTACCCGTCAGCCACCAGTCGCTCTTCCATCCAGGACAGCAGGCCGTGTACCATATCGCTCCCCGTTTCCGTGGGGCCCCGCTTATGCCCAGCTCGCAGACAATTTCCAAACCGCTCCGGCCCCTCGATGAAGATCGGGATGGTCGCCACGGAATTGTTGTAGTCCCAGGGGTCGAACTCTCCGGTTGCGTTCTCTGTTCCATAGGCCACATCGCAGCGAATCATTGGGGTCGATACCAAGTCCTCGCGCACAGAGAGCGCCATGGTTATCACCGCCGCCCGATCCAGCGCCAGCAGGCCGCCGCGGACCTTCTTCTGGAACTGCTCATCAAGAATGCGGATCATCCTGGCCTCCTCAAATGACCTGTGTCCACTCCATCTTCCATTGGTTCGCGCCGTTCAAAGTCACCAGCCAATATTGCGAGCCGTCATACCAGACCCCGATCTCGTTCTGCGAAAGCGTAGGGAAACTCGCCCCGGAATAGAATTTGACAGCCATGCCATCCTGAAAAGTTTTGAATCCGGCCAAAGTCTGCGCCGCAGTCGTTACCTTCCCCGCCGCCGCAGCACCAGCGTCTGGTAGGTCTCCTGCCGGGATCGCGGAAAACACAGCCTTGGCGGGACTCCCTCCGTCGCCTCTAAGGTACTGACCCGCTGGGGCAGCCGTGGCAATCTGAAACCCTGTAGCCACATTCACAATTTTGTCGAAGTCATGGATCGCCCCGGCGTCCGTCGCCCGATACTCAGCGTTACCGCCAGTCTTTGCCGTCAGTTTTGTAAAGCCATAGTGCTGTACCACGGGATCAAATTCAGCAGCAGGTGGCTTCACTTCTCCCGATCTTGAATAAACGGGATCGCGCGTTCCGTAAGTAAACAGATTATATGCGGCTGATTCCCCAAAATAATTCGTACAGTAGATGTCCACTTTCCCGACAAATCTACTGGACAGTTCCATTGCCTTAACTACAAAACCGGCCTGTATCGGATGAAAAGAAGATGTGTAATCTGATACAGTAGCAGTCCCGCCCGCGCTCGCCGCATAATGCTCCACGCGAATGCGAATTTCATAAACGCCTTGCATATTGGCACTTTGGGCATAAGGAGTCCCGTACTCATAGCCAAGCGCGAATTGACCGATGCTCAAGAATTGCCCGATCCCAAAAGACACCGCCTCGTAGAAATTTCCAAGGAAATATGTCTGATCGGCAAATGACACAACCGGAACTCCGGTATCTATCGTTCCGTCCGGCGCGAGCGTGGTCACCAGGGCCGCCGTTGAAAAGGCGCTCTTGTACCCGCTGGTGTTGACGGCACGCACGTAGTATCGAGCCTGGGCTGCGTTCACCGTCGGGGAATCAATGTACTGTGCTTTCTGCGTTGCACTCGCCCCAGCGGCCGGAACGTTGGGAGCGATAACATCCGTATTCCCTGGAGCCGTGGCATCGAACCGACGGGCAATCTCGTAGTGGTCAATGTCCGCCTCGTCGTTCTCGTCCCAACTCACGATGATGTTCTGGCCGGTAGCAACCGAACTCTGTGCGGTCACGCTCGACGGGGTAGTCGGGGCCGAAACCTGGCCGTCCAGCAGCACGTCCGCATAAGGCTCTGCCGCCGGGTCGGGTCGGGAGCCGTCTTTATTGATACTCACAAACCGGACTCGCACTTCTAGACCGGTTGTGTCCAGGTCAATCTTGAACGAGGTCTCTCGCGTGGCGAACCACATAACCGCATTTTCGAAAGTCCCCGGAGTTGCCGTCTCGAATTGCAGCCAGATTTCAACGTGATCCCAATCGCCAATCGGAGAGGGCTTGGAATAGGACGCCGTGATCCGGCTCAATACGTGGCCGTCAGAACTGAATACCGGGCCTTCCGATAATGAGATTCCCGTAACCGGAGCAACCGTGAGACCTTGACCGGCAAAAAGTGGGGTTGGGTCCGCTCGCACGTCGGCGGGCTTGGGCCCCTGGACCATATCGTACATGCCGTCTGTCGTTGTTCTGCCCTGAATTTCGATGGAATAGTCCGGGTTCAGCTTCCATCCGGTGACGCGGAATTCCCCCGCGCCTCCTGGCATGTCGGAGTGAGTCATCGAGCAGACCATACCCGGCTCGGTATTCAGAGCAAGCACAGTTGTCTTGAAGGAAATCTCCCGCGCGGCTTTCCATTCCGCTGCGGAGATCCCTCCTAGCTCCTCGGAGAGTCGCGTCCTCACGATACGGCCCGCCTGTGATTTGTTCGCAGCGCCGGAAAGATTCAACGTGGACTTCAAAAACAGCGGAGAGGTGGCCCCGCCGATCTGCTTGGCGTGGTCAACGTCATAAATGCTTACGGAATTGGCGGCAAAGTCAAACTCCTCATCGGCGAAGTTAGCCGTCACGTGGTTAAACGAAGGCTTCAAGGGCGCAAGCGCAAGACTCGCAAAGAGGATGTTGCCGACGGTGAATGCCTCGACCACGGAAGAGTTCTCGCGGATACCCAGCTTTAGCTTGCCGAAAGCGAAGCTGTAGTACCCCAGGCAGTTCATCAGAATTTCTTGAATCCAGTCCCTCAAAGGCTTTTCCTCCTGGAGTACGCCCACGAATTTGAACTGTGTCTCCGAAGTGATGGTCTGCTCTTCGTAGTACCAATTATTGTTTTCGTCGAAAACCCGCACCTGCTTTGTACGCACGAGGTATGGCGTGACCGTCGCAGCGCAGGTGGTCGCAGCGGCAAGAGCGGCGGTAAGGTCAAAATACTGCTCCGCTGTGGCGGCATTTGCATATCGCAACCCGCGCGCCCGGAGCATCATGTTTACGATGATCCAGATGGGATTCGTGAGCACGACCCAGGTTCGCGTCAAGGTGGCCGTCCAAACCCATCCCTTCAAGCCCTCGGCAACGATGGCAATCATTTCATGGTCGGATGGCCATGATGGTTGCAGGTTCTTGGGATCGTCGCGAAGAAATTCAAGAAAGGCAACCCCGGCAGCGAAGTTGTCTTTATAGTAGCGTCCACCGGAAGACGCTACTCTCCAAGCCTCTATGCCAGCCGGGGACCCGGCCTCGCTTACACTGAACCATTCCGCCGCACCCGCCGGGTCAGTCCCCAAAACTTCCCTCAATCCGACAGCATGGTTAGGGCTTCCATGCCATTCCTGACCATCAAGAGTGTGGCTGGGTTTTACCTGACTATCGGTTACATAATCGTAAATTTCTCCGCCATATTTTCCCAAGGGTCCTTCGCCCACAATGCCGAGTGCCCGATAAAACTCCCCCTCATCCCGTCCTGCTGCAATCAGAGCTTTCATTGGTAGGCGGTTGTCAGTATAGATTTCGGGAAGTACCTGCTCATAGATGGATTCATTTACAATCGAAGTGCTGGTGATTCGCGTTTTGGGGTCCCGCAGTTTTACCGAAACGCTCTGCGGCTCGGCTAGGATGCCGCCGAAATATACCTTCATGCCATGAACTAAGCAACCGTTCGGGGTTTCATAGCCCTTATCGCAGAAAGCAGCGAACGCCGTGCTGTAAGCAACCCCGGACTGTGTTCCCGCCGATGCGGTGAGAACCAAAGCAGTCGAAGAGGTAACACTGGCAACGCCGTAGTCCACGCCATTGATCCGAATCAGCAGTCCGTCAAACCAGGTGGGAAAGGTGTCCCCCGAAACCCAGGAGACCGCCGTCCCGGAGGTATTGACTACCCCGGCCAATGCGCCGGTGATCGTCTGGCCGTTGTGCGGGTTCAGCATCGTACCATGCGAAGCGGTAAAGGGACACCCATTGCCATCATCAAATTGTTTCCAGCAGGTGCGCGAAATCCGCCGGGTCGGATATGGCAGGTTCAGCTCATAAATGCCATCGGTAGCCGTCACCCGGAATTCCGGCCCCGAATCTAGGCCCCAATCCACAATCTCGCCCTTCCAGAGATCAATTTTGATTCCACTGTTACCGGTAGCCGGGTCGACCCAAAACAAGCTGAACTCAATGGAGGCTCGCATCAAATCCGTATCGTTGGCCAGGTCGCGCATCACGCGGTCGGCATTTCCGAAAGTGAATTGTGCTTGATCGGACTCGTTGCCGAGCACCTGCGAGATTCCGTCGAAGGAAAGCAGGCGTGGAAGGAAGGTTCCGGCTTCCCCGGCGGGTCCGCCAGTCAGCGTAACTCGCCGGTCGGAAAGCCAGATAGCCGGATAGCCTGATTCGCACGGAACGATCTTGACCAGGGGAATAAGCTTCTGCACCTGGGAGAGCAAGGCGGCTGGCAGACCGCCGGATGGGAAGCGCGTCTGTACGGCGGTGATCGCGTAGGACGGATCGCTGGCGGGGATCTCAATCAGCGTGACTCCGAGCGAAGAAATCTGATCCGACAGATGCTCCCAGGAAAGCGGTTCATTGGCGAAGCAGACGGTGTAAGCCGTGGTTCCCAGGCCGTCATCATTCGGGGCGTTGTATGTAAACGCTCCGTAGGGGCCATAACTATTCTCCCAGAAATCGCGCAGGGCGATGCGGTCGGTCTCATTGAGAAAGGCTTTCCGAACCGTGAACCGCTTGGCACCGCTGCCCAGAAGAAACCGCTGCTCAATTTTGGCGTCTGCGCTCCCGAACTGGTGAGCGATGACCTCGGTGGCAATAGCAAGACCGTGGCCAAAATCGGGAACGAGGGGAAACGTCCCGCTCGGCGTGATTGTGGGGACCAAAATATCGCCGATGTAGTCAGGCATAATCAGGCCAATTCGACCAGTACAATTTGCACGTCAGCCCGGGCCATCCCGACTGACTGCTCCCAAGGCCCCTCAAAGCGGACGGTGTACCGCACGGCCAGGTTCGCAGCGGCCCACGTCGGGTTTGTCGGATCGTAGGAGAACTTCGGCGTGGTTTCAAAAGGGCTGTAGTAATAGAACGGTTCGTGCGGGCCACTCCGGGCGACGTAAAACGCCCGCAAGGTCGCCAAAGGCGTAGGGGCCAGACGCCCGGAGAGCACAAAACGCTTCCGGCTGGTTGCCGCCAGCTTGGATCGCTGCGATTCCCCGTTTTTGTACTCATTTTCCAGTACCGGATATTCCCGGACATGCTGAAAGGAGCGGGCCAGCAGCAAGGGCAACGTTGTGGCCGGGGCTGCTACTGCGACACTTCCTGGCACCTGACTACCTCCAAACCGTTACGATGGCTACAATCCCGTGTACACCGCTACTACGTTCAACTGGTGAGCAATCCCGGATTCAGTTGCAGGGCCATCTGCTCTCTGCGGCCGGAACTGGCCTTCTGGCCGGAGGTGACTGCGGCACTGACAATCCGGCCATTCTTGCTGACCACGTTCAAAGTCCGGCTATCGAGCACCTGTCCATCCAGGGTCAGGGAAACCGGAACGGAAACGGTCTGCGGGGAGCCGCCTGACGCGATACCCGCCCCGATCCTGTCCAGTGATCCGCCGGAACCCACTGAAAAGACGGATCCCCCGGATTGCAGCAGTGAGATCGGCTTCATTGCCGCCGGTATCCCAGAGGACTTCTGCCCTGTGCTCATGGCGTAGAGTTCAATCAGGTCACGGATCTGCGGGGAGCGAATGGCCATATCGAGGTTGCCGCCGAAGCCCGACTTGGCCATGTCGAGAATCTGATTCAGGGCGCTTTTGTCTTTCATGTCCACGCCATAGGCCGCCCTGATCTTCTCGCGTAGTTTCTCGGCGGCTCCCTTGAACATCATCCGAATCAGCCCGGCAACTCCGCCAATGGCAGCGCCGATGCCCGCACCCAGAGGTCCGCCAATGCCAAATCCCAGAAGCGTCCCGCCCGCTGTGGACATTCCAAGGCCCGAAAGCCCGCCGCGTTGCAGGCCAGCCATCGCCAGTAGGCCCCCGCCCATCATCGCAGCAGGGGACCCGGCAATCGAGGATAGCTTTCCGCCAAGACCGAGTTGTCCGAAGGATGGCATAACCGGGCCGATACCTCCGGCTGGAACACTCCCGGCTCCGATGCCGAATAGCGATTTTAGGCTTGAGCCCATCCCTGCCAGCCCCGCGAATCCTCCAAACCCGCCGCCACCAGCTCCTCCGACTGGCCCGGTAAAGCCGCCGGTTCCGCCTAGACCGCCCATGATGGACCCAGCCCCGAAGATGGGTGCCATGCCTCCAAGCACCCCTAGCGTTCCCATGCCGCCCCCTGCAAATGAGACGCGGGTTCCCGTAAACATCTGCATGAGCATCCCGGCCACGCGGGAGGTAACTATTTCTTTGATCGCCGTCAGGATGGCCACCTTGAAGACGTTCCCGATGGCCGCAAAGACGGAGGATGATTTCGTGAGCAGGGCGTCGAATACCCCCCCGGCCTGGCTCTTCAAAGATTCGAAGATACGCATCTGCTCGGAGCGAACCTCTTCCGCCTGATCCCGCAACACCTTTTCCACGTTTGCACCGGAGACGACCGCCAGTTGCTCGATAGACGCCTGAAGTTGGGGCGCCCCGATAAGCCCTTCATCAAACAGCTTGCGCAAGTGGGCTACGCGGTCCTCATCCTCGTATGCCATTTCCTGAATCATCTTCTGGTAGGGATCGAGACGGGCGACAGCCGCTTCCCGTTCCAGTTTTACCAGGTCGGAGAGCGCATCCCCCTCCGCTTTCAGCCGATCCTGAAGCAACCCCAACCGGAAGTCCTTCTCCTCGGCCATCGCCTTGATAGCATCCTGCGCACCAGCCCAACTGAGTTCCCTGCCCTTTTGGATTGCCGCATTGCTCTTTTCCGTTACCTTCGCCAACTCCTCAGCGGCTTTCTTCGCATCCGCAACTTGTTGGACCGCCATCTCCTTGTTGTATTTCGCAACGATGGCCCGATACTCAGTGGTTCTAAGACCTGGGTCCAAGCCTATATTTCCAGGTCCAGCGGCAGACCTTTTGCGGAGTTCGTCTATAGCCTGATTTGCTACCATCCCGATCCGTGCTGGGCCGGTTAATCCGGCTAGTGCCGTCTCTCGCCCCAATGCTGCGGTATTTTTTCTGGATTCTGCGGCCATCGCATCCTGCACTTTTTTTAATTCAGCGATAGCTTTTTTCTGTGCGCCATAATCTATTTCTGGGTTAAGAATCTTCTGCCACATTTCCGACGCAGCTTTCCCTACACCGTGCATCGAAGTATCCCAATCGAAAAGGACCTTCTGCATTTTTCCAACGAGGGAGAGAAATCGATCGGCATAGCCGACAACCATGCCAATAGCGAAAAGGTTTCTGATTGATCTTTGTAGGAGCTTTGCAGAGCTAACCATCCCATCCATCCCGCGTGAGGCGGTTTGGGCCGCAGTATTCGCCGTTGTCCCCATCCCCGCCAGCCCGCGATTTACCGCCGTGATCTCAGCGTTCGCTCCGGAGGCATCCACCTTGATAACGAGTTCCAGGTTCGAATCAAAAGCCATGTTTTTCGACCTTTACAGGGACAAAAGTGCTAGAATCTGTTCTCCAGGAGGCAACATGCTGAAAACTGCAATAGGAGTGTTCTTGGGTGGACTCGCACTGACAATCCTGATCGTCGGTGCTGTGTGGCTGCGCGGACAATATCAGGAGCAGAGCGAAAAGCAAGCCATTGAAAAGGCTGCTGGAATTGTCTCGACTTTGACCGAGAAGGATGTAATTAGCCGCTGCGGCAAACCAGAAAATGTATTCAACTCCGGAAACAGTCGAACGCTTTGGTATGGTAAAGAAACCGTGTCGTTTCTTTACAACACCACTGAGCATAAATGGGAAAAGCCTTACTATCAGGTCAGCGACCCAAGAGACGTGTTGGTCATTCTGCCCTGTCTGGCTGCGAAGTAGCCCCTCACTTCCGGCTGCGCTCTTCCTCATAGCGATCACGCTCTTCCTCCAGAACCTGTAACGCCTGGAACTCATCCACCTTGATCTCACCCAGTGTAACCGTCAGCCCTAGCCGCAAAGCAGTTTGCATTTCCAGCGCACGCTGTAGAAGCTGCCCCTCTTCGGATTGCTCGGAGGCGTCCAACTTGTCCAGCGGGCAATCGCCGCAGCGGGTTCCGTCGCCGGGAGAATCCGGGCATAAGCGGGGATCGCATAGTTGCTCTTTGCGGAGCGCCCAAAACACCAGGTATCGGAGCGACGGACGCTCGGGCCACTCCTCCGCTAGAAATTTCCTGTGCCGTTCTCCGAGATCGGCCGGCGCACTTCCCGCATAACCTCCAACACAACCGGCAACTGGTGAACCACCGGGACCGCCATCCCGTAGCCTTCCGTGCCACGGGAGAGCTTCTGATAGAGCTTTTTCACGGCGGCCAGATTAACGACCTGTTCCTGCTTCACTAATCGGCCTTCCTGGATCTGGCGGGTGCTGGTAAATTCGCGCTGAAAGTCTTGCATATCCTCGACACTCGGCATCCCCACGATATGCGTTACCAGCCCACCAGGAACGCGCAAGACGATGCGAAACTGTGCCCCTTGCCGCTCGACTTCCTCCACCTCGGCGGAACTGAGTTGGTCGAGAATCCAAGAGGCTTCCCCGGTGCTGAGCGGCGGGCCTTCGTGAACCGCGCGAAGTTTCTCCACCAGCAACAAGTCCGTCTCTGGAGTCTCCACGATGGTGTCCTCGGTCACTGTCCGGCTGATTTGCTTGGTTATGAGTTTCTGGCGGCGGTTGCGGTCAATCCATTCCTCGTCGGTCGGAAACCGCAGCTCCACGGCCCGCAATCCTTCCGGCGTGGGCAGTTGAATCTTCATAAGCCCCCTTGTGCCGCCCGGAACATCGGGCGGTAGTCTATCGCCCTGCGGTTCTTCCTGCGGTTGCAGTTGAAGCAAAGCGGCTGTGCATTTTCAATCGTGTTCGGGCCATCCATACAAACAGGAATGATGTGATCGGCTACCAATCCGCGTTCCGCTTCCTTCTCCTGAATTCCACAGCAGAGGCAGCGATGGCCATATCTGTCTAGCAAAATCATCCAATCGGATGCCGATAACCATCCGGCCCTAGCCTTGGAGTGCCGTTTCTTGTACCACAGCCTCAGCCGCTCGCGGTTTCGTGCACGGTAGGCATGGTCCGTCGCCAGGTAACGCCCATTGCTATTTGCCCTTCGCTCTCGCTTCCTCGCCAGGAGAGAATCTTTTTGGAAACTTCCCAATCCACTCCATGAACGAGCCCGGCTTTCTTCGCGATGGTTCTCACACCACTTCCGCATACGAGCGGCTGCCAATGTTTTTCCGCGATCCGAAAGTTGATACTCCCGCACTTTTTCAGGATTCCGTTCTCTATACTCCTGTGCGGCAATGCGTTCTCGCTCCCTGACCGCTGGGTTCATGCGTCTTTTCCGTTGCGCATTACGTCCCCGCTCTGGATTGGCGCGATATCTCTGCGCATAATAGCCAGGGTGAGCAGAGTGCCAAGCGCGTTGATATTCTTTCTTCTCTTCCGAAGTCATTGACAAATATCCGTAACCTCCGTCTCTGCCACCACAGAAATAATCCCATTCGTGGCGTGATACTGCGGGCCACATTCGACCGCCACGGTTACCACGCCGTCTGTTTCCCCGATCACCGCGGACCGGAAAACAGCTTGATGCAACGTGATAAGCAGGTGATTTTCCGCGTCGCTTTGAGTCGAAATGGTTGCCGTGCCCGCCGTCTGGTTCAGGAGTTTTGTCAGTTCCGCAGAGTCGTGCATAAAGCGGGCGACGAACTTCATGGTAAGTTCGCGGTCGCCATGCTCCAGGCGTCCCATGATGGAAGCGCCGCTCTGCGTTCCTGAGCCGGGATAGTGCCCGGAGTCGAGCCGCAGGTTGTTTTTCCATCCGAGCTCCAACGAAACGAAGTCCTTCGCCGTCACGTAGTCCACGCTATTGATCGTGATTGCTGCGGATGAACCCGGTAAAGATGTTTCCGCAGTGATGGCCGGATGTGTGATTCCGCTCGGCTCGGTCAGCTTGCCGCAGCCGACAAAGTTCACAACGATTTTGTGATTGGCGCGGCCCGGCCCGCTTTGGAGCGTGTAGGCCAAGTCCTCAATCACACAGCCAACCGCCATACGGTCAATCACGGGATCTGCTGCTTGCCGGATCGCCTCCAAGAAACTGAACGACGGCAACTCGATTCCGCCAGTTACCGGCTCAAGCGGCACAATCGTATAAATCCAGTGCGGAGTGGTCCCGGTCTTGACCGCCGTCCCCAGAGCATAGGCAAAAGCCCAGGCTGCGAATTCTGCGGACGCATACTTTTCGATGGAACCAGAAATATTCCAATGGCTCGGGAAGCTCTGGGTCTCAAACTCATGTCCTTTGCCGATGTCATCCTTGTTGCTTTCGGTAACGAATTCAACAGCGGAAAGCGAGGCATTGACCTTGCTGAGCTTCCAAAGATCGGCGAGGACGTTGGCAGTCTGGAGTGCCGACTGTTTTTTCTTTCCGAATGCGATGGAAGTCTCTCGAATGTTAGCTGGCGTGGGCATTGTCTTTTACCTCCTCGGTAACTTTGCTTTTCGATTTCTTTAAGGCTGGCGGCTCACACTGCTTGTATCCGGCCACCAGCAGCGGCGTCAGGTTCACCCCGCGCCCGTCGTCCTCAACTTCAATCGGCGCGCCGCCATCCGGCGGCTGCAACCAAATGGTGTTACTCATCCCCCACCTCCGTAAAACTGATTTGAGCCTCCCAATAATCCACACCCTCAGCATCGGTCTGCCGTGAAATCGAGTAGGGGTCCATCGGATGGCAGCTTGCATGGACGGCCTGATATTTCATGGGAAGCCCGGCACCTCCGGGGATGCCATCCCAAAGGGCTTTGTCCATCGTGTAGTATCCGCGCGGCGGGTCATCTTGCAGGCTGCTTTCCCCTGCCCGGAAGATCACGGAAAAGCGGTGCTTGAAAACTTCCAGAGAACCGAACGAGCCCAGGGAACGCCCTTGCCAGACAATCATCACGCCAGGAGAAGGCATATCGTGAATCGCCTGGGACAAATTGACGTTGGCGGGATAGCGGTCGTGATAGCAGAAAATCCGCTCGGAATCGTCTCCCATGTCCGCGAGAAGGTCCGGCACCGTGCGGAGAAGATCCCGCAGGGAATTGGCGATTTCAGAGGCGTTTACCATTAGGCTGCTTTCCCCAGGGAGACGCTGACAACTCTTGCCAGCCGCTTTACCTTCTCCGCGAAGATGAGACCCCACGCATTATTGACAGCCGCACGATTGCTCGGAGACAGCACCAGCCAAGGCTCGCGGAGTTGGTTCGCCAGGCCCTTGGCTCGCGCCGCGAACTGGCTCAAACCAATCCGAACGGTATCTCCGGTAACTGTCCGCACTCGCAGATCGTCCAGCATGTGGCCGATGAATCGCTTCCCAACCTTTGGGCGCTTTTTGGCGCGGGTGAGTTGGCCGGAAAGTGCAAAGCCGGTGCCCCAGAGATCCCTACGGTTCTTGAGCCCCAGGCGGGATTTTAACTTGGCGTAACCTACCGCCAGCGGTTTTGCCGGGCCATCATTCGGGCCCTGAGCCGCACGCACCCGGTTTTTGACGGCGGCGGTTGCCACCGTGCCCAGCTTCAACATATCCTGCTG
>Ga0180007_10002793_pt1 | contig 20270 bp, 17 predicted proteins | sample MM_PC_MetaG_FD_121122 | JGI IMG/M metagenome (GOLD analysis project Ga0180007, IMG submission 121122) | Groundwater microbial communities from the Aspo Hard Rock Laboratory (HRL) deep subsurface site, Sweden - MM_PC_MetaG | ecosystem: Environmental > Aquatic > Deep subsurface > Groundwater... | reverse complement strand
GTTGCTAGTTTCTATTATTTTAGAAATATTTGTAGTTCATTAACAGTCAAACGATAAACGAGTAAACGTTTTTGTTCTCTTTTTTCCTTCCATTATTCTCGTCACACCTATAATATCGCCCAACTATGCAACGCACCCTAATACTCCTAAAGCCCGATTGCATGCAGAAACGTATCTGTGGCAAAGTAATATCACGATTCGAAGAAGCTGGTTTCAGGATCATCGGCAGCAAGATGATCCAGCTGACCCCCGAAAGATTAGCTGAACATTATGCTCATATCGCAGATCTACCTTTCTATCCCGAAGTTGAAAAGTTTATGTCCGAGACTCCGGTAATGGCTATGGTTCTGGAAGGTGAAGATATTATTAATAAATTACGGGAAATGCTTGGTGTTACGGATTGTCTGGAGGCGGCAAAGGGGACCATCAGATATGAGTTTGGCAGTAAAGAAGAGGGTGACAGCAAAATGCGAAATGTTGTGCATGCGTCAGATAGTGAGGAGACGGCAGAGAAGGAGGTGTGGAGGTTTTTTAATGAAGATGAACTGTATGAGTATTAATCGTGTTGGGGGTCAGAATAACTCTAAGCTTTTGTAAGTTGTTTGAGTGTCAGGAGTCAAATGCATCGGAGTTTTCGCATGCAATTGTATTGTTGTAAGTCTAATAAAATTGGATTATCTCTTTATTATTGAAATGTTGAGAGTCACTGGTCGCTAGCCCATCAGGATGAATGACTAGTGACCAGTGACTCATTAATCTTCAATAACATACTTAACCCCAGACTTATTAGACTTCCAACATATCAAGAATTAGGGCACAGCACAGTTTCATTCGACCCCCAACACTTCAATCTTTCTATTCATCGTTTTCTAACAAATATCTCATTGCTTTATCTAATTGCGGATCAATTTGTTGAGATATCTCATCCCTACTCCTCTCAACTTCCATATCCGGAACCACTCCCTCCGTTCCCAGATCTTTACCCAAAGGAGTCAGCCAACGCGCTACCGTGATTCTGACTGATGCATTGCCCGGGAGGTCAAACACTTCTTGCACTGTTCCTTTTCCAAAGCTTGTTTTCCCTATGATAGTTGCACGTTTATGGTCCTGTAGCGCACCTGCAAGTATCTCTGATGCACTTGCGGAACCTTCGTTTATCAGTATTACAATTGGAATATCCGGATCACTTGGTCTGCCCGAAACGTAGTGGTTCGTTGGTTCGCCCTCACGTCGTTCTACCGTTACAACTTTACCTTCTTTAAGGAACATGGAAGCAATTTGGACTGCTCCTTCCAGAAAACCTCCTCCATTGAATCGGACATCAACTATAATGCCTTTAATATCATTTTTTCTAAGACTCTTAAGCGCATTTGTCATTTCCTGAACGCTGTCTTCTCCAAATTGATTAAGCTGAATGTAGCCAACCGAGCCGCTTGCTGTTTCTTTTACTTCGGATTCGACACTTGGAATATGAATACTCGCACGTGTAATTGCAATCTCTAGCGAATCTTCTTCATTTTTTCTGATAATAGTAAGAGTTACTTTTGTCCCCTTGGGTCCTCGAATTTTTTGTACTACCTGATGCAGCATTTCTCCTTGTATATCCGCTCCGTCAACTTCAATAATTATATCTTCCGGCTCCAGGCCTGATGCTGCGGCAGGGGATCCCTTTAAAGGAGAAACCACAACAACCATTCCATCACGCATTGTCAGTTCCGCACCTATTCCTTCCAGGGTTCCCTGCAGTGACTGGTGGAAATTTTTATTCTCGTTAGGTGTCATAAATGTTGTATACGAATCACCGACCGCCCGAACCATTCCGCCAACTGCTCCGTATATCATTTCAGGCGGGTTCAGCCGATCAGGATGTATGTAATGCTTAATAAGGAGTCTCCAGACACCCCACATCAGAGACATGTCCACTTCTTTTTCCGGATCAGTAAGAATAGAGCCACTGGAAGTTTTGCCACTATAAAGCAACTCAAGCCTTTCTGTAAGCTGTACGGCATTTCTTTGCTCGTAGTTTGCACCCAGCTGCCATCCCAATATTAGAGTGATTAGAGGAAGGACTATTAGGGTGGTGATGCGGAGGGTCTTGTGCATGTGGAGAAAGTATAGCGTAAGTTTCTAGTTGAATGACAATTAAATCCGAGAAACGAAATTCGAAATTCGAGGGAAATTCGAAATCATAAAGAATAAATTCAAGTCATTTCTGATTTAGTATTTTAGGTTTTCCTCGAATTTCGGATTTCTCATTTCGGATTTAATCAGTTTCCTCGAATTTCGAATTAAATAAACACCGAATATTATAAAATGCTAAACTATCCCCATGATCAAACTCCCAGCCTCCCTCGAGTCCCAACTTAAAAAACTTTTCCCGCGCGCCTTGGAAAGAAACAAGTTTGTAGTTGATGTGATAGAGGATGCTCTCAGGCAAGAAGATCTGGATGAAGAAATACAGGCAGTTGGAGGTACTCTGCATTTGTACACGGATGGCGGATCACGTGGGAATCCGGGGCAGTCTGCAATCGGTTGTATTCTGGAAGATCCGTCCGAAGGCAAAGTAGTAAGAGAGCATTCCGAGCGCATTGGGATAGGAACCAATAATGTTGCCGAATACAAAGCACTTATAGAAGGATTAAAAATTGCCAAACGCTATCATCCAAATCGACTTGTGTGTTTTTTGGATTCCGAATTGATCGTACGTCAGCTTAAAGGAGAATATCGTGTAAAAATGCCGGCATTAAAAGAGTTTAATGAGGAGATTTCGGAGCTTATGAATGAATTTGCCACAGTCGAGTTTCATCATATTCCTCGGGAAGATAACTTTAGAGCCGATGCTTTGGTCAATAGAGCATTGGATGAACATCCCTCACCACACTTTGAAAACTCAAGAAATGATTAGTTGTAATTTAGATGATGGCGGGTTGGGGGTGTGGAAATCCCAAATCCCAAATCCCAAATTCGCAAAGAAATTCCAAATTTATAAATTCCTAGAAACCAATTTGGATTTTATATTTTTTAAACTTTTGATTTTCATTGGAATTTGGTTTCTGGAATTTGGGATTTTATCCGTACCCGTATCTTTTGCCGCTCAATTACCTCTGACTTATCGTCATCAACATCACATCTTCGAGCTCGAATCTAATGAACAAAAGGACTGGAAAACCCATCAAGAAGTATGGACTCATAATGGTAAACCCATTAAGCCTTTGGCGGAATTTAGAATTGACGGAGATCTGATTCCACAACTACCAAAGGGAGTTATTAGGCACACGGTTGTAACATGGGATCGCGAAGCTATTCGCAGAATTTTAACTGAGCGAATATCTTCACGACTTGATCGTGAACAGGGGACTTCTGTAATTAAAATGACAGGAACAGGTGTTCTTTTTGAAGGGATTGGATTATCGGGTCTCAAAGTTGATCTCGATAAAGCTGTGGATCTGACAATTCAGGCAATCGAAAATAATATAAGTGATGTAATTCTTCCGGTGGAAGAGATTCAACCTGTTCTAAACATTGATAAAAAATTACAGAAAATGGGGATCAAAGAAGTCGTTAGTGTCGGAGAGTCAGACTTCAGCGGATCGCCATTGGCTCGTAAACACAACATTCGCACAGGTCTTGCAAAATTCAACGGAGCGATTATAGAAGAGGGGGCAACTTTTTCATTCAATAAAATTTTGGGCACTGTTAACCGATCAACCGGATACAAGGAAGAGCTTGTAATTCTTGGCGAGAGGACTCTTCCCGATTATGGTGGAGGTCTTTGTCAGGTAAGCACAACTGCTTACAGAGGAGCATGGGAATATGGGTTTCCCATTACAGAAAGGCGCAACCATAGTTTTGCAGTAATGTACTATTCCCCGCACGGCACGGATGCGACCATATACCCTCCTCATTCCGACATGGAGTTTGTTAACGATAGCTCCGGTGCGATTCTTATACAGACTTATGCGGATGAACAAAACAGGGCTTATTACATATATTATGGTACTAAGGATGATCGCAATTCAGAAATTATCGGTCCTTATACATGGGACCACCAATCGCCCCCGCCCGACAGAACGGAGTACACAAAAGATATTCCTCCGGGTACCACCAGAAAGGCAGGAGGAAGAGTACCGGGATTAATAGCTATGTGGTACAGGATTGTAAGTAGAGGGGATGAAGAAATAGTAGAACCGTTTTATTCAGTTTACGAAGCAAGACCGAATCTGACGCAGATTGGGGTGAGTGATATGCCGGGGGAGAAACCCAGCTGGATCGGAGAATAAGTCAAATATGGATTTGTAATAATGTCGATTCGTTAATTCATTTCTCGTTTACTAGTTTCTCGTCACGTCAGTCGTGACTGACGTGACTCGTTGAGATGCAAAACGAGTGGTTCAATTTTGCTAACCATAGGAAACGAGTAAACGAGCAAACAATTACTAAATTATTCTCTTAGCAACCTCCTTTGCCTTAAGAGCACTACTCCCATGTTCTTCAATTATATTGTCACAAATCGATTGCAGATTCTCCTTCGGGATATCCTTTATTTCCGGCATTAGCCCAAGATAGTGCAAAAGATTAATTGTGAATGGAAGAACAGAATTATCGGATTTTTTTTCGCATTGAATCAGAAATTCCAGAGTCAGATCAAAAATATTTTCCAAAGGTTCTTCGTCATGGATCAGGGAAAGTAGAAGTTCAACTCCTTGCTCAGCCTTCAGGAAAGACTCAGTTCCGGAAAGATTAATTTGAGTGGTTCTTCTGGCAGAAGTTACAGTGTAACCTTTACTGCCTTCTACCATATCTATTGTGCAATGATTAAATGGCAAAAGTGTTCCGCCCAGCTTACTCTTGAGTTTTCTGACAGCTCTGGCCCTTGCGGTCATCCTGCCTTTTTCACGTGTAAACAAAATCAGGAAACGGTCGGCTTCACCTACGTCGTAGGCTTTTAGTATTATTGAGTTGTAGGTTTGAGAGTGGGGCATTGGAAATTAGTTAACTAGTTAACTAGTTTCTAGTTGACTAGTTCGCTGTAAATGAAATATCTCAATTCTTCTAATTCTACGAACTAGTAACTAGTAAACTTGTAACTAGTTAACTTTAACTTAAGGTTTACGTCTTAAGCAACCTGCCCCGTATTCTTCAACCTCGGTGCCACCCCCAACCAAGCTCCCACAAACGAAACTACCGGAGCAAGCAGTATTTCCGCTACAAATAACATCGGGAACATTCCTCTTGCAGATATCGAGAACTCATTACCCATTGCATTTGCCAATTGCCCCCGAAAAGCAGGGTAGACAAAGGGTGCCAAGAACATACATAGAATAATTATGACAGTACTAACAACAATTGCTGCCCAAAGCAGGAAAGTTGCTTCCGATGCAAATGGAAGAATTATTGCATATGGATTTGCGCCTGCCATTTGTTCTACAAATATTTCTTCGGATCTGTCCGAAGCGCGACGACGAACCAGTTCGGTAATTATCAAAATCAAAACTGCTATGGATATGAATATGATTATGATCGAGATAGAACGCCCTGTAGAGATAATGCTAAGTAATTCATTTAATTGCGCTTCCTGATCATTAATTTTGGAAATATGTGCGGGGTTAACAGTGTGCCGCCACTTTTCATCATTCAGGAATATTTTAAGGGCGGAAAAATTATCCAAAGAACCCAAAGTTATACCAATCGTATCCAAAAATGGGTTCGTGAGTTCATACTTTTCCAGAAAAGCTATCAAATCCGGATCCGTACTTCTGGCATCTTCGAAGGTTTGTTCCTTTGTTATGTAAACCGCGTTTTCTACAAATGGTAATTGCTGTATTCCGGCAAAAAATTCGTGTCTTTGTTGTTCGCCGGTTTCCGAGCGAATTTCTATGCTTAAAGCGGTTCTGGACTGAAGCATGTGTTTCATGGTTTGTGCTCCGATCAGGCTGAATAGCAGTATTTGCATCATCAAAAGAACGCCGAACAGTACACCGAAAGAAGCGAACCATCGCTGTTCACGCATAACATTCTTCATTCCCCTGACCGAAGAACGCCTTATCAGAATACTGATGCTTGGATCCATGCGTAACATGGATGTCATTATACCAATTCGATAAGTTTTCGCTACATGAAAGAGCGAAACATAAAGTGAAAAGTGAATAGTGAATAGTTAAAAGTGACTATGCTTAATTTTGCATCAAGTTAGGATTTTGTTATCCATCTGTCACTCTTAACTATTAACTTTTAACTATTCACTTTTTAGTCGTCATCACCTTCTCCAACCTCTCAACAGCTTCCACACATTCTTTGGCCCTTATATTTTTAGGATCCAAATCCAGAGCACGCAAGAAAAGGGATTTTGCCTTTGTGAAGTTTTTGATCTGTAAATGAGTTACTCCCAAATCACATAGAGTAAGAGGGTTTTCGCTGTCCAGATTAAGAGCCCGTTCCAGAGTAACTATCCCCTGAGTACGTTGCCCTCCGTTAAAAAGCGCCCAACCAAGACATCTTAGAATTTCCGGATTATTGGACTTAATTGCATTGGCTTTCTGAAGATATTTAAGTGATTGTGGCCATTCCTCTTTCTGTGAATGCAGAAATCCCAGAATGTAATGACCGGTATAGCTGTTTTCATCGAGCGCGATTGCCTGCTTAGCGGCTTTCTTGGCGCGGCCGTGATGATCCATGCTAAGTTCATTGTCCGCAATTTCTTCCAATGCGGATATATTCTGCGGATCCTCCGCAAGCAGCTCGACAAGAATGTCCAGAGCTTCGCTGTGCTGCCCCATCAGCTTTAATTGCTCCGCTTTTTCCAGACGTTCAAGAACACTTGCTGATGGTTTGGGATCATTTATCATCGGGATTTGAGTATATATTAGTGTGTGGGGGTGGAGGGAAATAAAAAGTGATTTTTTTATCAACAATCGACTCTGCAAATTATTAGAGAAACATATTGTTCTATCATAATTACCAGAGTTGATTGCCGAAAGTCCGCCGCCACGGACGTGTCGATTGTCGATTGTCGACTAAAACGACAAAAAATACAACACCGTATTCATAATCCCATGCGAGGCGAATATTACCAGAGCTCCAATAACCGATCCGATCATCATACCTTTACCGTATCCCTGATAAGTGTCATTTCCGACCGAACCTATATAAAAAGCAGTGCCTGTTACAAATATTGCAGCGCAAACCCAATACCCGGAATCCAAAAGAGCCTGTCCCAGATTAATGATTACAGTTTCCGCATGCAGACCCCCAAAACCACTCCACTGGTGACTTTGAAAATCGAGAGCAGCGAATGTTTTTTGTGGGAGAAGATAGATCAGAAGAGAAGTTATGAGCTTGGAGGGCATGTGGGGAGTATAGCATTTAATTAATGCAATTCCTAAACACAAGAAAACCATTCGACCAATTCGACAGGCTCATGACAGGCAAAAATCAAGCAAAACTAAAAAAATAAGTTCCAAAATTCAAAAGGCATCGTAGCGGAAGATCGTTTCTTTCGCTTCTGCGATTGTTGGAGCGGAAGAAACGATCTTCCGCTACGCACACTGGCCGATAACGATCTTCCGCTACGAACTTATTATTTCTTCAGGTTCTATTTAAAGATTAGGCGAATCAATTATTACGAATAAAAAGCTAAATAATCCTAAAATTAATACAATAAATGGTATTTGGGATTTGTGTTTTGTGTTTTGGGATTTAATAAAGAGTCCCTGCATTTTGGTATTGATCCGATTTAACAACCCAATTCTTAATAATCTTATAAAAAAACCTGCTCACTGACTCCTTATCCATGCTACACTTCCGCTCTCCAAGTATGTCCGACTTCCACTCACACTCGCTTCTTGATGAGTCTCCTTCGCGAAATAGAAGGCGGGGAGTACGTATAGCTGTATCAAATGCAATACGTTCGATTACGGGTATACTACGCGGTGTGCTAAGAAGACCACATTCAAACTACAGCAGATCCGGCAGAAAAATTAAAAGGTTGATAAAGAAGTTAATAATATGGTTTGTCTTATTCCTTATATTGTATCTTCTTTTTCTTTGGTTCACTCTTCCAAATGTTAGTGATCCGACAAGTTTGATCGCATCACAAAGCTCGGTAATCACAGATCGCGAAGGAGTGGAGTTATACAGATTATTTTCCGAAGAAGACAGAACATATGTGTCCGGCGATCAAATTCCGCAACATATGAAATTGGCTTCGGTCTCAATCGAAGATGAGCGTTTTTATACTCGTGGATGTTTGGACATAAGAGCCATAGGTCGTGCGGTTTTTTTGTTGGGAAAAGCCGGAGGCGGTTCCACAATTACCAGACAGCTTGCAAGAAATGCTCTAAATCTACGGGATGAAAATCGTTATCAACGCAAGATCAAAGAGTTGGTATTGGGATGCCAACTGGAGCGCCAGCTTAGCAAAGAAGAATTGTTGGAGCTTTACTTAAACTGGATTCCTTTTGGAGAAAATGCATATGGAATTGAGCAAGCAAGTCAGGTTTATTTTGGAATTTCCGCCAAAGATTTGAGCTTAGCTCAGTCTGCGGTACTTGCGGCACTTCCTCAGCGTCCATCGTATTTCAGTCCTTACGGCAAACACCTGCATACGGAAGTTGCAGATGACATTCATCAAAAAGTAATTGATAAGATTATTACAAAAGCATCTCAGATTCCCGATGAAAAAATAACAATAGGGTTGCTTGGATCACTGGTTGGTACAGGAAGCACGACACTTTACATCGGAGGCCGAAGTGACCAGATACTTCAGAATATGGAGAATCAAGAGTTCATTCAGGAACAGGATAAATTGCAGGCACTAACCGAAATCGAGGAAATGGAATTTCAGCCGTCACGCGAAAATATCCGTGCTCCTCACTTTGTAATTTGGGTCAAGGAAGAAGTTGAAAATATGTTTGAAGATACGGCCGAAGAAGGATTGTTTGAACAGGGGGGACTGACAATAGAAACAACTCTTGATTGGGAATTACAGCAAGCCGCAGAAGAAGTCGTAGCTTTCCATCGTGAGGACATACTTACAAGATTCGGAGCATACAATATGGCATTGGTTTCCATGGATCCCGGTACCCGAGAAGTGCTCGCATATGTTGGTAACATGGATTATTCAGATAAGGAGCATGGTGGAAAAATTGATATGGCAATAGCGCCAAGGCAACCCGGTTCCAGTTTTAAACCGTTTATTTATGCTGCAGCTTTTCAGCAGGGGTACGGTCCTGCAACTGTAATTTATGATGTCAGGACAAAGATAGGGGATGATGAACCGCAAAATTTTGACGGTCAGTTTCGGGGACTTATATCCATGAGGCAGGCTCTTGGAGCGTCACGAAATATTCCGGCAGCCAAAACATTCTTTCTTGCCGGCGGGGAGGATGTGATTTTAAATCTGGTTAGTGAAATGGGGGCACCAACTCCTTCTGCCAGACAAAAAGAGCTGGATAAAGAGCGCGAAGGAGGATTTGACTATGGTTGGCCTTTGGCGCTTGGTGCTGCGGAAACTCCATTAACGGAAATGGTACAGGCTTACGGAACATTTGCATCGGGTGGCGAAGCTGCTCCCGCCGTTTATATTCGCAAAGTAACAGACAAGAAAGGAAATATTCTTTACGAATCAGAAATTCCACCAAAAACAAATACTGTTCTGGACCCCAGGATTGCATATCAGATCACATCTGTACTCAGCGACGAATGGGCAAGGCCGGAAGAGTATTGGAAGTCCCAGCTTACGATTCCCGGATATCAGACTGCTGCAAAAACAGGTACCAGTAACAAGTGTCTGGAATGGAAAGATGAAAATACTTGTTTACTTAGAAAGCCGGATAATGCATGGTTGATCGGTTACACTCCGAATCTGGTATCGGGAGTCTGGGTAGGGAACGCCGACAGTTCTTCCATGTATGAAAAAGGAGGTGGTTTAAATACTGCCAGTCCGATATGGAGGGATTATATGATGCGTGCACACAGATTGATTGAAAATAAAACCGATGTCTTCACAGTTCCCGAAGGAATCGTTAAGCCTCAGGTTTCACTTCTCTCCGGCGAGCTCCCGACCGAGTGTACTCCGGTGCATCTAAGGCGAGCAGATGTTTTTCTGGAAGAATCTCCACCAACAAAATCGGATCCTTCTTGTTTGAATCTTACGGTGGATAAAGTCACTCATCTTTTGGCATCGGACGAATGTCCTGCGGAAGCTCAGGAAGAAGGTAGTTTTCTTGCTGCCCATAGCATTCTTCCGTTACGTTGGCCTTCGTGGGAAGAAGGAGTTCAAAAATGGGTCAAAGAGCAGATGAATCTTTGGTATTCCGATCCCGAAACTCATTCAGGAGCAATTATTCCACTGCCCGTTGCTCCAACAGAAAAATGTGACCCTGCACTTACTCCCGGACGCGGAGAACGGCCTGAACTTAAAATCACATATCCGAAGGAAGGAGGTATAGCCAGTTATCCGGCATTTCATCCTAAAATTGAATATTCGGTGGGGTCAAGCGTAAGAGAAGTTAATTACAAAGTGGATGGAAAACCGGTAGCTCAGGCTCTCAGTACCCCTTTTGATCCGGCAATGAGGGTACCGCGCTCAGTGCAGGAATCAGGAGTACACACTTTGTCTGTTACTCTTATAGATGAGTATTACAACGAAGTAACAAAATCAGTTTCATTCAGATTTGATGAGGACAAGAGCAATCCGACTATCCGTTTGATTAAGCCGAATGGAGATATTTCCATAAAATCGGAATCAGAGATAGAAATAATTGCTGAGGCGAACGATCCCGATGGAGCGATCAAGTATGTTCAGTTCTATCTGGGTGATACGCTACTTTCAACAAAACCGAAGGAGCCTTATTCACTCACGTACACAATCGGATTACCGGATGGTGTTTACACATTGCGTGCTGTTGCAGAGGATCTTGCCAAGAATAAAGCGGAGTATTCAATTAAAGTTACAATCGGAGCAGGCGGCCCGTCACTTCCGATTCCGCCATCCATACCGGAGCCCACTATGACATCCCCACCCGCCTCCATCAGGGAAGCCGGTATTAATGAAGTAATTGATGTGAAGATAAACACTCCCGAGATTTCAGATTCGGAATTTTCCTCTTTGCAAATATTGGTCGAGAGTGAAGTGACATCAGGCAACGAAGTTCTGCTCGATATCAATAATGGAGAGGGGACATATGTAAGGCAGTGGAAGGCAAAGAGGCCGGGGAATTATGTAATTCGATTAGTTACCGAGGACAGGAGGGGGGAGCTTCAGGAATGGGGGGTGAGGGAGATTGAGGTTTATTAGTTTCTGGTTTACTCGTTTTTCGTTGCTGGTTTTTGGTTTATTGTACGTAGCAGCGATTCGAAAATCGATGTGTTGTATGGCAGTATTCTAATCATTGTTACAGTAAATAAGGTCAGCGTCTTTGATGATAATACTCAATCATATACTCAGGTATCACTCGCTCCTCAATCATTCGCAATGTTTTTTCTTCCACAGTTTCAAATATTAACTTTTCATCAAAATATCCTTTCAACTCATTTACATTGCCTTGAATAGAATCTTGAACGGTCAAACTCATAATTTCCCCCAGAGATACAAGTTCTCTGGCTTCCTTAATATCTTTGTCTTCCTGATAGACCATTACACTCACGGGCATACCGGTCAGAGCAGCCGCTGTTGTTTTATGGCTTCCATCAAGTAAAAAATATTCAGCCTGAGGATTATTACTCATGAATTCATCATAGGCATCCTTGGTTTTTCCGGAAAAGGAAACCTCAACTAATTTTCTGTTAAGTACAGGGCAAGGGGGAATAATCTTTCCGGAACCCTTCTGATATATTCTAAAATATAGTTTAAGCACCTGCTCACTGTGCAATGGAAAATCATGCAGTGTAATGATTTGATTCGGTGATAATTTTTGGGGGGCTTTCATGATGTGTATCATACATGACCCAAAAGAATACAAAGAGATTTATTGTGAGCTTTGCTATTTAAATGAAGCCTACTAACATTTGGTTTATCTATAATGGGACTCACCATGAACGAACGGAGTGCAGCGTAGTGAGTCGAATGGTAGGTAGGGTTATCTGGAATCGATTTATTAAAGTATTATTGCCCGAGTTCTATAAACATGAATTTTTGCCTTAAACAAGAGCAGAGATAGGTATATATGTATTTCATTAAAAGAAAAAACCGTTGACTCTAATTTTGCAGCAGTACAAAATGGTGCTTCGCCGGACGGCATTGGGTCGTTCGGGAATTCTGAGGTTGGTCTTTTTCACATCAGGGGGCCCACGAAGTGGAACTGGATCGGGAGGAGATGTATATCGGTGATCCGTCTGAGAACACATGGACAATGTGTGAACGGGCGAAAAGGGAAGAAGGTGATGATGCCACATTACATCCGTGGATGGCATTATTAATTCTTCTTGGGGTCACCATTGTTTGTGGATTGTTCTTAGCAATTGTAATGAGCGCTTTAACAATTGTGTTCGATGCGATTGCGAAGATGGTAGGCTAACTCTCAGCCCCGCCCCTTAAAAGGGGCGGTTTTTTGATATTTTGTTGTACGCAAATCCTGTTATTGTTACAATACCTTCCGCACGAAAGGTTCGGTAAGAGAAATGCTGTATTTCTATTCCAATTAACTTATATGAATCAAATTAAGTCTGTTGCAAAACAGTATAAAGCGCTTGGATATCCAAAGAGACTAATGATAATTCTGCATCTTAATAAGAATGATAACGAGTCTGTGGGAGATATCGCAAAGGTTATAGGATTATCCGAGCGCTCCACATCCAAGCATCTACGGCAACTAGAGGAAGCAGGTCTGCTAATTGCAAAAAGAAGAGGAGTATTCATGATATACCGTCTCCCACTTAAAAAACCCACCCTACTACAATCAGCGCTCAAAAACATTTAAACCATAGCTGCAACTTCCTCCGAAATATTAGCATTAGTATGAACCTCCGAGACATCCTCGTCTTCTTCGATGGCATCGATAAATGCCATAAGCTTTCTGACTGCATCTGCATCCTCAATGTCAGCTTCCTGCTTTGCAACGTACTTAAGTCCTGCATCTGATATCTCGAAACCATTTTCTTTTAATGCATCACGTACTTTTGGCCAATCAGCTCCTCCGGTAGTAACTGTAATCATGTCTTCGGATACATCAATATCTTCTGCACCTGCATCTATAAGAGCAAGTTCTGTGTCATCAGAGAGTTCTGTGGATTTATCTGCAATCACAATTCCTTTTTTCTCGAACATCCACATTACAGATCCACTCTCAGCCCACTTGCCTCCACGTTTTTCGATTGTTGATTTAACGTTACTTAAAGTTCGATTCTTATTATCTGTAAGACTTTCAATTATTACCGCAGCGCCACCCGGTCCATATGCTTCATAAACGACAGCAACGGTTTGTGCACCCTTTAGTTCTCCCGACCCCTTTTTTACCGCACGATCTATATTTGCATTGGGAACATTCTCCGCTTTTGCATTATCAATTGCAGCCTTCAGGCCTGGGTTCATACTCGGATCACCACCACCTTCTCTTGCTGCGATTTCAATCAATTTGGCATGACGTGTAAAAACCTTACCCCGCTTGGCATCCGCGGCACCTTTTTTGTGCTTGATGCTTGCCCATTTACTGTGTCCTGACATGATTCATAGGGGGAAAATTGTTGCTAGTAATTGGTAGTACAGAGGATATCGCAGATTAGTTAACAAGTTAAATAGTTTCTAGTTAAAAAGTTTAAAAATGTGTACTAAAAGATAAATAGCGCACTTGTAACTTGTAACTAGCTAACTAGTAAACTACTTCCGGTATGCCAACATCCCCATAAACCTTGCCTTCTGAATTGCCGCCCTAAGCATCTTTTGATGTTTCAGACAAATTCCGCTGTAGTACCTCTTTCTGATGTTTCCAAAATAATCGGTCAGAGGCTTAAGAGTCGGGTAGTCTTTGTAATCAATGTATTTGGTGTCATGCAGACAGAAGGAGCACTTCTTTAGTCGTGGATCGCTGCGACGTTGTTGCTGAGGTTTTTGCATTTGCATAAGTTAAATGGGAATGATACGGCTGGTATCAGAAGTCCAGTTCATCATCGGAAATAATTTTCTCCAGTTCTGCCGTCAGTTTATCGGCTTCAATCGGAGTTACTTCTTTTGCTTCAGGCTTTTCTTTCTTCTCTTCCTCCACTCGTCTGACTTGTCTTTTCGCCTTGTCGGCAACTCTGCGCTTAATAGCTTCTTCTTTTGCTTCTTCCTTACGGTCTTCTTCGGTTCCACGTTCCTTGAGCCACCTCTCGTAACCTGCGGAGAATTTAACGATCTCATATCCCTTGGGTGGCTTGATCAAAAGAAATCTGAGTACATTGTGTGCAATTTTAAGAGCATCGGAAACTTCCTTAACTTTAGATGGATCCATATCGTAATGATAAATAACAAAAGATCCTTCTGAGTGTTTCTTGATGGGATAAGCCAAACCTCTTCTGCCCCATGCATCTTTTGCAACTTGCTTTGCGCCCGCCTCCTCAAAAATCTCCTCAACTCCGTCATGTGCCTCCTTTTCTTCTTTCTGATTAAGAGGAAACGGGTAAAGGACAGCACATTCGTAGATACGTGTGTCAATTTCGGTTTCTTCGGCAATATCGGCAGTATCAGTCATAGGCGATTCGTGGGTAAAACCTGAATGTCTAAATGCATACAGGGGATCGCAATGGGTGCAGATTATGGGTTGTTAACAGATGCGTCAAGAAATATTGATAGTTTTCTTTATAAGGAATCAGAAGATTAAGAAGAATCAGAGGAAAATATAGTTAATATCAGTATCGCAACCGGCAACAACATCTGCCTGTCAAAAGATTGTCCGTTTATCAGATACTGCGCATTACTTGTGAATGTATAAATAAAGATGATGCCTGCGAGTGAAAGGATGCCCCAGAGTAATCCGTATTTGTGGGTTCTATTTGAAGGAGATAAAAGAGTTAAAAGAATTACTAGTGGAAGCACTACTCCAAATGATCCTCCCATAAATATTACTTTTAGCGCTACAGGAAGGGCTCCATCCTGCAAAGCGAATCCCATATCATTGGCTCCGTGAGGGGAGAGCGGAAGCCCTTTGATCAGTGCAGCCATTGGCCAGAGCATCGATAGAACAACTGCGATTATTATCCCATACACTATCTTCATTTTTGAGCTTGCAGATCTCCACCAGCAAAGCACCATCATCAATCCCCATGGAACTGCACAAAAAGGAATACCTTCACTTTTGGTCCAAACACATGCACTCACAAATATTGCTGAGAGTATTATCCATCTGAATTCATTGGTTTTATTATATAGGAAGAAGGATGCAAGGGAGAGTAATGCAAACAAAGTCAGCGGAACATCTGCGTAACTTCCACCCATATGCATTGCAAAGAGTGGAGTGGTTGTGATTACAGTCAGAGCAATCAATGACGTTACAGATCCTCGGAGTTTTTTAATCATTAGGAATAGTGCTGCAAGTGAACTTATGGAGAGTAGGAAGTGAATCAAGTTTCCTAATCGATCACTCCACTCACTTTGTCCTTGTTGCGTTGTTATCTGAAGTGAGTGATACAAGATCGGGTAATGCGGTTTGGCAATGAGTTCATGATGATCTGTAAGTACCAATTGTTTTTCTATAAATGATATTTTTGATCTGTTATTCCAGTTCATCACGGAGTCGTAGTGGAAGGTAGGCAACAAAACAGCGTGAGAGAATCCATAGATGAATGTTATTAATAGGAGGGTTGAGCAGGTTGTTGTAATTATAAAACGTTGGGTGGGTGGCAAGTTGGCAAGTTGGCTAGTTGGCAAGTTGGCTAGTTGTTCCTTTCTTTTGGAGATTACGATGATTGTTAATGCAATTATAATTATCATGTGAAGGCTGATTATGGTCGTTGGGTGCAGTGAAAGATTTGCCAATGTTATTATCAATATAATCAGGGAATTGGGGAGAGCTGCGGTTGGGAGTGATAAAAAGAATTTGAGGTAACTTCGTGGGATTCCTATCAATGACAGAATCAGCCAGCCTTCTGCAATTAGCAGTAGAGTAATGCCGAGGAATATCAATAAAGAAATCATAAGGAAAACAAGACAGAGCCATCGGGAAACCCATTTAATTTAATTGCATTCGCTTCAGTCTCGCCGCATCTGATTACATCATTTTCAAATGACCAATTGAACGCGCTGTGAACCAAAATATTTTCAGATTCATCCTTAATCTTTGCGGGATATAAGGCGTAACTCAGAACAGTTTTAAAATATGAGTTTCCATCAGAGCAAAGTGCGATGTTTTCTATGTCATTTTTATGAAGATACTCTGCAATTTCGTAGGCTGATCCTGCGGATGCGTAAGTGTTGGCAGTTAGATGGGTGTATGTATATCTAAGTGAGTCTATCGAGAAGCGTGCATTAGAAATAAATATCATTCCAAGGAATATCAGAATTTGAACTTTGCGATTCTTTATAAATATCAAAGATCCGATCAATGTAAGTATCAGTAATACAAAAGTCGCGGAGTATCCGAATAATTTGTAACCGTTAAGCCGGTGATAAGAAGAAGGAGTAAAAGGTTCAGGTGCAAAAAATTGTTTTATACCGTCAGCTATGCTCAAGTTACCTGATAATTCGACTTTGCTCACTTCTGGAACAGAATCTTTGTCAGTTAAGAAATGTAATTTGTAATTATTGTTTCCCCGTGACCAGCCGCCAGTATCAGAGATTGGAATAATGGTCTCCTGTTCACCTTGCGGAAGTTCTGCAAACAAAATATTGCGGGGATTAAATGTTCCATCCTTTTCCATGAATAATATATAAAGATCGATGGTGGAGGGGGCAGAGTAATTGATGTTGAACTGAGTTCCTTCTCCATCAATCTTGACCGATGCTGACTTAAGCTCTTCCAGATTTTGGCTGTTTAATTGTTCCTGTGTTGCGGGAATAGGCTCAATGGTAACTCCTGCGGCAAAACAGATTGGTATGAGTAATGCCGAGGAAATTATTAAACGGAGCATATGTGCTAATTTTAGCATTATTTTATCAAAGATAGCCTGATTCCAGTAAATTGCTAGATACTACAAAATATAGTATAATATAACTATGAATACACAAAAACTAGATGATTGGCTAAATCGGAAATATGGCTTAATGATGGGGGATCTGGATATTAATGCGAACAAAATAGCTGAAAATGCTTCAAGGTACAGTAAGAAGGGTGGACCAGATGACATGGATATTTTAGAGTTTGCTGCGCAGTGGGCTGAAGAAAAAGAAAGAAGTAAACAAGAAGATAAAGACAGAGTAGATAGGCAAGGTGTAGATGATCATATTGCGGAGAGTATGACTTCAACTAGGGACCAATTAAGCCGATTGGGTGGGAGTATAAAATTGTCTGAGTTTCCTTTTGATAAAATCTTACCTTCTGTACGCGAGTTTGTTGCCAAGGCATTGCATAAAGGGATTGCACGTTCAATCCAAAACGCAAAAGACCTCGGTGTGCAAGATATTGCAATAATATATAGCAATCGCGAATTAGAAGCAATATTAAAAGAATTGTTGGGAGCAAGTGAGCTTTGACCGGTTCGAAAATAAAATATCATGGTTCCAGAAAATTCTATCAATGGCGAACAAGATCCACCGGAAAATGAGGTTGGTGAAGTTAGCGAAAGTCCTCAGCCGGATGATTCAGCTGCGATTGAAGGTATCAAGGAAGATATGGTGGCAACGCTGGAAGGAGCTTTGGGGTCAGACGAACCTACGGAGGAAATTGATCAGTATGCAAGGGATAGAAATATATTTGAAGATTATCTTGAAAGAAAAGAATATGAGCATGCATTTAAGTCACTGCTATTTGTAAAGAAAAGGCGATCTCCTCATTTCAAGGCTTTAGCGGGCAATGTAATACGTACATCTCTTTTGGATCTGGAAAGCAGAGAAGAAGATTCTTATCCTAACATTGGTTGGAATGGGAATCTTAGAGACAAATATATAAGCGAAGGAACAGACAAAAGCATAAGATATAAATTCGATCTGATAAATGATCTGGAGCTTCCTGAAGAAGATATCGAAGAAGCGGCATTGGAGGTTGTGGTTGAATTGGCCAATCAACTTCTAGAATCCGTTAAATCAAATTTTCAAAGAAGTTCATTTTACAGGCATGGCGAAATAGGTGCGCGTACATATGCCCGTCGAATGCATACAATTCTATATTTTCTTCAGGTAAAAAAAGAAAAAATTCCCCAAGAGGTTCACGATATTGTTCGCGAAGTAGGTCCATATTTTGTTCTTGAATATGAAGATCAAGCATATGGATATCTTCGTCGTGAATGTGGGACTAAGATTCCTGAAGGTGAAACAACCAGGAAAGCAGTGGAATTACTATTGGATTCCAATCCTGTTCATAGTGATGATATGGTAAAAAAACTAATATGGGCACAGAAACATAACAGTGTGACTCTGGATAGTGAGTACTTTGGAAAAGTAAAAGAGGTGTTTAAGTATCATGCGGGAAATTCTTATTATAAAAATATAGTTGAATTGCAGGAGGTATTTGGTATCACAGAAGAAAGAGCTGCAGAACTTGCAAAGGAGTATGCGAATGAATGTTACGAAGAGCAGGCAGAGCGAATGCAGGAATGGGGAGAGGAACAATTTGATCGTGCAGAAGGAATTTTCGAAGCCCAGATGAGAAGACTTGGAAATAATTGGGGAGTTAGTCCGGATGACATAGAAGGAGTGAATTCAGATGCCTCTCAACTATGTGAAGCAATAGAATCTGCAGAAAGTGCGATTGGGGTTGCCGAAGCCTCTCATTTGTGGGAGAAGGCAATGGTTGAAAAAGGTGTCAGAAGTATGATGCCCCATCAGTTACGGATAGCAATTAAAACAGAATTGATTAGAGGCCATGATGATGTATTAAAAAAGCTCAGAACAGCATGTAATAATTCGAGAGTATGCACTCAAGATATTTACGATGAACAACTTGTAGAAGTTTTTAGGCAAAGCCAAGAGGGTGATGAGCCATTGTTACATTTAGAGAAAGAGACTTCCCGCAATTTGTTAAAATCATTAATGAAAAATCATGGATCAGAATTATCAGAACAACTAAAAAGGGAATATGAATATTTTCTAGAGGCACATGGTCTGAATGTTCAATCAATGGGTATTGCTATTTGTGCTTGTTCGAATACAAGGAAACAAAGAGAAGATAATCCTGATAAATTTGATGAGTATAATAGTCATGAGAATGTAATTGGTCGCATTCTTGAAAGAATTTCAGAACTTGAAGAGGTGGCACCTGGGTGCGCACAATATTTTCAGGAGAAGTGGGGGGTAAATATGTTTAACAGGTACACTTTTCGTGTTTTATTTGATGCATATAGAAGGGAAACAGGTAAATCTGAGAGAGATAAAAAATTTAAAGGGCATGTGCTTGTTCTATTACCGGGTGTGGATTGGAATGGGAATTTTGAAGATCACGAAATGGTCACGAATGTTTATCTTGAGGCGAATAGAAACGGATACGAATTGCATTGGGCTGAATCTGGGAAGAGGGTAGGTTGCTTTAGAAGGTTGGCATCATGCAAGAAAAGATATGGACCATTAAAGGCCGCAGTTATCGGAGGCCATTCGAATGAGACTCTGATTGAATTCGGTCCTAGAGCAGAAGATAGACTTACTTTGGACGAACTTGTGCAATTGGATGTTGGTGAAGAACAGCTTGCTCCTGAATTACAAAATAAGCTTGACCGTATTAAGGAATACTTTGATCCGAATGCAGTAATTACTTTTAAATCTTGCAGTATAGGAGATGAACATGGAATTGCAGATCGTATTGCCCGTTTAATTAAACGAGTCACGATAGGTGCAAAAAGTCCATCCAGCTTGAAAGATATTAGTTTAGATTTGGCAGAGGCTAAATTTATGACTCGGGATAAAAGGGGGATACCACGTCAGGTTGAAGCTAAAACATATCATCCAAGCAAAATATCTAAATGGATGTTTGGTTTAAGAAAGTGGAGGAAGGAGCATGGGCTTTAAAATAATGTCGAGGCAATATTTAAGTGAAGCATTAAAAATATTGTATCAGTTTGGGGTTCAATAACTAAATTATGCATCCAGCTATACTGCTTTTAGTTAATAATTCCGAAAAATTCACTGTGCTTTTATTATGCAATCTCGTACTCCATAGCCATTAGAAATAGATTTGTTAATAATTAATGAGTCCTCAAGAACCGGAATTATT
>Ga0180007_10002792_pt1 | contig 20272 bp, 17 predicted proteins | sample MM_PC_MetaG_FD_121122 | JGI IMG/M metagenome (GOLD analysis project Ga0180007, IMG submission 121122) | Groundwater microbial communities from the Aspo Hard Rock Laboratory (HRL) deep subsurface site, Sweden - MM_PC_MetaG | ecosystem: Environmental > Aquatic > Deep subsurface > Groundwater... | reverse complement strand
CCAAATGGGTAACTTACGAAGTTGTCCAGGTAAAATATTATGGCTAATAATTTGCTATGGAAATTCTTGGATGATGCCGGAACATTTGTTGCAAAGGACCCTCATAAGGTAAGCAGGCTTTATTTCCCGCTTGCCAATGAAAAGGGCCTTCTCTCTTCTATTACCCCTACGCTTCATGGCGACATAAAGATAGATCAAGATACATTTCTCACCCCACCTGTTTCTGCTGAAGATCTGAGCAATTCGAGATATAACCGTAACTTCTGGATTTACATCCAAGGTTATGGCGCATGGTCAGCCGCTTCAGGTGAAGTAGATAAATCCCTGGTAGAAGCAGGTATGCTATGGCATAAGGTAATTCGCTCTAATAAAAAAGTAGGCCTAAAAGCGGAATTCACTAATTTTATCCCTGTAGATAAACACGCTGTAGAAATAATGTCTGTAGAACTCACGAATATATCTTCTAAGAAACTCACTATCACGCCAACAGCTGCTATACCCATATATGCCCGCTCAGCAGACAGGCTGCGCGACCACAGGCACGCAAGCGCGCTCTTTAATCGCGTCAGGCTGCGCGAAAATGGTGTTATTGTAAAGCCCACTATGATATTTGACGAACAGGGGCATAAAATTAACTCTACATCTTACTTTGTATTGGGCTGTGACGAAAACAGTAATGCGCCTGCCAGCTCTATTCCTACTATTTCTCAATTTACAGGAGAAGGCGGGAATCTCGATAGGCCCGAAGCTGTGCTCTCTCCTGTACGGATGCGTTGTCCGGACAACGCATCCGTACAGGGAAAAGAAGCAATAGGCGCAATAAGATTTAAAACTCTTACGCTCAAGCCAGGAAGATCCAAAAGATACATCATCGTAATGGGCATAGTTCAAAAAGAAAAACCGGAAGCCGTATTCAGAAAATTCAATTCAGCCAAAAAAATAGATACTGCGCTTTCAGCAAATAAAGAATTCTGGCTCAAAAAGACAAGTTCAATAAGCGCTTCTACTGGAAATAAAGACTTTGATAGATGGCTACGATGGGTACTGCTCCAGCCTGCTTTACGTAAGATTTTCGGATGTTCCTTTCTACCTGATTTTGACTATGGCAGGGGCGGCAGGGGCTGGCGGGACATGTGGCAGGACTGCCTTACACTACTTCTGATAAATCCTGACCAGGCCCGCAATATGCTCATTAATAATTTTGGAGGAGTGCGGCCAGATGGTTCAAATGCCACTATAATAGGAAAAGGACAGGGTGAGTTCCTTCCTGACAGAAACGACTTAAAACGTGTCTGGATGGATCATGGGATGTGGCCGTTTATGACCCTTGATCTATATATAAATCAAACAGGTGATACAAATATCCTCTTTGAAAAGGCGCCATATTTTGAAAGTAAAAAAATAGATAGCGTGCTAAATCATATGTTGCTCCAGCATAAAAGGCCTTTTACAAAGATCGGTAAACATGGAAATTTCCTGCTCGAAGACGCGGACTGGAATGACGGACTTGATATGGCATCTGAGCGCGGCGAAAGTGTCGCTTTTACAGCCGCGTATGCAGGCAATTTATATGTGCTTGCAGATCTCTTAGAAAAAGTCCCCTCACCCTCCCCTCTCCCCAAAGGGGAGAGGGTCAGGGTGAGGGAGACCATAAAAGAACTTCGAAGAAAATCTGATAGGCTCGTAAATAACATACGCAAAAACGAATGGATAAAAACAAAATCAGGCTACAAGTTTTTCAATGGCTACTATGACAATAAAGGAAAACGCGTTGAGGGCGCCTACAAAAATGACGTGCGTATGACATTGACAGGCCAGGTCTTTCCTATTATGAGTAGCGTTGCGACAGATAAGCAGGTAAAAGAGATCTACAGAAGCGCGAAAAAATATCTCTGGGATAAAGAACTAGGCGGATTTAGACTTAATACTGACTTTGGAAGAGTTTATCCAGATCTCGGCAGGGCATTTGGCTTTGCATATGGTGAAAAAGAAAACGGCTCTTTCTTTAGCCACATGAATGTAATGTTTGCCTATGCGCTTTATAAAAGAGGATTCGTAAAGCAGGGTTTTGAGGTCTTAAATTCCATTTACAGGATGTGCGTGAATACAAGCGTAAGCAAGATCTATCCTGGACTACCTGAATATTTCGATTCTGATGGCAGAGGCATGTACCATTACCTCACTGGCTCTGCAAGCTGGTTCGCGCTTACCATACTTACCCAAGTTTTTGGAATCCGAGGAGGCATGGGAGACCTACTGATCGAACCCAAGCTTACAAAAGAACAATTCGCCAAATCCACAAAAATCTCGATACAAACCCATTTTGCTGGAAGAAAAATAAATGTAAACTACGTCAATTCTAAAAAATTAGACTATGGAAAGTATAAAATCGGAAGGATAATTATTAACGGGAAAGTTACTGCCAAGCCATTGATAAAAAGAAAAGAATTTCTGAAACTTACCTCGAAAAATTCTTCTAACACAATTAACGTATATCTAAATTAAACCTCAGATTAATTTCCTGTAAAGATCCAAGATATTTCTCGTCATTATTCCTTTAGTATAATTCTGCTCTACCATTTGCCTGCCTGTATAGCCGAGCCGGTCATGCAGTTCTTTGTTATTAATGAGTTGGATTATCCTTGAGGCAAGCGCCTCAAAGTCTCTTATGGGCACTACAAAACCATTGATGCCGTCTTTTATTATCTCAGGCATGCCGCCTGTCTCAGTAACGACCATGGGCTTTGCCGAGGAAAGCGCCTCGAGCATGGTAAGTCCAAAAGGCTCACATGATGATGAGGGATATACGCAGACATCTGAGGCAGCGTACAATTTCGGCATATCTATAAGATCGAAGGAATCTATCAGAACATTTTTTCTCATCTTAAAAAAATCAACCAAGTCTACCATGTAGGCAATATCCTTTTGCTGCGACTGCGCCCAGTCTATGATATTCTTTGTGCCAGCCAGTATTAAGACGACATCAGGTATCCTATCCTTTATGCGCCTCAGAGCTTTTATGCTGACATCACACCCTTTGGCAAGCCCCATCCTGGCAGGATGAAAAATCACTTTTTTACCCTTAAGCTGAGGATATTTCTTAAATATGCTTTTATATTTGATCTTCGGATTATATAAAGTCTCGTCTATGCCATGGTGAACAACCGTGATCTTTTTGTGCGAAACTCCTATTCCGATCAATTCCCTTTTTATAAAATGACTCACTGCTATAATGTGATCCCACTTAATATTCCTCGTTAGATCTAAAAATAGATTATCATCCCAGACATTGTGCGCAGTCAAGACAAGCGGCGCGCCAAATTCCTTTGAAAGCCTGGCAATGGTCCTTGTGTGCGGCTTTGAGAAATAATGCATGTTGTGACAGTGTATAATATCTGGTTTGGTGCGCTTTAAAAAATCAGTAAACACCTCGTCAATCTCACTCAGTAGCCCATTAAGCCCTCTTTTGACAAGCCAGTTCAGGTCCATTATAGGCACTCTGGCAATGCCCACGCCTTTATATCTATCAACCACCTTCGCGCCTTCTACGGCGCCGGTCAAAAGATCGACCTTGTGGCCCATCTTGACCATCTCGGGTAAGAGTATCGTAAGGTGCGTCTCAACTCCTCCTATTGTCGGAGGAAACCCCCAGTGAAACTGCGCTATCTTTAAATTCTTTTTCTTACCTATCATAAAAAATCACCTCTTTGTTTGGCTCTAATTTATAGGCCCTATCAAATACCTTTATCTTCAACCTATTACTTTTTCTTTTAGAAGAAAATCGCAGAGTTACTTTATCGTTTCTAACTATTAACCTTAAATTATACCCGTGCCACTTCAAACAAAAAGAGATCTCTTCCCATCCTTGCGGCAAAGCAGGACTAATAGACAGTGTCTCATTCACTATCCTGACTCCTGCAAATCCATGAATAGCTGCCTGCCATGTAACGCCTAAAGACGCCGCGTGCATGCCATCACTAGTATTGCCATATGCGAGGCTTAGATCCATATTGGCTGCCACATCAAAATACCTGTAAGCGGCCTTGAGATCTCCTATTTCAGATGCCATCGCCGCATGCACAGCCGCGCTCAAAGAAGACTTGTGAACAGTGCGCCTGAAGTAATAATAGAAATTTTTCTTTTTAATACTCTCGCTAAAATTATCTGAAAAAAGATATAAAAGCATCACGACATCTGCCTGCTTTACAAGCTGCGTCTTTCCTACATCCTTCAGCTTGATTGCCCTTGGTATGTCCGGAATGGGATTTTTATCAAGATTTTTCAATATAACCTTCTTTTTTCTGAAAAATCCGTCGAACTGCTCTATAAGGCCATCTTTCTTTATATTGAAATATATCTTGGGAGGAATGGTTTTCCATGCCTTGACCTCACTCATTTTTAAATTTATTTTTTTCGAAAGCTGTTGAAACTCGCGGGGATAAGCTCGCCTCATCTTCTGGCACATCCCATATCCTAACAAAATATTGAATCTGGCCATATAATTCGTGTACGCGTTATTATCCACATCTTCATGAAATTCATCCGGCCCTATTACATGGTTGATCTCAAATCTTTTGATTTTGGCGTTATATTCAACCCTTGATGCCCAGAATCTCGCGGTCTCAAAAATCATCTCAAAACCGTATTTCAACATAAAGTTCTCATCGCGCGTAGCAATGTAATATTTGTAAACGCCATATATTATATCAGCAGTAATATGGTGTTCCATCTCGTGAGTGCGTATCTGAATAAGTGACCCGTCAAAGTTCTTTGCCCATGCAGGCGTGGTCTCATCTCCTGTACCGGCTGACTCCCACGGGAACATCGCTCCTTTATAGCCACGGCTTTCAGCTATCTGGCGCGCCTTATCCAGCCTATTATACCTGTAAAGCAGCATGTTCTTCGCGGCCTTTGGCCTGTTATAAATAAAAAATGGCATTATGAATATCTCCGCGTCCCAGAAGATATGGCCGCGGTACCCCTCGCCGCTCAATGTCTTTGCGCCTATGCTGGATTCACCATTCCCCTCTCTTCCGCAGATCAATAAATGATACATATTAAAACGAAGTGACTTTTCTGCTTCCTTGCCGCCTTTTATTTTTATATCTGAGGCAGTCCATAATTTATCCCACTTTGCAATATGTTCCTTGAGCATGCGCTCAAAACCGAGATTTATACTTTTCTTGAGAAAACCCTTAACAACGCCTTTTAAGCTCGCCTTATTCTTATTCTCAGCCGTAAAAATAGAAAAGATGCTTGTAAGGCAAATAGTTTGATTTTTCTTTAACCTTACCTGAGTAGTTACATCCTTGGCAAAACGTTTGTTTCCATTTTTTTCCACGATAAGGGATTTTCCGTATGCCACAAGGATATTTTTCTCCAAGGTCCTGACTGATAGATACTCACCTGTGTCAAACCGTGAAACATTCTCTATCCTAAAATGCTTCTTGTTCCCTTCTGTCAAAAAACCCACATTTGTAACAGATAAATCCAAGAGATTTTCTACTGTAAGGGTAGCCCCCTCATCCAAAGGCGTGATGTAGACCTGCATGGCAATAATATGCCTGTTGCGCATACTGACAAATCTAATGGACTGGTAATCGAATCTCTTCTTATGGCTATTCTGAAATACTGTATGACGCGTTATCAAGCCATGGCGCATGTCCAAGATCCTTTTATGCTCTAAAATATCCATAGTGCCCGCGCCAACAAGCTCACCACCTGCTATTATCCTGAGATTAACAGGATTAGGTAGATTTACCAGCTCTGGCACCTGCGCGCCTGTCTTATCGTATAAACCAGCTATGTATGTACCTGGCCTTGCGTCAAACGGCACTTCTTCTAATATGCCACGGCTTCCAATAAAACCATTACCCAACGCAAACTGGCTCTCCATGGAAGCCTGGAGTTTCTTGTCCCACTTGTTTTCCTTTAAAAGCCATTCGTCTTCAGATCTGTATTTAGCAAAATAGTCTTTCATATGTCCTCAATGTCATTGCGAGCGAAGCCCCGTTCCAAATTCTAATTGATGTTCAATTTATCATTTGTATCTACTCGCGTACAATTCTGATAAATTATTTGATGATACATAAGAATTTGGAACGGGGCGAAGCGAAGCAATCTTTTTTTGAGATTGCTTCGGCTGACTTCGTCAGCCTCGCAATGACAATCTGTGTTAAAATAATTTTCTAATTCTCTCCAAATCAACCTCGCCCAAATCGCCTACGACTAAATCTGCTTTCTTCAATCGCTCAGGTTTTCCATACCTGTCAATCCCAACGCACTTCATACCAGCCCTTTTAGCTGCCTCCACGCCTAAAACAGCATCCTCAAAAACAACGCATCTAGATGGCTCTATAGCCATCCTCTCCGCAGACATAAGAAAGACCTGCGGATCAGGCTTTCCTTTTGTAACATCGTTTCCAGTAAGAATCTCATCGAAAAGCCCGGCCAGATTCACCTTTTTAAGTATGGGCAGGCAATTCTTGCTCGAAGATATTACGCCCCTTTTTATATTCTCTTTTTTCATTGCCTTTACCAGATCCACTGTGGTCTTATAGACAGGGATTTCTTCGCTGTTAAGATATTCTAAAAAATAAACCTGCTTTTTATCAGCTGCCTTTTTTAATTCGCCGTCATCCAGATCAGTCAAAATCGCCCTTGCCCCGTCATTGCGGGGAATGCCATCCACCTTCTCTTTATAATCCTCAAAACTAAAATCCTTTCCGTATTCGGCAAACATCTTCTGCCACGCTTTAAAATGAAACGGCACAGTGTTTACGATTACGCCATCAAGATCAAATATCGCAGCCCTCATGCTCATACTGCCCTCTCCTCGCCATAAGTATAATTCACTATCTTACTCTTGCTCAAATCTAAATTAGGCACGATTATAATCGCCTTGTCCTCTGATAAAAAATTAGACCTTCTTACTCCAATATCCAAAACCTTAACCACCTCTCCTGAGGAAAGCTTTATTTTATCCCCTATCCTGAAAGGAGAATCTATCATGATCATAAATCCTGAAATGATATTGGCGATAGTATCCTGGGCAGCCAGGGCAATAGCCAGTGAGCCTACGCCAAGCGCGGCAACCAGGGCGCTTATATTGACTCCATAAAACGGCAGGATTACAAGAAATGCCACTGTCCATATTATTATCGCGGATGTCCTGCGCGCAATAGGAATCAATTTATCATCCAGCTTGGTAATAGTCTTACTGGCTATGTTCTCGTGATACCATGCCAATACTGCTGCAAGAATCCTGTGTATAATCAGGGATATAGATATGATAAATATAGTAGCTATATATTTCTTTAAATCACTGTGAAGCTCTTTAGAAATCCATGGGATAATGTTAATCTTGTAATAAAAATATCCCCAGATCAAAGACAAAAGTATCACTAAGGGCAAAAAGGCCTTCTTTATTATCTCCCAGCTTATATTTTTTGATGCATTTGACATCACGCCCTCCTTATAATTCTGAAAACATATTATAACTCTACCTGGCACTTTTAACAATATGATTTATCATTAACAATTATTTCTGCGCAGCCTTTTCTATGTACCTAATCCCTCTTTCTATAAAAGAATAAGGGTAAGATATAATCTGAAATAACCCTGCACCTGTTGAGAGACTTCTTATTGGCCTTTTTATTGCATCTATAAATTCAGCTCGGACAACTTCATCGTCAATTTCTCCTTGTTCTTGAACAATTGATAATCTGTGAATGGCATATAATCCTATAAGAAACGCAAGGCCGAAAAAGAAATCCCAATGCTGAAAATTAAGTGCCTGAAAAACTAATTCTCTGTGCGGCGATGACCATTTGAGGACTAAAGACAAGTTTCTCGCGGCGAAAAAATCTGCAAATTTCCCTCCTAAGATGGGCGCTATTCCAGCTGCAAATGAATTTACAAGAGTATTTGCAGCTAAATATGCCGTGGCATGTCCTTTTGGGGCAAGTTTTAACCCTATATTACCTGAAGCTATTGTTACTCCCGCTATTGCAATGCCCATAATTATATGGATAACTATCAAAATAGGAAATGTTAAAAAATACTTCTCTGGCATAGTAGTAAAGGTCCAGCCGAGTATACTAAGCATAAATAATGGGCCGCTTACCGCCAAAACAGATTTATTGCTAAATTTGTCCGCCCACTTACCCCATAAAGATAGAAAGGCAAAATTGAAGACTTGGCTTAAAATACTTAAAGCAACAATCATTGACATGCCCAGGCCCAGCTTACTTAACATATATACAGTAAAAAATGGGGCTGCAAGATTAACCGCAAAACTCCAGGACCCTAAAGAAATCATAAGCCGCCTAAAGTTTACATCTTTAAATGGCTGTGCAAGCAGTTTTAGAAACTCTGTTTTTTCAACCTTCATTGTTGTCTCTGGGGTTTTTGATAAATAAAAAACGCCAATTAACCCTGCTAAAAAACCCGCCAAAAAAAGACCTGAATAAGCATATATTTCAACATCTGGAAAAGATTTTTTCCAAAAATCAATAAACATACTTGCAAGCAGACTTACAAATACGCCTAAAATTGTAGCTATGCGTAATCTATTGGAGAAAAAGGAACCCATCTGATTTTCAGGTATTAAATCTCTCATCCACGAATTCCAAGCACATCCTCCTATGCCCCCAAATCCTGAGTAGAACAGAACAGAAATAATAAGTATGAGGAAGCCTGTTGATGGTGAAAATAAAAAAGGACTCAATGCAATTAACAGAAAGCCGAATCTGCCTATTAGTGCCGAATAAACTGCTACAGTTTTTCTACTGCGAATTTTTTCTATCAAGAAAATTGCTGGAAGTTGAACTAATTGCATTAAAGGCGGTATGGCTGCAAGAAGGCCTATCTGGAAATTTGAAGCCCCAAGTTTTAAAGCAATGGCAACAAGAAAGACTCCACCCGTCAATACACCCATTAGATGGCTCATCACACCATCAATGATTACAGATCTTAATCCCTTTTTCAGCTCTTGTTCAGTTATGTTTTCTTTAACTTGAAATTTCATAAAATATGTTTGACTTCCTTAAAAACTCTTTTTGTATTTCAAAAGTACCTTGTCATCCGATGTTGCCTTATCTTGCTCCTCATTAGCTTTTTCCTGCTTCAACTCCCTCTCTGCGTCAACAGCAATGGTATCTGTAAATTTATATTCACTCCCTAGTTTTTGAACGGTAGATCCATTTTTCTCTTTGGCCTCTTCTTTTTCAATAGCATATCTTACATCCAGATTATTAGTTACATCCTTTTTTACGCCGGCGCCTTTTGTCTTTCCGTTTAACTGGAAGGTTACATCTTTTAACCCAAAATACTGCGCAAGTCTGCCCCCTGAACCTGCAAACAGAAAATAATCAAGGAAATCCTTAGCTACATCCGGCGACATCTGACCTTTTACCAAGGCGCCTTCTGTCATCTTCCAGCTTTTATTTGTTGCCAACATCAATAATAATCTTTCCTTTGGGAAGGATGGCTCTGAAGAAAGTTTTATATCAGGTTCTTTCATGGCGCCTTTTAAGGCTATGTTAATCTTTATGCCTTCCACATTGGATAGGCCTTTTAGGTCAAACTCGGGTTCTTTAAGCGCTCCATTAAAAATTATCTTACTCTTCTGTAGTTCTACAACGGCTGTCTTTGGGCCAGATACACTGCCGCCTTCAAGGCTTACCTCTCCGAATATCTTTAAATCCTGCCTTATATCCTTAAACTTTAAATCCAAAGAAATAGGGCAGTCCACTATTGAAAGGGTATTTTTCACGAGCCTTTCGATATAAAGCTGGCCTGCCAGCTCAGGCTCCTGTAAAGAGCCTTTTATGAATATATCTATATCTTTCACAGCTCCCCTTGTCCCGCTCAGGGCTTTTTTATCATTTAAAAAAGAAGATAACTCTGCCATATCAATTGACTTGGAATATATATTTAAATTCAACACACCATTAGTATAAATTCCGTGAAAAAGGATAGGATCAGATTCTGGAATTCTGATTTTTCCGTTATCAATATTTATATAAATCCCTTCAAGGTCAAAAGGATTCACGTCGAGCTCTATCTTTTTAATCTCCACTGCGCTTCCAGGAGGAAGTAGTTTTAAATTTTCCAGAGAGATCTCCTGGAGAAATACTGTCCTGATGATCGTGCCATCGATTTTCTTTATCTCAATATCCTCTGACGGCACATATCTAGACAACAAAAACTTCGCAACGAGATTCAATCCTTTTGTAGTGAAAAAGAGGTGGAATGTCACGAGAAATGTCAAAAGCGCGGTAACTACAATAACAAGGGTGACTAAAAGCCATGTCTTTCTCATATTACAGCCATTTCTTTCGTCTGAAATAGGCCAGCATGGTTAGCGCGATAAGAAGCATTACTCCCCAGGCAAAAAGATAGCCAAATCTCCAATTAAGTTCAGGCATATTCCATCGTGACGCATCTTGATTAAAATTCATGCCGTATATGCCCGCTACAAATGTAATGGGAATAAATATTGTGGCAATTATAGTCAATGTCTTCATGACCTCGTTCATCTTGTTGCTGATACTGGATAAATATATATCAACCATGCCTGCGACTATATCCCTGGAGCTCTCTATGCTATCAATAACCTGTATGGTGTGGTCATAAAGGTCCCTCAGGAATATATTTGTAGTATCCTTAATAAGAAGGGATTCCCCGCGTTCCAGGCTGCCTATTACTTCCCGCAGAGGCCATACTGACTTACGCAGGAATATAGTGTCTCCTTTTAAATTATGTATGGCCTGCAAGACCCTGGGAGTGGAATTTTCCAAAAGCTCCTCTTCCATGCCCTCTATCCTTTCGCCTATCCTCTCCAGAATAACAAAATAATTATCCACGATAGCATCCATCAGGCTGTACGCAAGGTAATCTGAGGCCATTTTTCGTATGCGGCCCTTTGCATTCCGAATTCTTTCTCTTATAGAATCAAAGACATCGCCTTCTTTTTCCTGAAAAGAAATCACGAAATTAGAGCCCAGGATCAAGCTCACCTGTTCAGATTTTATCTCGTTATCGTTTTTGTCACAATAAAGCATTTTCATCACAATGAATATATAGTTTTCAAAATCCTCCATCTTTGGTCGCTGTGAGGTATTTACAATATCCTCCAGAACAAGAGGGTGTATATCAAACTGTTTGCCGAGTTTTTCTATAATATCCACCTGATGAATTCCATCTACATTTATCCACGTCACAGTAGGCGTGTCTTTAAAAGGAAAACACTCCTCTACCTTAACGCCCTGCCTCTCTTTAAAACTCTCCTCACTATAGTCAATGATGCTGATTTTTATTTTCTCTATCCTTTCTTCTCCTATGTGAACAAGAGTACCGGGACTGAGAGAAGCTGACTTTGATACTTTTTTAATTAATCTTGGCATATTTACCTCCTCTTCGGCAACTATAAAAAAGGTTCCTCTATGGCATTATTTTACCCTTATATCAGATCTATTTCAAGCAATGCTTTGTGAGGTTATATTTTGACGTGGCGGGCTGTAAGAACCCTTATGTCGCGGCTATCCTTAGCAAGTATTATCTCACTTCTTAAATAATCATTCCACTGGAATAACTATAGTCATGCCGGGCCTTAGCTTATCAGGATTTTTTATCTTGTCTTTATTTAACTCATACAAGTACTTCCATCTGTGGCCGCTGCCCAGCTGGGCCCTTGCTATCTTCCACAGGGTATCGTCTTTTTGAATAGTGTATTCCTTTTTAGAAACCTTTGTCTCTGACTCGACCTTTTCTTCCTTTTCTATGATATATTTTCCGTCATCTATGGCCTTGGCTTCTCTATCTTGCGGCTTGCCTGGATATGGTATCATGACCTCCTCGACCTCGGCTACCATGAATTGCGCATTCCTGTCTTTCTGCATGCCCATCATGTCACTTATAGGCGCTACAGCATTGAGTTTGCCGCGGCTTATTATAATGATACGGTCTTCCGGAATGCCTTTTTTCAGCATATATCCTTTTACCACCTCTCCTCTTTCCTTCCCTAATTTTAAATTATATTCCTCTGAGCCACGTATGTCGCAGTTACCTGTAATAAGTAAATCCGCCTCTGGACTCTGTCTCAGAGCCCTGACAGCGCTATCCAAAATAAGCCCGTGGTCGCCCCTTAAAACTGCCTTGTCATAATCAAAATATATCTTCACATTCTTTACGATTCTTTTTATTAAAAGAGAAGGCCTTAATTCCTGGGCCACTGGCGCAGGCAGCTCTTCTTCCTTATAATCAAAGATAATCTTATAGACATAGATATATCCTCTATTGCCCCACGGACTTATATTACCCGGTTCCACAGGCCACCACCAGTACCCGCCGCGCTCTTCGTCCTGCACCGGCCCTGGCTTAGCGTCTGTCGGCCACCACTCAAAATTCTTTTGCATCCCTTCAAGCTGTTTTTGTTTTCTTTCTTCCTTCGACAACGAATAAGCCGCATCTATGAAAAACAAATGGAAAATAACTAAAAAGATGACTATCTTTCTCATGCATCCTCCTTGCTTGCCTTTTTGTTTACATAGCTAAGGGAGTATTCTCCTGACACAAAAACCCCCTTTTTTATTTGGAGCGCCGTCTTCCAATAGGATTTTTACTTTGGCAAGCAATACTTCGGTGCCCTCTGATTTATCATGGTAACCCTCGGCTTCCGGAATAATCTTCATTTGCTCATCCAAAGGATAAACACTGGTTACAATTACTTTACATTTTCTATGGAACATCCTTATGACATCGTACATTACGCCTCCGTCAATCTTCGGCATCTTTATGTCCAAAAGAACAAGGTCTATTTCTTCTCTCAGCAGTTCTTCATTGGCAATGTTTGCATTCGCGGCCTCTATAACATAGTATCCCTTATCAATAAGCAGGTCTTTATAAATTTTCCTTATCTTCTCCTCATCATCAACAATCAGGATTTTCTTCATGGTAACCTCCTTTTTCTCTTTGTCAAAAGTATACCTAAGACAAGATTAAAAGAAGGTTAAAATAAGATTAAATTTTTTTAATCTTCGGAAGGGTTATAAAAGAGGTAGGGTGACAGCAAACGTAGTGCCTTTAGCCGGTGGTTTGCTCTCTGCTGAAATATCGCCATTATGAAGCCTGGCAATTGAAATGGCTATGCTCAAACCCAGGCCAGCGCCATGCGCAATTTTCTGGTCAGCTATATCTACGCGGTAAAACCTATCGAATATTCTGGGGATATCCGGCTCTGGAATACCTATGCCTGTATCAGAAACAAGGACTATAGCTTCTTTATCTGCATATTTCAGGGATAGGTCTATGCTGCCTTTTTCCGGTGTAAACTTTATGGCATTATCTAATAGATTAAAGAACATCCTCCTTAGATGAAACCTGTCTCCCATTATATGTTTCTCTTCTTCTGGAAAATTAACTGTAATGCCAATATCCTTCACGCAAGACAGAATCCTTGCCTGTTCGGATATCTCTTTTAATAACTCCACCAGATTAACCTGTTCGAACACAAGGGCATCAGGCTTGTAATCAAGCCTTGCAAGCAGGAGCAGGCCATTGATTGTCCTCAGCATCCTTTCGACTTCTTCAAGACTTATCCTTATTAGGCCCTTATATTCCTCTACTGTGCGTTCTTTTCTCAGGGTAACTTCGGATTCCCCTTTTATTATGGCTAGCGGGGTTTTTAATTCGTGGGCCACATGCGAGCTAAATTCCGCAATGTATTTAAAAGATTCTTCCAGCCTTGATATCATATCATTAAACGCATTTACCAGATATTTCATCTCTTCGTCAACATGTTCTGTTTTAACTCTGGAACTTAAATCTTCATGGGTAATTTTTGAGGCTGTCTTTGTAATATCTGCTACAGTAGCAAGGGTCCTTTTGACAAAAAGCCGGCCTAAAAAACTTGCAAATATCAAAATAATTGGAATACTGCAAACTATATGGAGTAATCTGTTCTGCAATAGCTCTATAACCGGCTTTAGCGAAGTGCCTACCTGAACCACGTAATTCTCGTTCCGCCCGCAGGAAAAAGGCATGCTGATAACTCTCGTGGTTCGCTTATCATATCTGACATTTGCGTATATAATATCCCTGGCGTTCTTTGCATTCAACTCCATAAGAACAAGGCCTCCCGGTAAATTACTTGAAGAGGCAGCAAGTTTCCCGGTGGCCATATGTATTATACTGATATAATCCTCTTTCAAATTCAGCTTGTCTACTGTATTAAGCCATAGCTTTTCCAGCTCTCCTATTTCATTCTCTTCCAAAGGCTCGATCTTATCAAAATGAATCGCCATTTTAACAGCAAAATCAAATGATTCACGGTCATGCCCCAATATATCAAGATAAGAACTTATAAAACTGGTTATTTCTGTAGCCTTTATATCCAGCTCTCTGTCGAGTTCGCCATAAAGGGTATAATGCAGGCTGAGATAGAGAAAGACGCTATAGATCAGAAGGATAAGGCCCAGGATTACGGTATATAAAATGCTAATCTTAAATCTTACTGAATTAAATCTTAGCATGCTATTCTTTCAGCATATAACCTGTGCCGCGGATGGTATAAATAAGGTGTTTTTTGAAATTTTTGTCAATCTTATTGCGCAGATAATTAACATAAACATCTATCACATTGGTAAAACTGTCAAAGTCCTCATTCCATACATGTTCTGAAATCATGGTCCTGGTCACTACTTGATTAGCGTTGAGCATCAGGTATTCAAGAAGCGTGTATTCTTTGCTTGTCAGGGTTATCTCTTTTTCCTGGCGCTTAACCCTGTGAGTGAGCTGATCAAGCTCTAAGTCTGCTATCTTAAGAGTTGTACTTTTATCGCTTCGGCTGCGGCGCAATAAGGCTTTTATCCTTGCTAGAAATTCTTCAAACGCAAATGGCTTTGTAAGGTAATCGTCCGCACCAGCATCCAGGCCTAGCACCTTGTCACCAACTTTATCCTTTGCAGTAAGCATTAATATAGGCGTATCTATCTTCTTTGTTCGCAGGTCCTTGCATAAAGAGATGCCGTCTTTTTTTGGCAGCATTATATCAAGAATTATTAAATCATATGTATTGACTTCAGCTAAAAAAAGCCCCTTATCGCCTTCATAGGCCACATCAACAATATAATGCTCCTCTTTCAAGCCTCGTTCTATAAAACTTGCTATCTTCGTTTCATCCTCTATCAGCAAGATTCTCATATTGAAATGGGATTATTTCCTCTTCTGAAATGAGCCGTTGAATCTTCTCAAAAAGCTCGCGTAAGGTGGGCTTATAGAAGAAGGGCTATGCTCTGCTGCAAATCTTATGTCTTCTATCGTATAGAATGCGTTTGGGTTGTATTCCCTGATTATGCGTAATACACTATCAACATCCTTTCTATCAACAACTGTGAAAATAATCTTCACAGGGCCTGTTACGCCTTGGGCATTTACACTGGTAACCCCATATCCATGAGAAGTGAGAGATGCTATAAGAGCTACGGCATCCTTCTTTGCCACGGCCCTGATCATCAGTTTTCCTGCAAAAAGTCTTCTTTCTATTGAAATGCCGATAAAATTGCCCATAGCAAAACCAGCTGCGTATGCTATGTAATTCATAATGTTATTCAAATTATGCATGATCTGGCTTATCGCTACCAGCCATATAAGTATCTCGAAAAATCCAAAAATCGCCGCAAGCACCCTTGTACCGCGCGAGACAAATATGATCCGTATAGTGCCTATAGTAACATCTGTAACCCTTGCAAGAAATATTAAAACAGGTATTAAGATCTGCATTAATAACTCTGGACTCATCTGACCCCCGATTCATTGATGATTAACACAGGCTTATATGCATCGATTGTGGCGCTTACTCCGAAAGGTAATGTTACATTAGAGCCGCCCAGGACCCTGTGACCAGAAGGAAATCCATAAATTATCGGCACCTTTACATCCTTAAGGATGTCATATAAAACATTTTTTATGTTGTGCTTTTTCCCTGAGTGGTCAATGCAGCCAAGCATCCTGCCAAAGACTATGCCCCTTATTTTCTTAAATTTTCCAGCGAGTTTAAAATGCATCAAATAGTGGTCTATGGTCTCCAGGTCCTCTCCCACATCTTCAAGGAAAAGAATTCTGTTGTCTGTATCTATATCATAAGGTGTCCCAATGGCACTTACCAAAAGTGACATATTGCCTCCTACAAGGATACCCGTGGCCCTGCCTGGCCTAAGCGATTTTAATGCGGAAAATTCGGTCACGCCGAATATATCAGGTTCTTTTATCGCCTTCAATAGATAATGCAATGTGATGCTGTTCATATTTTCGTGTATCTCTCCTGAAACAACCGGGCCATGAAATACTACCATTCTTCCCACTCTATATAAATAGGATAAAAGAATCGTTATATCGCTGTAACCTATAAATATTTTTGGGTTTTTTCTTATAACCTTTTTATTTAAATAAGGAATGGTCCTTATAGAACCATAACCGGCCTTTGCGCACAGTATTGCTTTAACCTCTCTGTCTGCAAACATACGGTTAATCAGTTTTGCCCTTTCTCTGTCATGGCCAGCCATTGACCAGTATTTACTAAAAATAGACCTATCATACCTCACCCTGAAACCAAGATTTCTAAGTTTTTCGACGCCGCGCATAAATCTGTGCCTGTCAAAAGACCATGCGGGCGCTACTATACCTATTGTATCGCCTTTTTCCAGATGAACAGGTTTTCTAACGTTAAATAGTCTCATCTTCGAGTTTTGCCTTGGCAAACCATATAGAACGGTTTATGCCGATAGAAAAATTATTCTGCGTCCTCCACGCCATCTCTACGATTCTTTCAGCTATATGCTCAACAACCTCTACGACAGGGCCGAACCTGCCTTTCTCAGAGCGGACGCAAAGCTCAGGCTGGTCATTGACATAATCTATGACAACAAATCTCCTGTCTTTGCCCTTACCTGTTATGGCGATCTCTGTCGTGAAAAAAACCATGTTTGTTACGCGGGCAATTTCAGATGTTATCCTTGCAAGCTGCAAAAGCCTGTAATTATACATCTCTCTCAGAGTCACGTGCCAGTATTCTCCACTTTCAGTATTCCACCAGCACGGTATTATCTCGCCAAACAAGAAATATACCCTGAACCAGCCCTGTTTATCTCCAAATACCATGGGCTCTATCTTTTCCTGCAAAAGAAAGTCGTCTCCCCTGTTAAAATGCCTTGCTTGGGCTATTTCGGTTATAGAGCCATCCGCGTTTTTTACAACCCCTTTCTGTCCAAATCCTGAAGCTGGTTTTATTATAAATGGCGTTCCTAGTTTTTTTATCTCCTCCTTTGTCAGGCTAAAATCATCCGGCTCCCAGTTGCGGACAACTATTGTATAAGGCACAGGGATTCTTGTCTTTACTAAATCATAGTGCGAGATTGCCTTGTTCGACGCTTGCCTGGCATCGTCGGGATCGCATACTACCCAGCCGTCAATATCCTTGACAGCATAGCAGAGCCTGGCAAACTGGTCATTTTTATCATCATAATTTGCTTCATTATCCAGGAGAAACTTTATCTTCATCCTCCCCTTTTCAAGGTCCTCAATAATGCCTGATACATTGAGGCTGTTTATTAGTAAAAATTTCAGGTCCCTTAGATTACACTCTCTCCTGATCCATTTGACAAATGGCTCTTTTGCCCCGCTATTCCATGAAAGAGCGAAATCATAGTTTTTCATAGCTTCGCCTCTGTAGGCGCCTTCTTTTCAGCCTCTTTGATCCCATACCTGGAAAAAGCACTATTAAGAATAGCTATAACAAGCTCTTCATACGCCATGCCCTGTTTTTTAGCCATTATAACCAGGTCGCCATATAGAGGCGAAAGCCCTGGCAATGGATTTATTTCCAGTAAATACGGCTCATTATATTCAGAAATCCTGAAGTCAATTCTTGCAATGTCCCTGCACCCAAACTCTCTAAAGGCCAGCGTAGCCAAACGCCTGATCTTTATATCCAGATCCTGCTGGATATTTGGAGGCGACTGGTAATCTACAAGTTCTTCCCAGTCTCTTTTTACCTCAAGCGAGTAGAAGAAGTCTTTCCCTGGACTTTTTTTATTTATGATCTCCATGAGGCCCAGGACCTTCGGAGAGCCATTCCCAAGCACCCCTACGGTAATCTCCCTGCCCTTAATATATTCCTCGACCAATACAGGCTGATTGGGATATTTCTTTAGTAGAAGTTTTATGTTTCTCTCGAGTTCGTTTTTGTCATTCACCCTTGATGAGTTATATATGCCTTTGCTGGAACCTTCCCATGCGGGCTTTGTTATCATTGGATACTGCAGGCTATTATTCGCAATATCAATATCCTCGGCCTTCCGCACAATGCTGTAAGAAGGGCTTGGTATCCTTGCGAATTGAAAAATCTTTTTGGACATGATCTTATCCAGGGTCAAACCCAGGGTCAGTGGATCCGAGCCTGAGTAGGGTATGCTTACCTTTTCCAGTATGGCTGGAATAATAGACTCCCTGTTCCTTCCATAATACCCCTCTGCCATATTGAAAACAAAATCAACTTCTTCTTTTCTTAATCTATCGAATATATCCGTGCCTGAGCCTAACTTCACTGTCTCAAAACCACTTTTTTTCAAAACGCTGCAGATCGCATCTATGGTAGTTATATTATCGTACTCTTCATTATGTTCTCTGTTTAATACCGAAAGTAACGTTACTTCGTCTTTTAAATTATAGGTTATGCCTATCTTCATATCCTCAATCCTCCGGGTTATAACAACTAAAGACATCGCCTTTATAACCTCTTAATACAACATGGCCTTTTCCTCTTGAGAGCGTATATTCAGGCTGAAGAGGAACCTTTCCCTGGCCTTCAAGCCCGTCTACAACATAGGTAGGCACGCAAAGCCCTGAAGTAAATCCCCTCATGCCTTTTATGATCTCCAGTCCTTTATCAATAGATGTCCTGAAATGGCCTGTACCGCTTACAGGATCGCAGTGGAATAGATAGTAAGGCCTTACGCCAATACGCAAAAGGCCCTGACATAGCCTGGTCATGGTCTCTAAATCATCATTGATGTTTTTTAGAAGCACTGTCTGATTATTGACTGGAATGCCTGCGCAAAGTATTCTATCGCATGCCGCAGAAGATTCCTCTGTTATTTCATTGGGGTGATTAAAATGCGTGTTTAACCAGATAGGCCTGTATTTTTTAAGCATTGAAACCAGCTCGTCATCTATCCTCTGAGGCAGGACCACTGGACAGCGCGTGCCGATCCTTATGATCTCAACATGGCCTATTTCTCTAATCCTTTTAAGGATAGATTCTAATCTTTGGGTCGATAAAACAAGAGGATCGCCGCCGGAAAGGATCACATCCCTTATTTCTTTGTGGCCGTAAATGTAGGTGTATATAGACTCGAGTTCCTCAGTCGTCCTTGTCCAAAAACCCTTGCGCCATTCCCTCTTTCTAGTGCAATGCCTGCAATAGACAGGGCAGATGTCTGTCAGGGTCACAAGCACCCTGTCTGGATAACGATGCACAAGCCCCTTAAGCACAGTGTCCTTTTCTTCGCCAAGCGGGTCATCCTGGAGTCCAAAATAAAGGTCTATCTCTTTTTGTGAAGGCACACACTGCTGCAATATAGGGTCGCGCGGATTGTCCCTCTGGATGAGAGACAAATAATAAGGTGTGATCCTGAAAGGAAACTTTCTTATAACATCTTCTATATCTTTTTTTTCTTCTATCAACAATAACTTTTCTTTTAATTCTCTGATATCTTTTATAGAATTTCTAAGCTGCTGCCTCCAATCATTCTTTGCTTCGCTGCATCCAGGAGGCTTGTCTTCTGCGACACATAGCGAATCTGTATCTGTATTCATCTTTCATCTTGCTCCTTTCATTTTAATAAGTTATCTATTAAATAAATTAGCCTCACTTCGTTCGGCACAACGCGAATTATCGCGAATCAAACGCATATATTCGCGAATATTCGCGTTGGATTTGCGAGTATTCGCGTTTTATTGAAATTCCATACAATAAATTAATACTCTATGTCTTCCCCTCCCCCAGGCAGATATTCGCTCTCTTGTTCCAATTCCTCGGAACCATAGTAAGTTCCTTCTAATGTAATGCCCTTTGCTATTTTATTCTTGCCTTCTATCACATAAGCTATCTCTATGCTATCTCCTTCACTAAGCTCATTAAGGACGTCTATGCCTTCTAACTTTACATCAGGATCTATCTTATAAACTACATCTATCTCCTCATCTAAATCAT
>Ga0180007_10002791_pt1 | contig 20276 bp, 11 predicted proteins | sample MM_PC_MetaG_FD_121122 | JGI IMG/M metagenome (GOLD analysis project Ga0180007, IMG submission 121122) | Groundwater microbial communities from the Aspo Hard Rock Laboratory (HRL) deep subsurface site, Sweden - MM_PC_MetaG | ecosystem: Environmental > Aquatic > Deep subsurface > Groundwater... | reverse complement strand
GCTGCCGTGCCGCCTATGATCACATCATCGGCGCCCAGTTTCGTGATCGCTGCCGTGCCGGCCAGGGCAGCGGTGGGGGTGGCGTCATAGACCTTGTTGGACGCGGTCAGCCCGGTGACCGCAAGATCGGCTTTCGTGATGTCCGCGGTGAGGCCGGTCTGCTGAACCAGGGTGTAGTTACCGGCATCAGTGCCGCTGATCGTGTTGCCGGTGACCGTAACGGCCTTGCCGGCGGCCACGTTCTTATCCGCAAACGCCCCGGCTGCCGTGCCGCCTATGATCACATCATCGGCGCCCAGTTTCGTGATCGCTGCCGTGCCGGCCAGGGCAGCGGTGGGGGTGGCGTCATAGACCTTGTTGGACGTAGTCAGCCCGGTGACGCTGAGCGACTTCTGATTCACCGTGAGTTCGTTGCTGCTGGCGGCATTGTTCTGGAAACCGTACCCAAAGCTTGAGCTAAGTCCGCTGCCATACGCTACATCATGGGCACCTACCGTATAGAATCCGGCACTCGATGATGTTCCTCCTACCGTCCAGCTTGCAGTTCCCGATACAGTTCCAGGTGATGTGTCTCCGTTCACGTATGCAGAGTAAGCAGCGCTAAATGCGGGCGTCGCATCGCCATAGGTTATTGCTGTGGATCCAGGAGTGACATTGACTATAGGCTGTTCTCGGTAAACCGCATAATTTCCAGTACCAAGGGCAGTTGTGTAATTTGTTGCAGACTCATCGCTGTTGTACCTGAATTTATCGCTACCAGAACCAATTGAAGTGGTTAATCCCGTACTGCCAATGACACTACCTGAAAAAAGTGTTGATCGGCCATCAACGCCCGTACTGACACTGCCGCCACTAATCAGAATGTTGCCACCAGTTGATGTCCCTGCTGCTGTGTTCTTTGCAGCATTCAGCTGTATGGCACTTGCCGTGGTATTAGAGGTGGCGATAGCACCCGACAGGGTTAAATCACCAGTTAAAGTCGCAATATCTACCGTCCCGGTGGACGTAACGGCACCAAAGCTCATGGTGTTGCTGTCAATAAGGGTGAGATTCCCGGCCGACACGACGGACGCCGTACCGCCGAAATTATTGCTGGTGTTGTTTAGAGTCACAGCATTCGTTCCTGCAGTAATACTGGTGGTTCCAGTTACAACAAGTGCTGCGCTCTGAGTGATCGCACCGTTGCTTTTAAGCAACAGATCTTCGTTAGCAGTCACCGCACCGCCTATCGCAATAGTTGAGTTGCTCTGCAGGGTAGTGTTATCTCTAAATGTTGTTGAGCCGCCTACGGTCATTGCTCCTGCTATTGCACTGCCCACTGTGACACTGGAAAAGCCATTGACAAAATTTGTGGAAAAAAATGAAGCAGGCAGGCTGAGCGTACCCGTGCCACCCGCAATGCCGATAGGCGTTCCAGACGTGATCGGCTGGATGGCCAGCGTGCCGGTTCCGCTAATCGTCGCATTACCAAGAGTGATTTTATCGGTCAAAAGGGTTATATCCCCCGCGCCAGCGGTGATGCTGCTGTTATTAAGTGCATGGAAGCCCGTCCAGGAGGTGGAAGGTGACGCCGTGCTGATCTGCACGTTTCCGCCGTTCGTGCTGATCGTCGTCGTACTGTCGATATAGGCGCCATAGCGGATGCCACTGGTAGTGGCGCCGATGTCCTGCTGGACCTGCACATCCATGACGACGTCGCCGCCGCCCGTGTCGATGGAACTTGTGCCGGTCCACAGGCCACCGGCGTGATTGCTCACATTTCCGGCATAGCTCTTGCCCTTGAACATGATTGTTCCGCCCCCGCTTGTTTGAGGAATGCCAGTGATGTAAACGCGACTATCCAGCGTGCTGTTCGTGATTGAAATGCCGTCCTGGTGGGGAGGAGATACGGTCTGGGTGTTGGTGCCCTGAGCATACCCGTTTCCGTCCACTCCGCCAATGAAACTGATAACGCCACCGTTGGTCTTGATGGTGTTGTTGTAGATGTTGATGTAACCGCCGCTGGTGGCGTCGCTATCAGACCAGAGCACCGTGTTAAGTTTTCCAGTTGAGGAACTTATACTACTACTGCTATCCAAGAGGATGTTACGGGTGGTCTTGATGGTCAGACTAGCATCATTGCCATAGGCATTCGTGATTGTTTTGCTAGCCTGCAGGGTGAAATCGGTATTGGCTGCGGTCTGGGTGAGTGTCGTTGCAGCAGCACCGACTGTGGCATTCCCGGTATAGGTCTGGGCCCCTTCAGTCGTCACAGCACCACCGTTAATGGCGATCCCACCAGTGGAAGTGACATTCAAAGAGGACAACGCTTTCTGACTTCCAACCGCCCCTGAGAAAGTCACTGTTCCAGTACCAGCATTAACAGTTAAGGGTGATGCTGCGAGATTAGCCTCAACTACTGATCCCAGTGTCGAACTACTTGTTGGGAGATCGTTCCACTGGCCTGTTAAACCGGCGCCCATTTGCAGAGCATCTTCGTTGCTTCCGGAATCATTTGGTTCACCCCCATTCCAATTAACATATTGGCTGTTATAACCGGTATATCCGGTCGCTCCGGTAGACTGAGCGGTTGTCCAGAAAGTTCGTCCATTGCCACCCTCTTCAAGCCCCTCTGGACCTGCTACCCAGCGCCAAGTCCCTTCAGTCGTGATATCCGAACCTCCCAGCCAGGATTGGGCTCCTGCTGTTGCTGCCATTACGCCTGTCATTTCAAGGGCTGATGTGACAGTTGCAAGATAGGTGCTACCAATAGCCCCACCCGGACCGCTTGCCCAATCGGTCTTAGCCGTATCCCAGGTCTTCGCTGTAGATTGGTAAGTGTAGGTGTTGCCGGAGTTGATCAAGGAACCAAACGTCACATTACCATTACTTGTGCTGATGCTTAACCCGTTGGTGTTTGAGATGAGCACTTCACCATTAAAGTCGACACTGCCTCCGGCAGTAGTGATTGATTGGGCACTGCTCCCGCTGAATATTGTACCGATTCCATCAAAGGTAAGATTTCCGCCGGCAGTGGTCAGATTACCTTGTGCTACGATACCCCCGGTACCGTTGGTGTCAGAATCAGCCGTAAACACCATTGATAACGCACCAGTGTTCGAGGCTATATTCTGCTCCAGAATGATATCACGGTATGCCTGAAGAGTCAGTGTTCGGGCGTTTCCACCGCTATAGGTGTAATCTTGTGTCCAGGTGATGTCGCCTGCTTGTGTACCTCCTGCACCTGTTCGGATTGTCACATCACCAGATCCAAGGGCTGTATTTATCAGGGTAATTCCCAGAGAAGATGAGTTCCCTGTGCTTTCAAACGGACTGGCAGCGTTTATATTTATATTACTACCACCAGCGTCTACAGAAATATTGTATGGGTCAATTAGCCACAAGCCGCCCTTGCCAGCAGGTGCTGAAACATCCGGGGCACTCCCTATGTCAAGCCAGTGTCCTGAGGTCTCAATTTGACCGCCATCTCCGCCATTGACGCCGCCTTTCGCTTCAAATCTTCCATAGGCTCGAGTAACGGAATCACTATTTTGGATATCCGACCAGGCCACCACAGTACCACCATTACCAATATCCGTTGCGTTGGCTTCAAGCAAGGCACCTTGCTCGACAATTGTACCAATTGCCTGGTGGATCGAAGGATTGCTTCCCTGCCAACTGCCACCAACAAGAACTTCACCGCCATCGGTAGCTCCTGATGCGGTCAAATGAGCTCCAGATTTGATGAGTGTCCGTTCACCGGTAACCATAATTTGACCACCAGTACTGTATGCGGAGGAAGCATCCAGGATACCGGCAACGGATGTTTGCCCGCCTTCAGCATCAAGAATGATCCGGCCTCCCTGAGCTTGCAGAGTTTTAGCTTCAATGACACCATCATTGTTCACCACTGCACTGGAGAGTATGTCCGCAGCTTTTGCCGTCAACATCACCAGGCCGCCGTCAGCTGAAATCGTGCCGCTGTTCACTGCGGCCGCATCCACAGCACCTTGATAAACGACGAAATTCACCAGTCGGTCACCGGTAAAGTCAAGCCGCACCCTGTCGCCGGCTGCCATGGCTACTGTACCTTCAGGGCTTGTCAGTTGCCCCTGGTTTTCCACATGCGGAGCGATAAATGCCACATAACCGCCGTCCGCCGTCCTGATATTTCCTTGATTCAGAACAAAACCCCCGACGCTGCGGCCTTCGAAGGTGTAATCCCCGGCCATAAAGTTTTCATTGGTCATGTTGAGGGATGAGGCCACCAGCCCGCCTACATCCACCCTGGCTGTAGGACCAAAAAGAATTCCGGAGGGGTTCAAGAGGAAAACCTGGCCGTTGGCAGATAGCTGACCGAATATTTGCGATGGCAACGTATCCTGAATGCGGTTTAAGGCCACGCTGGAGGTGGTGGGTTGCTGGAAGGACACGGAGGCGTTCTGCCCGATGTTGAACGTATTCCAGTTGGCGATCATCCGATCGGTCTGCTGGTTCACCGTCATGGCGCTCCCGGAGCTGGATATGTTACCCCGGCCTGATGTGATCTGCCCGCCGGCGGGCAGGGCAGTGGGATCGAGAGCCCACGCATGAAGGGTAACGGCCAGGACTGCCGCCATTATTACCACCACGCCGATGGCACAGCTGGAAACGTATCCCTTGCCCTTGCTCTTTTGTGTTACGGATTTCCAGATCTGTTTCGTTTCGTTCCACATCAGGCGATAGATTTCGTTCATGGTGTGTCTCCCTTCTCTAAAACCAGACCACGGCCTGAACCCAGAACCGGCCGTTGTCATCGTGATTGTCTGCGTCGTTGCCGGTCATGCTGCGACCAGGGTTGTCTCCTATCTTATGGGCATAGGATGTCTGAACGCTGTAAAGACCCGCCTTGCTGATGACAATGCCAGCACCGGCACCGGAGAGCCAGTAGTCGTTGCTGGTGGTGGCATTGGTGATGGAAGCGGCCCAGGGGTCTTTGTGCAGCTTAATATAACCTGTGTCAACAAAACCAACCAACTGAACTTTTGCCCAAGAGGGTGGGTCCGGGATATCGAAACGGGTCTCGAATGTCATGATATGGCCCTCGTCGCCGGAAGCTTCGCCTACGGGGTAAGCCCGCACACCGGTTGGACCGCCCAGGATTAATTTCTGAGAAGAATTCAGATTATTATCGGCAATCTGACCACGGACAGATCCGAAAAGGGAAACTTGCCGCGTGAGGCGTTGAAGGCGTGCTAAACTATAAGTGACGCGGACAAAATTGCCGGCACTACGAGGTCCAGATGCATCCGCTGCCTCGGCGGTAGCAAGGTCGGAGAGATCAAGATTGCCACTGTATAGGGCAAGGTTAGCGCTACTGAGACCACCTCCACCAAAGGAGTCGAAAAAACTTCCGGAAAAACCGGCGTTGCCTACCGACAGCTTCCGGTCGCTGGTGGTGGTGCCATTGGTCTCATCACTGAGCAGGATGTACTCAAATCCAAGCCCAGCCCAGACACTGGCGCTGCGGGTACGCAAAATGGGGTAGCCGAAACGGGTAGCGAAGGTGTCTGCACATCCGTTGGCGTTAAGGCTGGCAAGGTCATCCCCCAGTTCGTAATAAAGACCGGTATAGGAAAGTGACCAGGTTAGTCCGGTAGCCCCAAGAGGGAGAAAGTAGGCAGTTGTTCCTTGATACATGTGCTCAGCACCGATAACGGAAAGACTTAGCTGGTCACCAAGGCCAAAAGGGTCATTGACGGCAATCCGGCCGCTACCCCTCCAGATGCCGGTGTAACGGTCACCGTAGTTGTCACCGGATATCAAGCCGCTGATAAGAGGACCTTCCGTAACATCAATGCCAAGTCTGGTGGTCCCGGGGGTAGCGCCCCTCTCAAGTAAAGCATTGGAGGAGATACCGGGGAGATCGTTCATGAGCAGAACAGCCCGCTCAATCTCTTCCATGCGAATTGCGCTCCCTGCCTTGAGTGCTTTGCCGGCAATCCCTTCAAGAAGGCTCTGACTGACCCGTCGGGGCTTCTTGACGTTAACCCTGACCTTCCCTTCGACCTTGCCGGCGATGACGGCAATCTCTATGATACCGGCAGTGATATCCTGTTTTGGCAGATAAGCCCGGGCCAACAAGTATCCTTTCTGTTCCCGCAGATAGTTAGTAACCCGCTCTGCCAGTTTCTTAATCCCGGCAAAACCCAGTTCTTTGCCAATGCTATCGCTGATCAGGGCCTCAAGTTCGGCATCAGTGGCAAGCCCCTGGCTGCCACTGAAACAGAACCCTTTAACAAGAACCTTGGTACCTGCGTCTGGAGGCGCTCGCTCGGTCTCCTTGTCGCTATCCTGAGGCAGGCGATCAGGCAGCTGTTTGCCGGGCTGGCGCTCTTGGTTCAACAATTGCCCCGCATCTGGAGGCGCGGCAAACGAAAGCGAACCGCATATCAGGAACAAAGCAAGGATCAGTACAGTCAAAAAACGGCAATTTAGCATAAACCCCTCCTAAGAAACAATCAAAATCTCAAAAAACCAAGCCCTTATATTTGGCCCTGGTTTTCATAGCTTATTTTTTTGCAAGCCTTTCATGCTTACTCGTTTGTCCAATGATGCTTTTATTTTTATCCATTTATACTCTTATGGTTTAGATAAATAAATTATTGATTTCTTTAAGCGTGGGGTCATCTCTTTTTGTTCAATAAATGTGAATAAGTCCTCTCTGAAAATGCGGTGATGTCTCCCCACAGTTATTGCTGCTGGAATCTTTCCCGATTTAACCCACCGCCACATAGAAGATCTGCCAACAGCACAAATTTCAGCAGCCTGTGGAATTGTATAATATTTGTTTTCAATCATAGCATTAATTTATACTATTTTTTTAGTTTATTCAAAGAATTATAAAGGGACAGGCAAATTATGCTTGAAGAATTATAAAGAATTATAAAGGGACAGGCAAATTATGCTTGAAACTCCCATTGCTTGTGCTTAGCCCATCTTTGTGACCATAATTTGCAATATACCATAAAAACAATATGTTAAAGTGTTTTAAGCTTGCTTTATGGCACTACAAATTTTATCGTTTCACACAATAGTCTTCACGGTTCCTCCTGGGTAGTGTGTCAGATTTAAAGCATCATAAATAATTTGTTGCCTCTGTTCCGGCTTTGTACTTTTCCTTACATGAACCATATCCCCATTTTGGCATTTCACTGAAACCGTAATTCGATCTTGTCCGCATAATTGTTTTCTTAAATCGGACCAGCTTGAGAAGAACTATAAGGGACGAACTATAAGTACGCCAAGGAACTATAAGGGACAGGCGAATTATGCTTAACATATTAATTGCCTGTATTTTATATAAAGGCTTAATCAAAATCAGGAGAATCAGAGAATCAGGAGGATTTTATATGCCAAGAATTGCGAGAATGATCGTGCCGGATCAAAAAACCGTATATCATGTTATGTCCAGAACCGCTTTAGATGGTTATCCTTTTAATGATATTGAAAAAGACAAGCTGGTTGATATTATCAAACGTCTTAGTAAAATCTATTTTACCGATATTCTTGGATATTGCATAATGGGCAATCATTTTCATTTATTGGTTCGAATGCATACCGAAACATATCTTAATGATGAAGAAATTAAAAAGCGTTACATACTTTATTACGGTAATGATAATAATTTTTCATCAGACCATATCCCCCGCTACAGATCCAAATGGTCAAGCATTTCCGAGTTTATGCGCGAGATCAAGCAAACATTTTCAAGAAGCTATAATAAAAACCGTAACCGAAAAGGAACCTTCTGGGCAGACCGCTACAAGAGCGTGATTGTAGAAAACGGCAACACTTTGATTCATTGCCTGGCATATATTGATTTAAATCCTGTACGGGCCGGACTGGTTGAAAAGCCGGATAATTATCGCTGGAACTCAATCGGCTATCATGTGCAAACAGGCAATAAGGATTGTTTTTTATCCTGGGATTTCGGTTTAAATAAATTCGGAATCCGGGATAAAAAGAAAAGGCTTATACGCTATCGGGAATATGTTTACGAAGCAGGAGCAATTGACAGATCTGAAGAGAAAAATAAAAAAACCATCCCTGCCAATATTATAAATAAAGAAAGAAAGAAGTCATTTGAGATAAGCCGCATGGATCGTTTTATCAACCGCAGCCGATATTTTACGGATTCGGGGATAATCGGCAGTAAAGTATTTGTATCTGATCTATACCAGCGTTTTAAAGAGAATTTTAAATCCGTTAATGAAAAAATACCCAAACACATAAAAGGTCTTGATGGGATATATTCCCTTAAGCGGTTAACATAAAATCGCTTATGCTATAAATATCGCTTCTACTCCCGCATCGCAACAATTTATAAATTCACGCCCCTGCCGGGCGTACACAAAGCCCGGCAGGCACTCGGCGTGATAAGACCTCGCGCCGCTGCGTTCTAAACCGATTGCTGCCTGACTGAATAATCAGAAGTGAATCGGCTTGACAATGTTCACATATAAGTGTACTTTATACCCATGAAAACCATCTCATTTTATCGCACAGAATCTGGGAATTGCCCTTAAGGGAAATACTATTGGCAGAAAAACGAAATAATGAATTTCTTAGCAAGAGGTAAACAGATGGATGATCTGGATAAATATATAGAAAAAAGAAAGAAGAAAAGTCTTAATTTTCCACAAAATTTTGATAAAGGATATGAGCAATTTAAAATTGGTGTCCTTCTCAAGCAGGCCCGCCTTGAGGCAGGTCTTACCCAGCAAGAAGTTGCTGACATATTAAATACTAAAAAATCTGCTATTTCTCGAATCGAAAACCATGCTGAAGATATCCGTCTCTCAACCTTAGTGAATTATGCACATGCCGTCGGTAAAAACCTTCAACTCAAGGTAGCCTGATTACAGCGAACAAATTGTTACTCTCTTTCACCTATAATTCTCAATTTCGATTGCTAACCAACATTAAGGACTGGTAGGTGAAGGATAGAAAATGATAAAGTTAAAATAACTCCATAGAAGGAAAACAAGGTCAAACCTTGAACAGTGATTTATAACAGACCTGAGAAGTAATATATTTCAAAAGGCATATTAGCAAATGAACTATAAAAACCCATGGAAGACCGTCAGCACAAAAACAATCTATGAAAACCCATGGCTTCGACTACGTGAAGATGAAGTAATCCGGCCTGATGGTAAAGATGGGATTTATGGTGTAGTAGAAATAAAGCCATCGATAGGAGTTGTGGCTATAAATGAGAAAGATGAAATTGCGATAGTCGGTCAATGGAGATACACACTTAAAAAGTACTCATGGGAAATTCCAACCGGCGGATCAGTAAAAGAAGATAATACAATCCTTGATGCAGCAAAAAGAGAGCTTGAAGAAGAAACCGGAATTCAAGCCGCAGAATGGACTGCTCTTGGCAGCATAGACAATAGTAATGGAGTAACAACTGATGTAGCGCATTTGTTTCTGGCAAAGCGCCTTACCTATTTAACACCCAAACAGGAACCTAATGAACAGATAGTCACCAAATGGATCAGCTTCAAGCGCGCTGTGCAGATGGTTATGAACGGAGATATTACCGAATCATGCAGCGTAGCTGCTATTCTCAAAGTTTATAAAATGCGGTTATCCCAACTTTAATTTAAGCTTTCCTATAAATTAATTTATGATATAATTTTAAAAAAAACTACATTTAATTGATTTATAGAACCTATCAACAAAATAAAGGCAGGTTAATTCTAATACCGGATCAGGATTTATTCGCTTGTTATTGTATCATTTAAAACAATTTACCATTTGAGCCAGTTTCAAAACGCCCCATTTTGGCCGATCTTAAGCGTTGGGCTCAAATTTCAATCCTCGAAATACTAAATGTATTCCTGTGGTTGAAATTTTCTCCCGCCTTGAGCTTGACCAAACTGAAACGTTTTGAAAGTGGCTCATATATATTGGCAATAAGGTTATCTGCTGCAAACAAATAAAATTACAGGAGGGGCCATATGAACAAAAAACATGAAAAACTTTTTGAGCCAATGGGTATTGGGAATTTGGTATTGAAAAACCGGCTTGTTTTTTCTCCGGTTCATACCAAGTTTTTTGTAGGAAACGATTACACATATAATATCTGGCATGAGGAGTATTTCAGAAAAATAGCCAAAGGCGGAGTCGGTCTGATTATTACAGGTGAAACAAAATCCGAGTGTAAGATCGATCCTTATCCTGTAAACAACTGCATGCCGGTTATCGATTCGGACCAGAGGATAAAAGAATTTGCATATCTTGCTGAAACAGTACATCGTTACGGAGCAAAGATTGTTGCCCAGCTTACACCGGGATTAGGCAGACTGGCCGATGCTCCTCAACATGATAGATGGCCTGCCGCACCATCCAAGCAGCCTTTGTTTTATCATCCTGATTTAATGTCTGATGAACTTACTAAAACCGAAATAATCGGTTTGATTCAGTCTTTCGGAGAAGCGGCGGGAAGATTAAAACGCGCTGGTTTGGATGCCTTATTTATCAATGCCCATAATTATCTTATTGATCAGTTTTTAACCGAGTGCTGGAATCATCGCACTGATGAATACGGTGGGCCCATAAAAAACAGAATGCGATTTTTTATGGAATGCATGGAAAGCGCAAGAGCATATACTGGAAAGGATTTTCCGGTTATTGCCGGATTGAGTTTAGATCATGGATTTAAGAAGGGCAGAACTCTTTCACAGAGCATTGATATTGCAAAGGCTATGAAAGATGCGGGAGTTGATGCATTCTATATCAGAGACGGCTCTTATGATGCATTGGAAACCGGAATGCCTAACGCATTTTCCAAAGATGGAACGGTTTTAATAAATGCCGAAAAGTTTAAAAAGAAGGTCAATACAATTACAATAACAGGCCAGCAGTTAGGTGAGCCTGATGAGTGTGATAAAGCGATTTCAGAAGGCAGGGTTGATTTTATCGGACTTGGCAGAGCACTGTTAAGTGACCCTGAATGGCCGAATAAAGTTCTTAATGGAAACATTGAAGATATTTGTCCCTGTTTACGCTGCATGGAATGCATGGATCGCTACGTAAAAGATAAATATATCGGATGTACAGTAAACCCGATATTGGGTCATGAAATGGAACCTCCGATAATGCCGGCATTTCCTGTAAAAAAAGTATTGGTTATTGGCGGCGGACCCGCAGGTATGGAAGCCGCCCAAACAGCGGCAAGCCGGGGGCATGAAGTAACACTGATAGAAAAGAGTAGTAATCTGGGAGGCCTTCTTATAACTGCCGCTGTTCCTGATTACAAATACCGGATAGGTAAATATGCCGCTTGGCTCGAACACCGGCTAAAAAATTCCAATGTAAAAATTCAAACAAAAACAGAAGCAACCACGGAACTGATAAACAATTTGAAACCCGATGTAATTATAATAGCAACGGGTGCAAAGCCCTTTATTCCGGAGATTCCCGGGCCAGGAAGTAAAAACAGTGTTCACGTTATAGATGTTTTGAACAAAAAAGCGAAAGTGGGAAATAAAATAGTTATTATAGGCGGAAGATCCGGCAGTTGCGAAACTGCTTATTGTTTAGCTAAAGAAGGCAAAGAGGTTGATATTGTAGTGCGTTCGGAACTTTTACCCGATGAATCAATTTTCAACAAATATACCCTGATGGCTGAATTGCCCAGATATGATGTTACAATACACTTAAAGTGGCAACCGGTTGAAATAAATGATACCGGTGTAATTATCAAAAATTCGGAAGGTGAGGAAAAATTTCTGCAAGCAGACACTGTAATTATGGGAACAGGATCAATAAGTGATCACAGCCTTTATAAATCCTTTGCAGGTCTTGCTAAAGAAATATATGAAATAGGAGACAGTACAAGTCCCCGAAGAATTTATGAAGCAGTCCATGAGGGATATTTTATAGGAAAGGAAATTTAATCTATAAAGTCTTACATAGTGCAGCCCTTTTACGAAGAGCCTTTTTTTGGGTAAAATCCCATAGCTTGTCTAATTGCGCTTGTGAGACTTTCATTTCTTTTTTAAGTATTATATTTATGTTTTCACTATCTTCGGCTGCAACTTTGAGCCAGTGCCTGACGGTATCCAGCTTTACTTTCAAAACCTCCGCTACACTTCTCAAAGACATCCCCTTTACCAATAGTTTAAGAGCGATCAGAACCTTATCTTCGGAAGAACGAAGATCATAAAACAATGTGTTTGATCTGCTGCAAAAAGACTTGCTGCATTCTTTACAAATAAAACGTTTAGATATAAATCCTGTTTTTGTTTTGTATGTTCCATTTGAAACTATATTTCCCCTACCCTTCTTTCCATACATTGTGCATTCCGGATTTGGGCAAATTATATTTTCTTTTTCATCAACTATTAAAGGGTCATAATTTGATGTTTTTTCCATAAAGCAACTTATTTTACTATTATCGGCCCTATCAACTGACGGTTCAATAATTTTTAAATTTTCACACTGTTTAACCATGGTATGCATATTAGTTTCATATATGGCAGGAACAATTTCATTAGCGGGAAGAGATGCTTGATTTTTTTCTATGGTAAAGCTTGACGCTATCTTCATGCCAAGCTTTTCACAACCCATTCTTGATTCTTTTGTAGATGCCCAGGCTGCGCTCAAAAAATTTTCTTTTTCATTTAACTTAGCATAGTATTTTGCACGGTTTATAAGCAGTAAGTGACTAATATTCCAGGTTGCCGCAAATATAGAATAGAGGAAAAAGACACCTTCGTTTTGGGAAATAATGTTGCTGATTTTTTCCGAAGTAAGATAATTTTCTAAAACCTTACATTTTTTAATCTCCTGATAAACATCCATACTTAATGGTAAACATATATAATGGCCAACATAATGGCCCCATGAATCCAAAGCAATTATATTTAGATCAGGAGCAGCTATAATTGCTGCCTTTAAAACTTCTTTTTGCAGCGATTTTTTTGCACCATATAGGTCACGATGACATGAAAGAATAGATTGAATCTGTCTATTACTTGAAATTACTATAGGTTTAATTATGATACCATCATCTGTTGCTGTTCGGTATTTAAATAACATATCAAACGGATAATCGATCATTTCTGCCGATGAGTATGCAAATCTTCTTTCATACAGAGAATAAAACAAAGGCTGGCCTGCGTTTAGTGCTACACATACCTGCATTGGAATACCGGCAGCTTCGGAAAGGTCGTGAAGATTTTCAATACCGGCCCGGCAACGATCTGTTTCCCAATTCTGTAATTCCCTAAAGCTGATACCGATGAGTTCAGAAAATTTCTCCTGACTCAATTCCCTCCATTTTCGATAATCTTTAATCAGTTGCCCAAGTGATTTGTAAAGTTTGATATCATTGGGCGAAATTTGATTTCGCAGATATGTATTCATAGATGATGTATTTTTATATCAAAATTAGAAAAAATTAGAACCACAAATATTCTTATACTAAATTTTTATGTTATTTCAACAAGGTAAGCTTGTCAAGATTTCACAAAGATATAATTTATTCACTTACTCAACTCTGTATCCGGTAACGTTTATATATATTGCCAATAGATGCTTAAATAAAGTTAAAGGGGGAAAAAAGATGAAACAAATGAAAATTATAAAGAATGTTATATTTTCGTTATGTTTATTATTGGTTCTGATTTCGTATGGTGACACGGTTCAAGCTAAAGATTTACCCAAAGTAATCGACAAGACCAACTGCGCACAATACAAAGATCTTTTAATTCCTGCTATGTATCGTGCAGTTGAAAGGAGCGATTTTGTTATTACACCTGGCAAAATAAACTTCATATTCAAACATACAGATAGCTTTCTTACTGCAAGTGTAAAAAATGAAGGGAAGTTTGACATAACTCCCAAGGGAGATTTGATCGATAAACAGACTGGAAAATATCCGGAAAATATTTACGGCTACCCTTTTCCTGAAATTGATTTTAAAGATCCCAAGGCCGGAACAAAAATCATATATAATTTTGATTTTCAGAGATACCGTTTTACCGGTTCAAGAGAACGTATCCGTATTATGTGGATAGACAAAGTAGGTGAGGAACGCTATATCCAGGGCTTGGATCAACGACTATATATGAATGGCCGGCTACCGGGTCAGGAAATACATAATCCTGATAAATTTCTGACCTTGGAATTTCAAAGAGTATTGGAGCCGATGAGCCTCAAAGGCACAAATACTATGGCCAACATTTATATGGACCCAAGACAAGACAGTAATTATGCTTATGTGCCCGCAATTCGTAGGGTTCGACAAACCGGCTCTACAACAAGGTCGGACCCCTATATGGGATCTGATTCATGGTTGGATTCTAATTTCTTGTGGAGTGGCAAAACATCCTCTATGGAATGGAAATATATCGGCGAGAAAACAGTACTTGTTCCATTTACCAGTCCCGATATTCTTCCCGTACAGGAATTGCCGGATGGAAGAATGTCCAGGGCATATCCCTACACCGACACACACATAAAATTCGGATATGAAGATCCAAAATGGGAAGGAGCATCCTGGGCACCTCTCAATATTACTTACGTTCCAAGAAAAGTATGGATTGTAGAGCAGATACCTAAAGATCCATATTATAATTGGGGATTGCACATTAATTATATTGATCAGGAAACTAATGTTATATGGTACAAAGAAGTATTCGAAAAATCAGGTGATTTTCGTACTTGGGTCTCACTTTTGATGCATTATAGTGAGACGCCAAGCGGCAAAAATAACACAGGTGATTGGGATTGCCAGATTGGTATTGATGAAAAAATTCGCCATTCAACAACCACAAATCGATCAGCACACCCGGAAGCATTCTTATATATGCCTGCTTCAAAACTTGACCCTAGTTATTTTAGTGTGAGTAATTTTTTAATGTTATCGAAATAAGATACTTTCTAAAAAACAGGAGAGGAAAACATGAGTAATAAGGAATCATCTTTATTTGTGGTGACAGGTGCCGCAAGTGGAATGGGCAAAGCTTCTGCGCAACGTCTGGGAAGGCGAGGCAGAGTTTTATTGGCTGACATTAATGCCAAACAACTCGATCAGGTAGCCAAACAGTTAATATCGGAAGGTATTGAAGCTAAGAAACAGGTATGTAATGTCATGGATGAACAGTCCGTATGTTTGTTGGCAAAGACTGCCAAATCACTGGGACAAGTGAGCGGGATTGTAAATGCTGCCGGTATTTCTCCGTCAATGACCACGGACTGGAAAAAGATGTTATCCGTTGATCTCATCGGTACAGCACTTATCCTAAGAGAGTTTTTGCCTTTAATAGCACCCGGAGGTGCAGCGGTATGTATTGCATCGATTGCTTCGCGTATTTTAAAAAACGATCCTGAGATAGATGCTATACTTGATAATCCGCAGGATCACGATTTTTTGAAACGCATAGAACCTTTTCTTTCAATATCTCTACCATCAACCGAAGTTAACCCCAAAAGCGGTGCAGCATACATTCTTGCAAAACGAGGGGTTATACGTTTGTGTGAGAAACTTGCTCCTTTGTGGGCTAAGCATGGAGCCAGGATAGTTTCTGTTTCTCCCGGTACAATAGATACACCCATGGGAAGACAGGAATTGGATAATTTAGCATATATGAGGGAATCGATTGAAATGACACCTATGCGTCGGGTTGGCAAACCTGAAGAGATTGCCTCTGTAGTCGATTTTCTATGCAGTGAAGATGCGTCCTTTATAACCGGATGCGATTTGTTAGTTGATGGTGGATATACTGCCGCCATGACTCACTTGAATACACTTCAAATCTGATGTAAAATTCAAATATATATATTTTCAAGATTTATAATTTGACATGGGAGGAAACTATGAGCAGTAAACAAGAAGTAAAAACCGTTTGCGGGATGTGCATCTGGGCATGCGGTGTTATAGCGAGTCTTGAAGATGGAAAAATTATAAAAATCAAAGGTGATCCCGATCACCCCTGGAATAAAGGTAAGCTTTGCCCAAAGGCTGTAAGAGCTATTGATTCTTTTTATTCTCCTGTGCGTTTAAAACATCCTATGAAAAAGGTTAAGGGAAAATTTGAAAGAATTTCATGGGATGATGCCTTAGATACTATGTCTTTTGAGCTGAATAAAATCAAAGATAACTATGGCCCTGAAGCATGGGCTCTAATAGTTGGAATGGCAGTACAGGGACAGGGCTTTATTACAATGCATTTTATGCAAAGATTTTGTGATGCTTTTGGAAGTCCTAATTTTATTACACCTGAGACATTTTGCTTCTTAAGCGGTATCACAGCCAACATGCTGACAATGGGAAAATTTCCTTATGCCGATCAGAAAAACAGCAAATGCATAGTACTATGGGGGCATAATCCGTCCGCTTCCAATTTTATGGCTGCTGAAAGAATAAAACATGGGGTAGAAAACGGATCAAAACTTATTGTCATAGATCCCCGTAAAATTCCTCTTGCAAAAAATGCCGATATTTTTGCACAGATACGACCGGGAACCGATTGTGCCTTAGCCCTTGCTCTTACTAAAATAATTATAGAAGAAGAACTCTATGATAAACAATTTGTAGAAAAATGGACTTCCGGCTTTGATCAATTGAAGGAACACATAAAAAATTACGATATAAAAGAGGCTTCAAAAATAACATGGATTCCGCAAAAAACGATTGGAAACATCGCTCGTACCTATGCTTCAACAAAACCGGCTTCTATAGTACAAGGCACAAACTCACTCGATCAGCATCCCAGCGGATTTCAAAATAACAGGGCGCTTGCAATTCTTGAAACCATAACAGGTAATATCGATGTTCCCGGAGGACATCTGATTTCAGGGGCATTTCCAAATTTTGCAGAATTAAGACTGCCGGCTCTCTTAAAGGGGAAAAATATCGGTAATGAAAAATTTCCACTCTTTGCCGGTGATTGGACGGGTCAGGGCATGTTGATACCTGATATGATACTGACAGGCAAGCCACATCCCATGAAGGGCCTGATGATTAATGCTTCCAACCCTGTTTTAACCTGGCCTAATTCAAGTAAAGTGAAAAAAGCATTGAGTAGTCTTGATTTTCTGGCAGTGATAACCACGGTTCCGACTGAAACATCGGAATTGGCAGATTTGGTTTTGCCCGGAGCAAGCTATCTCGAAAGAACAGAGATTTGGGATGGGCCCCTCTTGGGTTCAATGGGTTATATGAGTCTTAGAAACAAAGTTGCCGAATATCATGAATGCTGGTCTAATGTTAAATTCTGGCTCAAGCTGGCAAAATATATGGGTTATGAAGAATATTTTCCGTGGCAAGATGATAATGAAGTATTTAAATTTGTTTTCAAAGATACGGGTGTCAATCTTGACGAACATTTAGGCAAATCGAATTTTATTCCATACGGCGGAGAATTAAAATATAAAACATATGAAGAAACCGGATTTCCTACACCTACAGGAAAGATCGAGCTTGTTTCTACAATAATGCAAAGCGTAGGTTTTGATGCTTTACCGAGTTTTATCGAACCTCCTGAATCTCCAATAAGCGATCCTGAAACGGCAAAAGAATACCCTGTAATACTGACAACCGGCTCCAGGGTTTTACTATACACACACTCATCTTATCGTGAAGCATATTTAAAAGATAAAAAAGCTCCTGAACCGTATGCTGAGATTCATCCTGCAACTGCCGGATATTATGGTATCGGTGATGGAGAAGTAATTAATGTCGCGACCAAAAGAGGTGAGATTCAAATTAAGGCCAGACTGACCGAAGACATTTTGCCGCATGTTATCAACATACCGCATGCCTGGGCTAACAGTAATGTAAATCTTCTTACGGATGAAAAATCAGCAGATCCGGTTACCGGTTATCCGGCGCTTAAGGCTTTGTTGTGCAAAATAAAACCGTTCGGCGGGGTATAAAACCCCGCCCTACTAATCTCTTACGCAGGGCAGCATTTATATGCCGCCACAAGTGACGATTTATCTAAAACAATAAGAGGAGAAATTATGAATGACATATTAATAGAAAAAGATTTGATTCATGAAACAATAGCTAATTATTGTTATTATTTTGACGGTGCAGAGTTTGACAAATGGGTCGATATGTTTACTGACGATGGTATTTTTGATTGCGGCGTTTTGGGCGTGCAAGAAGGCAAAGAAGCACTTAAGGCTTTTACACAAAGCATTCCACTTACCAATGGTTTGCCGATGATGAAACATTGCATAATGAATGAAGTTATCAACGTTACCGGAAACAGTGCAACAGCAAAGAGCTATTTTATTATGTTAAGACCAAACAGTGATGGAATTTCTATTATCAGCATGTCCGGGCGTTATACGGACGAACTTGTTAAACGAAATGGCAGTTGGTTGTTCAAACAGCGCAAGCTTTATATAGATGCAATGGAAAGTATGTCTTAAAGTAAATTTATTATCTTAGCAATTTGCTCAAGCATTAAAAAGATCTTTCTTGCTGAGTGATATACCGATCTTTTTCATTTTACTTCTTAGAGTGCTGGGGTTCAGACCGAGAAGTTCGGAGGCACCACCCGGACCGGTTACTTTTCCTCTGGTTATCTTCAGCACTTTATTTATGTGTGAAGCTAAAGCATCATCAAGTTTTAATGATTCATCTTCAGTTTTTTGGGAGTATAATTTACTGCGTTCCGGTTCCGGTAAGATTATTTTTATGATTTCTTTCATGTGCATTGAAAGTTTATCTTCTATTGTAGTTTTGTAATTTAGTTCTACTTGTTGCTCCGGTTCGGATTCCGGTGTCTGAAAAAGTGAATTATCAAAAGATATCGGTTCCGAAATATTTTTACCCCGATTCTGGATTAAAGTTCTTTCCACAAAGTTTTCCAATTCACGCACATTTCCGGGCCAATGATAATTCTTTAGTTTCTCGATAGATTCGCTTGCAATGACTGGTGCGGCAGGAATATTTCTTTCAATGGACTTTTGCTTCATAAAGTATTCAACAAGTTCGGAAATATCTTCTATTCTTTCCCTTAGTGGAGGTATGTTTATAGGAAATACATTCAGCCTGAACCAGAGATCTTCTCTGAACTGTTTCGATAAAACCATTTTTTCAAGATTTCTGTGAGTACAGGCAATAATACGGATATCTATAGATATAGATTCCGTTCCGCCAACACGTTCAATTTCCTGGTTTTGGATTACACGCAAAAGTCTAACCTGCGCTTCCTGTGGTAGTTCTCCGATTTCATCAAGAAGTATTGTTCCTTTATGAGCCCTTTCGAATCTGCCACGTTTCTGGAATAATGCTCCTGTAAAAGCTCCTTTCTCATGTCCGAAAAGCTCGCTGTCAATCAGCGTATCCGGTATAGCGCCGCAATTAACCTTAATGAAAGGCCCACTTCTTCGTGGTGATGAATAATGGATAGCATTGGCAATAACTTCTTTTCCTGACCCGGTTTCTCCCAGCAAAAGCACCGGACTGTTTAAAGGAGCTACCTGCCGTACCATATCGAAAACTTTCTTTAGCCCCTTTCTCCTGCCTATAATCTCATTTCCGGAAATACGAAGCAGCTCGTTATGAAGATACCGGTTGTCATCAGCAAGCAATTCTTTAAGTTTGAGGACATCCTGATGTTTTAATGCATTTGACATGGCAATGGCAAAAGGGTCGTGTAAAAGCGATAATAAATTGGCATGTGCTCTTGTATATTGGTCTATTCCTTTTGAATAAACTACCAGAGCAAACAGTTTTGAATCATTTATTTTAAGACGCATAGTCAATGTCGACATTTCAGGCATTTCAAGCAATTGAGCTATTTCTTTGCTTACAGGAAACGAGTCAGGCTGGTTGATAATTCCAACATCAGTTAATTCCACCCATTGACGCTCCAGTACCGCCTGCATTTCTTGTGGTAAAGGAATCTTACGGGCAACTTTTTCAATTTTATTGCGGCTTACCTGGGCCAGCGTTTCTATTGCAGGCATACCCGGCTCTCCCAGCACAAGATTCATGCCTGTTAACGGCATAAACTTTTCCAGATATTCAAAAGCATTCCATAAGGAAGTTTCGATATCAAGACTACCACAAATCTGTAAAGTTGCCTGACGGAAAAAATCATTTTCATCCATTATCAGGATTCTCCTTTATGTATATAAACATAAAAAATTAATGCATGTGAGCCACTTTCAAAACGTTTCAGTTTGGTCAAGCTCAAGGCGGGCGAAAATTTCAACCACAGGAATACATTGAGTATTTCGAGGATTGAAATTTGAGCCCAACGCAGAGATCGGCCAAAATG
>Ga0180007_10002790_pt1 | contig 20282 bp, 23 predicted proteins | sample MM_PC_MetaG_FD_121122 | JGI IMG/M metagenome (GOLD analysis project Ga0180007, IMG submission 121122) | Groundwater microbial communities from the Aspo Hard Rock Laboratory (HRL) deep subsurface site, Sweden - MM_PC_MetaG | ecosystem: Environmental > Aquatic > Deep subsurface > Groundwater... | reverse complement strand
ACTTTTTATCCTTACCAAAAAGCTTCTCAAAATCATCTTTTGACAAATGAAGATGGCGAGCTGAAACTTCTGCAATTATTTTGATAGGTTGTTTAGACATAATATTTTAAAATCCGAAATTCGAAATCCGAAATTCGAAACAATATTTAAATTCTAAATTCTAATTTTCTAAACATCAAAATAGCATTCAAAATAATAAGTTTGGGTCATCCCGACATAAAGTCGGGACAAGTTTGGGGTTTGGGAAATTGGGATTTGTTTAGAAATTTCTGCCAAAGGCGGATCTCCTCCCGAGGCGGATGCGCCTAGGGAGCAAGCCTCTGGCTGAGAGTATTATTTGGAATTTGGTGCTTGGTAATTGGAATTTATTCCTCCAGCGTACTGATATCACCAAGCGGTAAACCCAACTCTTTAGCCTTTAAAACGCGTCTCATAATTTTACCTGATCGGGTTTTGGGCAGCTTATCAACAAATTCTATTTCATCAGTAATTGCCATCGGTCCCATTGTATTACGTATATGCAACTTAAGTGCGGTAACTAAATCTTCAGAAGGCTTATAGCCTTTTTTTAGAATGACAAATGCCTTGGCTGTCTCACCTTTCACGGGGTGCGGTTTGCCAATGACACCAGCTTCAGCCACAGCTTCATGAGAAACTAAAGCACTTTCTATTTCAGCTGTTCCAATGCGGTGGCCAGAGATTTTAATGACATCATCAGATCTTCCCTGTATCCAGAAATAACCATCTTTATCTTTGCGTGCGATGTCACCAGTGAGATAATAGCCAGGAATTTTTTCCCAGTAGGTTTCTAAATATCTCTTGGGATTATTAAAAATAGTTTTGAGCATGGATGGCCAGGGATTTTTAATCACCAGAAAACCACCTTTACCGGCTGGCGCGATGTTGCCTTTTGCGTCTACTACTTCTGCCCGAATACCAGGGAATGGTTTAGTGGCTGAACCAGCTTTCAATGGCGCGACGGGTAATGGTGTAATCATAAACATGCCAGTTTCTGTCTGCCACCAAGTGTCCATAATCGGGCATTGCTCCTTACCAATTAACTTATAATACCAACGCCAGGCTTCGGGATTAATCGGCTCGCCGACTGAACCAAGTAAACGTAAAGATGACATTTTATGCTTAGCCGGCCATTCGTCTCCGTATTTCATCATCGTACGAATTAACGTCGGCGCTGTGTACAAAACAGTCACTCTGTATTTATCTACCATTGACCAGATACGGTCAAGCTCTGGAAAATCAGGCACACTTGAATACATTACAGTCGTGATACCCAACATCAAAGGTCCATAGATAATATAGCTGTGGCCAGTAATCCAGCCCGGGTCAGCCGTGCACCAGAAAATATCATTGTCTTTGATGTCAAAAACCCATTTCAGAGTTCGGGAAACGCCGACCATGTAGCCGCCATGTGCGTGTACAATGCCTTTGGGCTTGGCTGTTGTCCCTGATGTATAAAGAATAAAAAGTGTGTCTTCGGCGTCCATGACTTCTGTCTGGCATTCACCACTGACTGAGGCTGTCAATTCATGATACCAGATATCTCTATTGGGTCTGAGGTTAACTGGATGATCTGAATACTTGACCACAATCATTTTCTCGACAGAAGGGCAGTCCTTTTCTATTGCTTGGTCTACTGTATCTTTAAGCATCACTGGTTTACCGCGTCTTAAACCACCGTCAACAGTCACGACAATCTTAGATTGCGCATCATTAATTCTGTCTCTCAGGGCTAGATAAGAAAAACCAGCGTAGACAACGGAGTGAACAGCGCCTATTTTAGCACAGGCTAACATGGTGATTGCCACTTCGGGAATATTAGGCATATAAACAGAAACGCGGTCACCTTTTCCGATGCCTAGTTTTTTCAGACCAAGAGCCATTTTATTCACTGCTTCATATAATTCAGCATAGGTAATCTCACGTTTTTCCCCTTTTTCATTCTCGGCTAAAATGGCAATCTTATTCTTTGTCGCTGTATTTTGATGCCGATCTAATGCGTTTTGGACAATGTTACATTTACCACCTTTGAACCAACTGAAAAACGGCGATTTGCTTTGATCTAAAACCTGATCCCATTTTTTAAACCATTCCAATTCGCCAGCCGCTTCTTGCCAAAAACTTTCAGGGTCAGCTAAAGCTTTTTTGACAACAGTCTCATAGTCTTTGACATTAGCAACTTTGACAATTTCGGCAGATGGTGTATAAATTTTTTCCTCCTTTAGTAATACCTCTGTCAATTCTTCAGATTCTTGATTTTTTGTATCCATAATATTTCCCTTTCATTATAAATTATAAATTATTAATTATAAATTATAAACCCCGCACCTTACAAAGTAAGGCTTATTAATTCTATATTTCAAATTAAGGTGCAGGGTAAATTCTACATTAGAAGCGGGTGTCCAGTCATCTCAGCTGGCTTTGGCAGGCCCATAGCCTGCAAAACAGTAACAGTGATATCGGAAAGTATGCCAGTTGGTTGCAACATACTTAAATCATGATCAATTATCTGATCTTTATAAATATTTTGGCCTCGCCATTTTCTCCAACCGCAATAAAAGGTACAGGATTTACACTATGCTCTTTGTCCATAACTCCTGTTTGTAAATTCAATATTTCTTCAGCATTACCGTGGTCAGCGGTGATAAATAAAACACCATTATTCTCAAGTACGGCTTTTACGACTTTGCCCACGCATTCATCGACTGTTTCAACTGCCTTGATTGAAGCCTGAACGTTGCCTGTATGGCTAACCATATCAGCATTAGCGTAATTGACCACAATAAAGTCATATTTCCCAACAGCAATCGCCTTCAATAAATGTTCAGTCAATTCCCGGGCGCTCATTCCTGGTTTTTGATCATAAGTTGAAACGGAAGGCGAAGGCACCAAGATATTTTCCTGGCCCAAAAAAGGCTCCTCTCGACCGCCGTTAAAAAAGTAGGTTACGTGAGCATACTTTTCTGTTTCCGCAATATGTAATTGCTTGAGCCCGGCATCAGAAATAACCTTAGCTAAGGGACACTCCACATATTCAGGTGGAAAGGCCACTAAAACAGGAATGTCCTTATCATACTCGGTCATGGTCACAAATAAAAGGTTCTTTAGATATTTTGGCCGGTTAAATTTTTCAAATCCCGGCAGGGTGAAAGCCTTGGTCAACTGCCTTGTGCGATCAGAACGGAAATTAAAGAAAATAACTGCGTCGTTATCCTCCACCTTGGCTATTGGTTTATCATTCTCTTTAATCACTGTCGGTATAAATTCCTCGTCATACACCTCTCTTTTATAAGAATTTTCTATTGCCTGCAGAGGATCTTTAGCTTGATAATCAGCTTGTCCTTCCGTCAGGGCAAGATAAGCTTTTTCCTCTCTGTCCCAACGATTATCACGATCCATGGCGTAATAACGTCCACACAAGGTAGCAATCTTGCCAACTTTTAACTCACTTATTTTGTTCTGTAATTTCTCAACAAAGTTAGTAGCGCTCTGTCGAGGCGTATCGCGGCCGTCTAATATAGCCTGCACATAAATATCGCTCACTTTTTTCTTCTTTGCTAACTCGAGTAAAGCATATAAATGATCAATTGAACTGTGTACTCCGCCGGCGCTGACTAAACCAAGTAAATGTAGTTTTGATTTATTTTTTTTGACATGCTCAATAGCTTTCAAGAAGGCGCTGTTTTCAAAAAATTTACCATCAGCAATTGATTTGGTAATTCTTGGCAAATCTTGATAAACAATGCGTCCAGCGCCGAGATTAAGATGTCCGACTTCAGAATTACCCATTTCTCCCCAGGGCAAGCCAACAGCTTCACCAGAAGCCTGCAAAACCATGGTCGGATAATTATCAATAAGACTGTTAAAATTAGGTGTTAAAGCAATAGCCACTGCATTACCCCGAGAAGAGGGAGCAATACCCCACCCGTCTAAAATCATAAGTACGACTGTTCTATTTTTTATTGGCATAAAACTTTACCTTTCATATCAGGTTGTTTTTCTAACTTAAGAAAGTTAATAATTGTAGGGGCAATATCAGCTAATTTGCCCTTTTTTAATTTAATTTTTCTAATACTCTTTTTAACAATGATAAATGGAACCGGATAAGTGGAATGAGCTGTGTCAATCTCGCCTGTTTTTAAATTAATCATCTCCTCAATATTACCGTGATCAGCAGTAATAAAAACTAAACCATTTTTTTTCAAAGCAGCCTTGACAACCAGACCAACGCATCTGTCAATAAATTCGACGGCTTTAATACCAGCCTTTAAATTTCCAGTATGACCGACCATATCAGGATTAGCAAAATTTACCACTATCACATCATATTTATCCTTTTGGAGACCATGAATAATAATATCGGTAACCTTTTTAGCTTGCATCCTCGGTACATCTGCATACGAACTAACATTAGGTGATTTTATCATCACTCTCTCTTCGCCAGCCACCGGACTGGCATATCCACCATTAAAAAAATATGTAACGTGAGCAAATTTTTCAGATTCAGCAATATAAAGTTGACGATATTTTCTCAAAACAAAAGGCAGTGTATTTTTCAATATAACACTGGGGTATGCGCTTAAAACCCCCGACAGATCAGGTCCAAAATCAGTCAAGGTTATAAATCTTATATCGTTTAATGTCTTTCCTCTGTTAAAACCAATAAATGTTTTATCATCCTGCACAAAGGCCTTGGCTAATTGCCTGACCCTGTCTGACCTTAAATTAAAAAATATTACAGCATCACTATGGTTGACCTTACCAACCTGTTTATTATCGTTCGCTATTACTGTGGGTGATAAAAACTCATCGTCCTCCCCGCGATTATAGCCTTTAATTACTGCGGCTTCGGCTGTTGGTGCACGACAACTGGCTTTACCTAAAACAATAGTATCATATGCTTTTTTAGTTCTTGACCACTCTTTGATTCTGTCCATGGCATAATAACGTCCACAAATTGTGGCTATCTTTTCATTATCTCTTAATACTTTTTTCAGATTTTCAACCAATCTTACAGCTATATACTTGCCTGAATCACGTCCGTCAGTAAATAAGTGTAAAAATACTTTTTTAACATTTTTTAGTCTAATAAGTGTTAATAACGCCAAAAGATGATCAGGATCAGCATGAGCTGATTGTTCTTCTGATAAAAGACCCATTAAATGTAGGCTTGAATCATTTCTTTTAACATGCGCAAAAGCCTCTTCAAAAGCGGCATTTTTAGAAAATGTACCATCGTTGATGCCTTTTGATATTCTTACTGAATCCTGTTCAACTAAACGGCCAGCGCCAATATTCATATGTCCGGCTTCAGAATTGCCATCCTGCTTAGGCGGCAATCCAGCACATCGACCAGAAGCACATAACAAAGTATGAGGGTATTTTTTATATAAACCATCCATGACTGGCGTCTTCGCTAAGGTCACAGCATTACCACGCGATGGCGGGGCAATACCCCAACCATCTAGAATCATTAGTATACAAGGTGTTCTCACTTTAATTTTATTTTTCATAATTTGGTTTTTAATTCTGCCTCAATTTCCAGTAATCTATTATACTTGGCTAATCTTTCGCCTCGCGAAGCTGAACCGGCTTTAATATATTCAGCGCCGCAGGCAACTGTCAGGTCAGCAATAAAGCTGTTGCAGGTTTCGCCAGAGCGATGAGCGATAATAACCTTATAACAGTGTTTTTGGGCTAGTTTAATACAATCAATCGTTTCTGTCAGTGTGCCTATTTGGTTTGGTTTAATAATAATAGCATTTGCTAAATTTAATTTGACTCCCTTTGATAATCTTTTAATATTTGTAACGAAAAGATCGTCACCGATTATCATTGCTTTTTTCCCCAATTTTTCAGTAACTTTTTTCCAACCATCCCAGTCATCTTCTGCCAACAAATCTTCAAAACAAATAAAACTATACTTTTCAATCCATTCTTCATATAAGCCAATCATCTGATCATCTGAAAGAGCCGTGTGTTCAAGTGAAAGCATGTAATTTTTTTCCTTGGCATTATAAAATTCTGTGGCAGCTGCATCTAAACCAAGTGCTATGTCTTTTTTCTGAATATAGCCGGCATTTTTTATGGCTTCAATAATAAGTTCAGGCGCTTCCTTGTGATTTGAAAGTTTGGGCGCATAACCACCCTCGTCGCCAACCAATGTAGAAAGTCCCCTGACCTTCAGAACTTCTGCCAAGCAGTGAAAAACTTCAGCACCAAGACGAAGATTTTCAGCAAATTTTTCTTTTTGCGGAATTATCAAAAATTCCTGAAAAGATAAACCAGAATCTGCGTGCTTTCCGCCATTAATAATATTCATCATTGGTTTAGGTAGGATAAACTTCTTTGAAAAATTATAAGTTTTTTTCAAGTAAGCATACAAAGGTAGTTTTAAAGCATTGGCCCCAGCTTTAGCACAAGCTAATGAAACAGCCAGAATAGCGTTAGCGCCCAGCCTTGATTTATTTTCTGTACCATCAAGCTTAATCAAATTTTTATCAATTCCTTTTTGCTTAATCACATCGCGACCTGCTAATTTATCATTAATAATTGTATTGACATGATGCACTGCTTTTAATACACCCTTGCCTCCATATCTTTTTTTATCGCCATCTCTTAATTCAAGGGCTTCGTGAGTGCCTGTGGAAGCACCGGAGGGAACACAAGCCCTGCCCTTTACGCCGGAATCTAATTCAACTGTCGCCATAACAGTTGGATTGCCCCGCGAATCCAAAATTTCTAGACCTTTAATTTGTTTAATTTTGTATTTCATATGTTTTTATTCACCACGAATTTTATTTCCACGAATTTCACTAATCCATCCGAGCCAGTAATAAAACTTATTCGTGATATTCGTGGTGTTACTATTCGTGGTGTATTAATTCCTAATTAGTGGCTTTATTCCTGGTAGCATCTTACCTTCCAAAAACTCTAGCATCGCACCGCCACCTGTAGAAACATAGGAAAATTTATCAAGCAGATTAACTTCTTTAATCGCATCGATTGTTTCACCGCCGCCGACAATGCTATTAGCCTGGCTTTCCGTAATATCTCTGGCGATGTCATAGGTCCCACGCGCAAACTTTTTTATTTCAAAATAACCCATTGGTCCATTCCAGACAACTGTCTTGGCGTTCCGAATAATCATGCCATACAAATTAACAGTATCTGGCCCAATGTCCAAAATAATCTCCTGCTCACCAACTTTACCAACAGCCCGGCGCCTTGTTTTCGCTGTTTCTGAAATTTCATTGGCTGTAATAATATCAACTGGTATTTTTAAACAATTCTCTGTTAAAACTAACTCGGTGGCTAGCTTAATCATTTTCTCTTCGACCAATGATTTACCGACCTGAATGCCTTGCGCTTTTAGAATTGTGTTAGCCAAGGCACCGCCCAGCAATAGAAAATCAACTCTGGAAAGCAAATTTTTAATCACAGCCAGTTTAGTAGATATTTTTGCTCCGCCAATAATACCAATAAAAGGCCGAGTAGGATTTTCCATTATTTTCGAAAGTGTGGTAACCTCTTTTACTAATAAAAATCCGGCATAACTTGGTAAAAACTGAGTTACACCGGCGACTGAAGCATGCGCCCGATGAACAGCGCCAAAAGCATCATTTACATATAAATCACCAAGTCGGGCAATTTCTTCGGAAAATTTTGGATCATTTTTTTCTTCAGCCGGGCAGAATCTGATATTTTCTAAAACCAAAATCTCGCCTGCTTTTAATTTACCCGCTTCGTTTTCAACGCCTTTATCGCCCGGGCAATATGGATAATATATAACTTTATTTTTCGGCAATAATTCTTGAAGTCGCAAAGCTACTGGTTTCAATCTAAATTCATCCATGATCTTTCCATCAGGACGGCCAAAGTGGGAAAGAATAATCACCCTTGCCTGATTTTCTAATAAATAGTTAATAGTCGGTAAACTGCCTAAAATGCGTGTGTCATCGGTTACTTTTCCATTCTCTACTGGCACATTAAAATCAACTCTTAAAAGTACTTTTTTATTGGCTAAACTAGCTTCTTTTACTGATTTTAATTGCATATAAAAAAATAAAGTGATGTTTTTCTACTTTATTATAACACAATTTCTTGTAATAATCAATAATAAACAAACATCTTTTTCATCATTTTTCTCCCTGCACTTCAGCGATACTAACAGCCTTGCCACTCATCTTCTTTAGTACTAATTTAGCATTTTCTGCGATGGTATTCCTTTTCACCAACTCAAAATTAAACTGCAAATTTTCTGGGGTAATTTCCTGGTTATGCTCAATAATTTTACCAAGCTTCACGGAAATCTTAGTAATCTTTTTTAATTTATTTTTCTCGGCAATTTTAATCGCCTGCCTTAAAATGTCTTGGGCGGCAATTAAGTCATGCATAATGCTAGCTAATTAATTCGTGTCTTATTCGAGTTTATATTAGTGTTCATTCGAGTAATATTAGTGCGTCGCACAGGTCATACAAGGATCATACGCCCGAATCATCATGCCAATCTTGTAGTAATCTTTTTGGATAAACTTTTTATGACCAATAAATTCAGATAAATCCGCTTCTAAGTTATTAATAAACTGCGCTGTCGGTGTCACAATATTAACATTTTTCAGAAAGCCGTATTTATCTACTTCGTAATAATGGAATAAAGTACCGCGCGGTGCTTCAATAGCAGCGCAACCCTTACCTGCTCTGACTTTATACTTAACCATGGGCTTGACATTTTTCATGGCTAAATACTTTTTCAAAAGCTTTTGACATTCTTCCAAACAATGAATAATTTCTACAGCCTGGCAAAAAACATTGTAAAAAGAATTATAAAGCGGCATTTTGAATTTCAGGTGTAAAAAAGCAGCGCGGCTAATAGAATTAAGCTGCTTCCAGTTATTATTAATTCTGGCCAAAGCCCCGACCATGTAAATCCTGCCTTTGATTTTTGTGCGTTTGATTAAATCCCAAGAATCTTGAATTTCCTCAACCTCCTTTTCAAACTTTTCCGGGGTTGATATCCAACCAGCCGTTGATCTGACAAAGCCATCATAAATAGCATATTCCTTGCCGTGCGATAAGGAAACGTATTCTGTCTTTCTTTCAAAATCAACGAATTTTTTATGGCTGATTAAATGCGCTAAATTCAATGCCTTGTCTAGAAGTCCATTAGTTTGTTTTAAGGCTTTGTGCAGTCTTCCCCGCGACGGCAACTTTAAAAAACCGCCGACTTGGGAATTAATGGGATGCACTGTCCGGCCGCCAATCATTTCCGTTAATTGATTGCCAAAATTTCTGATTTCCAAAGCCTGCTTGGCTTCCTTTGGTAAAATCCTGACTATATCCAAAGCTGACTTTCCTTCCCCGTAAAAATCCGGCAAACTCATAAAATAGGTGTGCAAGGCATGACTCTGAATGACTTGGCTATATTGCATTAATTTTCGTAAAACAATCGTGCTTTCCGTAACTTTAACCTTCATCGCTTTTTCTAAAGCTTTGATTGAAGTCAAATTATGCACTACTGGACAAACACCACAAATGCGGGAAGTAACCAAAGGGGCGTCCATGTAATTTCGGCCAACTAAAACACCTTCTATCAATCTAGCTCCTTCTAAAGTTTTATACCTTGCTTCCACTAAATTTCCTTTTTTTAGCTCGCCAAAAAAACTAGCATGACCTTCGATTTTGGAAATGTGTTTGATGGTTACTTTCATATTTTAAAATCCTTTTATTGTTTTTATGGGAATTCCGCTTTTTTCACTAGCAAACTCGGCAATGGCTTTTGAATCAGGATTTGATAAATAACTAGAAATTCTCACAAGACGATTGTTAGAAAAAAATAACTCATACCAAGGATCACCATCTTCAAGTTCTTCATAAGTAATTTTTTCAAGATCACCCCAGGTATATTTCTTAGTTTGTTGAAAAAAATTACGGTTAATAAAATGTGCTTCCGTGGTCTTTGTGTAAATATTAAATAAAAGAATATTAGCAATAAGACATAAAGGTACAAGTATCACGGCCATAATTTTTATAATTTGCTTTGCATGCTCTGAAGATTTGAGTTGTTTATTTGTACCAGGAATTATTAATGAAGCTCCAGCCTGTTTTGATGCCTGGAATGATTTCTGACTGATTTCGTCGACTGAAACTTTAAATAACCTGGCTAAAAATATCAATAATAAATATCCGATTATTAGTAAAAGTAAAAACATATTAGGTATAACTGTAAACTTACCGCCATTTGAATAAAAACTTTCACTAGGTGCAAGATTTCTCGTAAAATACCATTCTTGTAAACTATCCATCAAAAACATGGCACCAAAAAATGATGGAATCCACAATACAATGAGTAAAATAACATAAATTATATTGACACGTCGATACTTTTTTGACTCATTATCCATAAAATTATTTCTGCGCTTTATACCATTCTTCTAATATCCCAAAAATCTGCAAAATCTTTTCTAACTCCTGGCGCGAATGGTTTTTAAGAATTTCTTTTTCTAAGGCCCTAGTATCGTATCCCGGTAAAATTTTGCGGCAACCTTTGCAATAGAATTTGGAATTTAAGCAAACAGCCTTACAACCACTTCTGATCACTGGACCCAAACAGGGCTCACCTTTTTGTAACAAGCATTCATTACCATTTTCCTGACACTCCTTACAAACTGGATGCTCGTCTAATCTTGGTTTGGCCCCTTCTCTTAAATCATTCAAAACTTTGATGAAATCCCCTGCCTCAATCGGACAACCGGGAATCTCAAAATCAACTTTAACGAATCGCTTAATCGGTCTAATATTGGGATTAAAGACTTTGTTATAAATTTTAGGATATTGATATTTAACGGCTTTTTTCTTATTAATGTAATTTTTAATATTGGGAATCACCCCATTAACGGCGCAAGCCCCTAAGGCAATCAAATACTTAGAACGCTTTCGTAAATCCTTGATCACTTTAACGTTCTCCTTAGTCAAAGGCGCGCCGTCCACAAAACAAATGTCGTATTGTCTATCGCCTTTCTCGTCCATAATCAAATGAAAATCTCCTAAATCAAAATGATCAATTGATTCCACAAATTCCAAACCCAAATCTAGCACGGCGAATGAACAACCTTCGCAGGAAGTAAGGCCAGCGATGGCGATGCGGAGTTTTAAATTTGATTTGTTCATTATAATCCAAGATTAATATTCCAATCTTTTGTAAAAAAATCTTCACCAAATGTTTTCTTTACTTCCTCGGCTGTATCAGTCAAATCATTTCCTCTAATATAATAAGTGGAACATTCAAAATTTTTTCCACTATAAAAGGAACTTATTGAACCGATACACTCACCTCGACATTGATCCGAACTGGTACATTCTTTTCCGCCATTAAGAGTATTAAACCAGTATCCTAAATTTGGTCTGAGGAATATAAATATAAAAATAAAAAAACTAATACAGGCAAAACTAGCTAGAATGTAAATCACGGTGACAACACCTCGATACTTTTTAAAATAGCCACATCTCTTCCTGAATATTAAAACTAATACTATCATCAAAACCCCAGCAAAAAGTATTCCTACGAAAATATTTATGAAAAAAGAAATAAGTGCGCCAATAATAGCACCCAGCACAGGGATAAATAAACTAATTAAGTTATATTTTTGCGCTTGTGAGCTTTTATTAATCGACTGACTAGTTGACTCTCCATTCATATTTTTTAAAACTTATTATCAATTATACCCGCCCGCTTCGCCTTGCGAAGCAAGGCGGGCAGGCATTATACATTTTTAAATTAAATAGATGGCGATTTTGAGTTTATGACTTTTCTTTAACATAAAGCTTATTGGCTAATAAGTTTTAAATTTTCAATTGCTTCCCTTACTGATAGTTTAGCCACAACAAAACCATTTTCCGCCAATACCCAGTCACCTGCTTTTACCTTAGGTAGCAAGCGAATATCAAGCTTATGTGAAGCCTTACCGCTTTTCGCGACTGCTTTTTGGCCTTTTATCTTAATGATTTTGTAGGGTGTAGAAATACACATAACTTTATGGCTTTAAGGCTCTACGGCTTTATTGCTGATTCATTGCCCAAATTTATACTTATTCAACTCCAACTTTCCCGTGCCATTCGGATTAAAACCATTTTTAACTTCATTGCCATCTTCATACCCATCGCCATCAGTATCAGGTTTATTAACATCAGTGCCAAAATAGTTTTCCTGTTCATCAGTCAGGCCGTCTGAATCAGAATCTTTACCTTTATCAATGCCTTCCGGTGTTTGGATATGTAGCCCTGGACCATAACCAGAGGTGCCAACCTCGAATACAAAGCTTAATGAATAAAATTTGAAATCTTTGCTCGGCTCATAGGTGTATTCAACCCCGCCTGGTGTTGGATTTGTCGGAACTTTAGAAATATAATTAGACAGCTCATCAAGTGTTTTGGGATATTGCATCGTATTATCATCACTGTAAAGTAATAAGGCTGTTCTTAATTGGCTAATATCCATTAATCTTTGTGAATCTCTTTTCTGGGCTAGCAACTCATCAGTTGTTTTACCAGTTGATTTAGCGGCCATTTCAAGGTAAACATCAACAATTGATTTCGCTCCTTCTGGTTCTTTGACATTCTTTGGCGTATTAAAATCAGAAAAAGTGCTGCTAAAATCAATGATTGCCTCATTGCTGTTTTTGACCTCTGGATTTTTGCCAACAAAGTGCCATGACATTTTGTAGATCATCAAATCTTCTTGACCAATCCAGATTTCACCGCTGGCTGTGTTTAATAATTTGAAGTACTCATCAATCTGTTCTGTCACATCTTCCTCATCAAAACTTGTTGGTAATTCTGAATTGTTTAAATTATTAGCTTCTTCGGAATATAACTTAGCCAGCTTAATAATCAGACTTTTCAAACCTTCTTTATTTAAAGTTACTTTATAATGGTATGTTTTAATGCCATTTATTTTTTCTGATGGCAGTGATGATCTGTAATTATAAATGTTTGCCTGACTAAATGCATCTTTGATTTTTGGTTGTAATTTTTCTATTAATTCTGAATATTTTTTCGTAACATCTTCCGGCTGGCTGCCAATAACTTCAGGTGAAACAGCTGTGGAAATATAAGGCGTAAATAGACTCTGAATTTCTTTTGGATCAATTTTCAGCCATTGGCCGGCTAATTCATTAATCACAGTCTGTATTTCAGTCGGTAAAGACTGATTCAATAAAGGTATATTCGGAATTTCATTTATTTTTAAATAAACAATGCCATCCAAAGCCCTGAATTCACCGCCTGCTTTTACTGTCAGAGCGCCGGTATCGACTGCCAGATTAAAAATAGAACTGGCTTTAATATTTTTCAAATCATTGAAATCAGTATCGCCTTCGCCTGTTAAAGAAATACTGACTTTTTTCAAACCAAGTGAAGCACCGGCATTAACATTTATTGCCTGTACATTAGTCGCTGGATTTAAGACAATTTCCTTGCTTATCTCATTTATACCAGGCAAAACTTTCTCAATTTCTTCGCCTAAAACCTTGGGTTGTTTGAAACCGGGCACTAAATTCTGAAATGAAAGTGAGCCTGAATTTGAAATATAATCAATTTTAACAGTTGTCTGATAATGCGAAGACTTGACATTCATCGCATTAGTCATAGCTTGTTTAATCACGTCAGCCGGCTTTTTCTCCCAGGGCATTCTCACCTCTTTGTTAATCAGAGGAATGGTGCAACCGGTTAATACAATGGCTAAAACGATTAAAAGTGGTAAAATAAATTTTTTCATAGTTTTTTGAGTTAATTATTAAGTTATTATGACGAAAACATTATTTTTTCCGCGACAGGATTTTTTATTTTCTCTAAATCATCAGCCTGCCAAATGGCCTGAAAATCAAAATCCCTTTTGGATTCCTTAATAATCTGGCCAGCCATATCCACTTTAAAAAAATCTGGTTTGGCAAAATCAATGCTTTCTGAAACAATCTGCCTAGTAATTTTCTGCAAAAAACTTTTTTTATTCTGGCGCTTCTGTAATTGACGCCCTAAATTTTTCAGCTCCTGGCTATCTGCTTTAGCCACCACCACGCCAAAGTGGTGAAACACTACTTGATTATTTTTAACTGTCAAATCTGGTGGCACCAAGACATGCTTAAAAGTAATTTCATGGTCGCAAACCTTCACCAAAATCTCTGCCAAATTACGGCTCTCAATGTTTTGTAAGCTTTTTACTTTACCAATGGTTAAAACATGGGCTAAAGCATAGGCTGGTTCAAACAGCAAACTTTCCCGATTTTCCGCCACGCTGTCCACGTGGTCTAGGGCAAAACATTCTAGTAAATCTTCTTGGTTAATCCTTGTCTTATTTTTTCTGGAAGCAAACTTGGCTAATTGCGAAGGAAAAGCGGTGATAATGTGCGGCGATATTTGAGTTAAATTGACTGGCTGTCCTGTTAAAAATTTGGCTAAATTTATGTCAGATTTACAGCCTGGATGCAAGAATAAGTTAACTAAAACTCTGACTGCTTCCGGTTCCAAAACAATCTTGGCAAAGCTGGGGAAAGCCAGCCTTCTAGCCTTCTCTAAGTTTTTGATAATGGGTAGTGGCATAAATGACGTTCGAACGTTCGTGCGAACGTTCCTATATAAACTCAATTGTTAACTCCTTAAAATCTGTTTGCATACACCGGATCCGCTAAAGGAATCTGTTATTCGATAAATAACAAACTTTCCCTCTTGTTTTTTTGTGACAATTCCTTCTCTTTCTAATTTCTGCAAATGCTTAGAAACACTCTTAAAAGAAAACCTAAGTTTGTCGCTGATATCAACAACTGGTAAAGGAGTTTTGGATAACAATTTTATAATGGCCATTCTCCTCTCATTGCCCAGGGCCTTAAAGATGAATGATAATTTTTTAGTTGAGTAATCTGGCATATTTTACAATTAACAACGTTCGCACATTCGTGCGAATGTTCCTATATGGATTATACCGCTAACTCCTTCTTTGGTAAAAGATTACTAATGCCAACCACCAACACCACTCCCACTAACATCAGCCCCACGCCCCAAATTTGTGAAATATTCCAACTAATACCTTCTTGCGCAATCAAAGTAATTAAACCAGTAATCGGTGCCCCTAAAGCAAGGATTGCTGTGGCCACGGAAGCTCTGACATATTTTAAACCATGATAAAAAGTAAAGACATAAGCAAATAGGAAAACAGAAGTAATTAAAATCCATTGCCATTGAATTAATGAATAACTGAATATTTGGCCAGCCTGACCAGTGACCATTAAAAATGTAAATATAAACATCGCTCCAAAAAATATTCTTCCCCAAGCGACAATTTTTGGTGACAAATTTTTCAAGGCTTTTTTGGCAATAATAATTTCAATGGCCCAAAAAAGCGTGGCTATTAAAATCAATAAATCTCCCATTTGTAAAGCTTGCGGTTTAATTTGCAAAAATAATACATTGCCAACTAACAAAGCACCCAAACCCAAAAGCAAACTCTTATTCAGCTTTTCCTTGAGAAAAATGATGGCTAAAAAGCTGACATAAATAAACATGGTCTTGTGAATAAAAGAACCTTTGACGGCCATAGTCAAAGACAAGCCCTGGAAAAATAACAGAAAAGGAATGCTGCCGCCAATCAAGCCAATTAAAATCAACCTTAGCCAGTCCTTTCTTTTCAAAGCTTTAATACTTTTCCATTCCTTAACCAATAAAATCAAGCTCAAAAACGCCAAGCCCACCAATAAATTTTTAATGCCGGTAAAAACATAGGGATTAGCAAATTTAACCGCCAAACCATTCACATAAATGGAAACGCCGGAAATGATGGCAGTGGTTAAAACATAGAGTATGCCTTTGGTTTGATGCATATATTAGATTAAAATAAATAATGTTTATGAAATAACGGGAAAGCCTGTTATATATGGTGGAAGACCATTTGGATAACGCTGCATAAACTTATCAATATTTTGTTGAAAATTCGGCATTTGTTTGGCCGTCACAAGCCATTGACGTGCTTTTCTAATAATATCGTGGCAAAATATTTCCACGTCTATATTAAAAGCATCATTCATAATATTGGCATGGTAAAGTGGACGTGGTCCCGGTTCAATAAAAAGTATTCTAGAATATCTTGAATTAGAGTGTCGAGTAGACCCTTGATGAAGTAAGGAACAACGAAAATAATAGCAGTCCGCTCCTGTGAAACATTCACCATATTCTGGTTCTAGATTTTTATCAAACCATTTAATATACTTATCCCTCGAGGCCTCCCCATCTGTAGATTCGATAGCGCCACATATATCCGGGATTATTAGCACACCCATCAGGGCTAAAAAATAAAGTTTAGCTTTTACCGCTCTTTCAATTTGATTCAATAATTCCTCCATATTTTAAATTAATTTTGAATAATTTTTTTACAATTTCCCCTTTGACATATCTAATTATTTGTCTTATTAATTATAACCTCAAGAGTTTCATCTTTGCCTAGATTTTTGATATTTGGATATTTTTCTAATAATATATTTAAAGCCTTGGGGTTCTCTTTTTTAATAACTGCAATAATTAATTCACCGAGGCAAGTGACGCGGTTGTCTTCTAAAAATTTAAACTTTTCTTCTTTAGTCCATAGCTTTGTCCATAGCCTCGTTGATAAACTAAATAATAAACCATAATCTGCAATAAATGGTTTTTGTGGATTTTCTTGAATCCACTTTTCACGATAGCCATAGTATGCAGTAGATATTGATATACGAGTACCTTCTATTGGGTTAAATAAAGCTAAAAAGAAAGCTTTAAAGATTTGATAAATTTTTTTAATTAAATTCATTGCTAATGATATTATTTTATTTCATATTTTCTAATTAAAATTTGATGGCTGGGTTAAAGATAAAATCATTTTTCATGTTTTGGCGTTGTAAAAAAGGGTCTCAGAGCTTATTATTCAATAAAAAATGTTTAACGCCACTGCTAATAATATCTATAAATTGTTGCTTAGTAATATTATCACTTTCATAGGCCCTGAAATATGTAGGCCCTTTTAGTAAAGTGTGGGTATCAAGTAGACTGCCACCATCACTGAGTATTAATGAAGGATTTGATTCATGGATAACTGCGTTACGAATATCATATAGTTTTCTAGCCAATATTTCCATATACGCATCAATTTTATTGGGGCTATGATTAAGCCAGTCTGAACAACGACATAATGACTTGCTGCAATATTTTACCTGGCTTTGAATATTAGAAATCCTTAACCGTCTACGATACTTTTTGTCGTTAACAAAATCGCGAAACATAATATGTCTCAAGGGAAATATTTTTGATTTCTGAAACTTATAATCTTTTGAAAAGATAAAACTGGACAATAATTGTTTTTTGTATTGAATATCAAGATTATCAGTAAGAAATTTTTTTAATCTTTCGCTATTTGGTTTAATTTTGGGGTACAGCGACTCAGTGACACTAACAAGCCCAATAAATCGAAAAGTATAAGAAATTTCTTTTATATTTTTAAAATAGTTGAAAAAATGCGAAAGAGATATAATTTTTGAGCGATTAATATTCGATCGGTTTTTAGCGATGCATAATTTAGCATTTTGTTCACTAAAACCAAAAACAATTTGTAATACTTTGATAGCCTTTTCTTTTATCTCTTCACTTCTCGGCATATTTGTAAAGATTTATTTTTGTCGCAAACTCCCCAACTCTCAAAAAAATTTTCTTATAACTTTTTACGCTCAAACCATTTTACCCCATACTCCCACCCCGGCTGCCAGGATTTGGGGATTACTTTTTCGCTTTTAAAGCAAGGTGGCCGACTTTACTAATTGCTATAGCTTCAGCCCTCTCTTTGTTTGTTCTTATATATGCTTCAATCTTAGGGTTTAAATATTTCTGAAATTCTGAACTATTTTGAATATTCGCTAGTTCAATTAAAATCATGTCTATTAATTCAACAGAAGTATCCCAAGCTTCGGTGGCTGTACGGATATAGAAAGGCAGTTTGTAGCTCCAGAATACCTTAGTGGGTACACATAAAAGTATAATCTTTCTAATCGTGAGCATTTGTGGTAATGCTTCTAATAGAAATTTTTGGCCATTTTCTAACTGAAATTGAGAGTATTTTCCTTTACTATAAGTGATTTGTTTCATATTTTCTATATGAAGAATTATTTATATTAATTTTTACATCGGATACTGTGGTAAGCTATTGAGTTGCGCCCTAAACCAACTATTGCCAAAGCGGTAAAAAAATAAATATTCAAAATTTTAAATTTAATTGTGGATTATTTGAATTGATATGCCTCTTAATAATCAGTAAGTATTCCCTGGCAGTTTTAAGAGCGTTATTAGCTTCTTTTTCTGTTATCTCAATATCCGCTTCATAAATTACTTGATTACGTTTGCGCCGCATTTTATTAAATGTGTTCATAATCTCAATATAGCGCTGACCCAATTTCTTTGTGCTGAATTCTATAATATTAACATGATGGCCGGGCAGGCTGCGGGGACGAAAGCCATAACTTAACATTAAAGCTAAGGAGGCTTTAAGCATAGCTTCATAAAACATTTGATAAGCTGATTCCTCATCAATTGACAATACTTTTTCTGCTTTTTTAAATTTCTTAACAGAGCTGTTAAAAAATTTTATGATATTAGCAAAACTAATGTCTTGTGCTTTAAATTTCCTCATTATCTTATTATATCTATTATTTTATTATTTAAAACTTCTTTCAAAAAAGGATTTGAATTCTTCTTTCTCTGAAATTCGGACTGATTATAAAGAGTATAATTAATTTCTCTATTAAACTGTTTTTCTAATTTTGGCAATAGACTATCAAGCTTATTCTGTGGCGGATCACCAATAATAATTAAATCTATATCACTAAAATTGTCAGCCGTGCCTTGGGCGAATGATCCATAAATAAAAGCTCTTTTTATATTCGGAATTTTTTTCAGTTGTTGTTCAATCATTTTCTCAATGCCAGTGGTTTTTTTTATAATTCCATAAATTTCTCTGTATAATGGATAATCCTTATTTAACTCAAAAAAACGGCTCTTGCCTTTAAACGAGCTTTTTAGAATTCCTTCTTCCTCCAGATTATTTATATCTTTTTGAAAAACGCCAGGCTCTTTCTCCAACATTCTACCTAATTCACGCAAATAAAAGGTTTTGTTAGGGTTGGTAAAAAAAATACTAAGAATCAACGATTGATTTTTTGTTAATTTAACAGTCATATTGATTGTATGCTATCTACATACAATTGTATGCTATCTACATACAATTGTCAACTTTTTATACTTATGACCTTAAACCGGATACTGCGGCAAGCCATTGAGCTGGGCTTGCGTAAAAACAGGGCCGTCCTGGCACACATATAAAGGGCCAATGGCGCAGTGCTGGCAGGTGCCTAAGCCGGCGCAGTGCATGCGCCGCTCCAAAGATAAATAAATATCTTCGTCCTTAAAGCCTAATCTTTGCACTTGCGGCACCACAAATTTAAACATGATTGGCGGACCACAAAGAATAGCTACGCCATCTTTCAAGGCTTCCACTTTTTTAAATAAAGTAGTAATTAAGCCGGCATGTGAACGCCAACCCTTGGCTGTGTCAGGATGAGGTTTGCCTAATGTAATTTCTAGTGATAGGTGCTTTTTCCATGCGGGAAATTCACTTTTGAAAATCAAATCTTCATAAGAACGAGCACCATAAAAAAGCTGGATTTTTCTTTTATCAGACTCCAATTGTTTATGATTGACATAATAATTAATTAATGACCGCAAAGGAATCAAACCCAAACCGCCGGCCACTAAAAGAATATTTTTGCCTTTAAATTTGGCTAAATCAAAGCCATTGCCGTATGGCCCTCTGATGCCAAAGCTGTCGCCTTTTTTCAAGCGATGGAATTCTTCGGTGACGCGGCCGACTTTATGGATAGCGATGTCATAAACATTTTTCTGGCCAATTTTCTCGGCTGGCACAAAAACAGACTCACCCCAGCCTGGCAAGGAAAAAACATAAAACTGGCCGGGATTATAATCCAATGGCTGGCCATTTTTTAAGCGAAAATCAAAAGACCTGGTCTCGCTTGTTTGTTTTTTAACAGCTACTATAATTGCCTCTTGAGTTTGATATGGATTAAGCATACGTCGATGCTTTTGTTATTTTAAATCGCTGTACGATTTACTAACTTTTTTAAATTTGGAAAGTGACAACAGTTTAATTATCTCTTTGTGTTCCTTGTGTGCGTATTTTAAATCTT
>Ga0180007_10002789_pt1 | contig 20284 bp, 18 predicted proteins | sample MM_PC_MetaG_FD_121122 | JGI IMG/M metagenome (GOLD analysis project Ga0180007, IMG submission 121122) | Groundwater microbial communities from the Aspo Hard Rock Laboratory (HRL) deep subsurface site, Sweden - MM_PC_MetaG | ecosystem: Environmental > Aquatic > Deep subsurface > Groundwater... | reverse complement strand
CTCGGCTTTTGCGACGAGGCCGTCCCTGATGCGCCGCCGGCCAATCCAGAAGAGAACGTTCGACAGTTCATGACTGCTGGCAAGCTGGCGGTTTGGGATGATGGCGGCATGGTGTCGATGACAGGAAGTTCGCGCGGAACCCCTCATGGTAAGACCATCAGCGCGGTTTATACGCCTCCTGCCCATCGTGGGAACGGGTATGCTTCAGCTTGTGTGGCCGCACTCAGTCAATGGCTGCTCGACGACGGCAATCGCTTTTGCACGCTCTATACTGACTTGTCCAACCCGACTTCCAACAAGATCTATCAGAGCATTGGCTATCGGCCCATCGCCGACAGTACGATGATTATGCTCGGCAAATCATAGGGGGCTTTGATGGTGTTGTCCGCTGCAGATACGAAAACCAAGATCATCTGTACGATTGGACCGGCGTCTTGTTCGCCCGACGTGGTTCGATCGCTCATCGATGAAGGCATGGACATCGCGCGCATCAATTGCTCGCATGGGACGCACGCGGATCATGAAGCGATGATCAAACAGGTTCGTCAAATCGCCACAGAGGCAAACGCAGTGGTCGCGATTATGGCTGACCTACAGGGGCCAAAACTGCGCGTCGGCCAATTGAAGAAGCCCCTCTCTCTGCACGTTGGAGACTGGGTGTCCTTTACGGATCAAAAGGCTGATGGCTCCTGTCACGTGCTTCCGTTTCCTCATCCCGAAGTCATCGCCGGAGCCCGCGTGGGCCAGCGCCTGTTGGTCGATGACGGTGCGATTGAACTGGAGATCCGGGAGATTCGACCGGACACGCTGATTTGTATCGTCGTCGTAGGCGGCGTGGTGTCATCCCACAAGGGTGTGGCAGTTCCCGACGGAGTCATCGCAATATCCGCATTGACGGACAAGGATCGAGAAGACACGGCGTTTGCTGTCGCCCAAGGCGTCGATTTCCTCGCCCTTTCATTTGTGCGTTCGCCAGAAGACGTCCACGAATTGCGAGCGCTGCTTCAGTCGCACGGCGGCGCAGGCGAACGCGTACACATCATCGCCAAGATTGAATCGCGCCACGCTGTCAAACGATTCGACGAGATTCTTCCGCTCGTCAACGCGGTCATGGTGGCTCGTGGCGACTTGGGCGTCGAGCTTTCGCCGCAAGAAGTGCCGTTCCATCAAAAGGAGATCATTCGACGCTGCAATTGGGCAGGCATCCCCGTGATTACGGCCACACAGATGCTTCAATCGATGATCGAGAATCCACGCCCTACTCGTGCTGAAGCCAGCGATGTGGCCAATGCCATCTTGGATGGAACCGATGCCGTCATGCTGTCAGCCGAAACAGCGGCTGGCAAATTCCCTGTGGAATCCGTGCGTATGATTCGTGAGATATCGAAAGTCGTTGAGGATCGGATGCTGCCGCAACGGTTCGATGTGCCTGAGATGGCGATCCATGTCCATCCGGTCACCGATGCCATCTGTGATGCCACTGCGCAAATCGCAGCGGAACTGAGCGTGAAGCTGATTGCCACAGCGACCCTGTCAGGATATACGGCTCGTCAAATCGCTCGCAAGCGTCCCAAACAGCCCATCGTCGCCTTCACCCCCGATCCGATTGTTCAACGCCAATTGGCGATGGTATGGGGCGTGTCACCCCTCCTCGTGCCCGCCTTTGATACCACAGACAGCCTGCTCGCCGTCGTTTCCCAGACATTAATCGAACACGGGGACGCACATCCCGGCGATTGGATTGTCCTCACAGGCGGCTTCCCGGTCGGCGGAGGAGGAAAGACCAATTTCATCAAGGCGCATCGAATCTAGAAGCTGCTCAAAGAACGCGAAGCTTTCGCAGGATCATTCGCTCGTGCCATTCGATCTGCCCTGTCTTGCGTGAATCCAACCAAAAGCCTCATACAGGAGCTTGATGGCGGCAAACGTGGTGATGTCCGATGGATCGAGTCTTGGACAAACTTCCACGATGTCGAGCGCACGCACAGGCAGCAGCTTGAACATACTCTCCAGGATGTGCAGCAGATCGCGGGTAGACAACCCACCTGCTTCAGGCGTACCTGTCCCAGGAGCATACGCCGGATCCAGCGCATCGATATCTACTGTGACATAGACCGCATCGACGTTGTGAAAGAAGGGAAGCGTTCGTTCGAGCACTGCAGCGACGCCATCGTTGGCAAGGGTGGCTGCAGCCTCCACATGGATCGCAGGATGTGCCTCAAGGAAGGCGATTTCTTCATCCAACCAAGATCGAATGCCCAAAAAGGCCGCGTGCTCTGGCGCCACATTGGGCAGCTCAAGAACTCGACGAGCTGTGCAGGCATGAGAGTGGCGCAATCCTTCAAACGCGTTCATCAGATCCAAGTGGGCGTCAATGTGCAAATAGCCGAGAGCGCCGTTGGTGACGCGCGAGATTTGTTGAACGACAGGAAAGGTCACCGAGTGATCGCCACCCAATGCAACAAGAAACGGAAGGGGCAGGATCTCTTGCACCATGACCGAGGATCGTTTGGTCAGTTCCTGCCAATCGCACGCAGTCACACTGCCATCGCCGCAGAGGACATCGCCGGCGTCATACACCCGAAGTCCTGCCAGCGAAACGCCACGCTCTGTAAACGGTGCTACATGGGGTGTCTGGGCGCGAATGCGGGCCGGAGCCTGGGCGGCGCCTTTGCGAAAGCTGGCCGCTCCGTCATAGGGAATCCCCAGAATACCGATATCCGCATTCTTGGGATTGCTGACAGCCAAACCGCTCCAAGGGCGACGATGAGGAGGGTCATTGGACATGCGCATGGTCACGTCATTCTAGCGAACCGGAGAACATCGTCAATGGTTCCCCGGCATTGACGGAGCCAGGGTCATGCCATATAGTCCTATATCGAACTATTTGAATCGGCTTCGCGGACACCAGCTGGAGAATGCCAATGGCTCACTGAACCCCGCCATTGCGATAGGCAGCCATTGTGGCTTGTTTGGACCTATTCATCTGCATTAGTCTATCTGCGCGATCCGCTGATTCAATCATGACCGGCGTGTCTGAGGATGGCTCGCTGAAAGATGGAATAAGGGAGGTTCAATGAAAACGACAGGACGACGTTTCTGGATGAACTGTCTTCTCGTAGGGATTCTGGTGTTTTCTGTAGGTACAGCGGGTTGGGCACGAGAAGGGACATTCAGGGTTGCCATGCAGCCGCCGGTCCAAAACGATCCCGCATTGATCAGCTCGGACTCAGAAGTCGCGATTGCCAATGCCGTGTACGACTACCTGGTCGATGTCGGGCCAGACAACGCGATCGAGAAGCGTTTGATCGAGGATTACCAAATCAGCGATGACGGGCTAACCTACACCTTTGTTCTGATCGATGGCGTCCACTTTCACGATGGCAGCCCCCTTGTACCAGGTGACGTGGTCTGGACCTTTGATCGTCTGCGCAATCCAGACAACGGTTTTCCGACAGCATCGCTGTACGCGAATATCAAATCCATCGAGGTCACCGGGCCAGACACAGTGGCCTTTCATCTCATCGAGACCAATCCGTTCTTCTTGTACGACCTTTCAGACAATCATGCGCTCGTCTTGAAGCGGGGAACGACAGATTTTTCGAAGTTCAATGGCACGGGTCCATTCGTCGTATCGGAGTATCGCCCGGATGACCGTATTCTCATGACAGCTTACGATGGCTATCACGTCGTGGGATTGCCCAGTCTCGATGAACTGCAGTTCATCTTCTTCAGCGACTCAGCGGCAGCTGTAGCCGCACTTCGCGGCGGGCAGATTGAGATGGCATGGCGAATGCCCATTAGCCTGTATGTCACACTCAAAGGCGAACAGGGGATCAACACAGTCGATGTGCCGACCAATGGCTTTGACCTCGTCCGTCTGCGCACGGACCAGGCCCCTGGGGACAATCCTCTGGTCATTCAGGCCCTGAAACATGCGACCGACCGCGAGGCCATCTTTCAGCTCGTTCAGCTGGGCGCGGGATCCATTGGCCGCGATACGCCCATTGGCCCCTTGTATGACGAGTTCTTTGATGCCTCGATCGAGCCGCTGGCCTATGACCCGGCACGCGCGCGCAGTCTTCTGTCACAGGCTGGATATGCAGCTGGACTGTCCATCGATCTCTATGCCCCAGACACGGGGGACAGGCCGGCCCTGGCCGTCGTCCTGAAGGAACAGTGGGCCGAAGTGGGAGTGGATGTCAACGTGATTATCGAGCCCGAGAGCATCTATTTCGGAGAGAACCACTGGATGGATGCCACCCTAGGCATTACCAATTGGGGCTCTCGGCCGTATCCGCAATTCTATCTGGATCTGATGCTGGCTTGTGATGCGTCTTGGAACGAGGCTCGATTCTGCGACAAGGCCTTCGATACACTGATTTCTGTCGCAGGGACCACACTTGACGACGCCACACGGATCACCGTGTATTCGCAGATTCAGCAAACGCTGGTGAACGACGGGCCGATCATCATCCCCTATTTCTGGCCACAGGTTGCTGCATACGACAACAGCTTCGCGGGACTGGAATTGAAGGCGTTTGCTGGTCGAACCGACTTTCGCAATATCTTCGCCCGATAGGTCTGTTCAAGGGCCGGGTGCATGCACCCGGCCCTCCTCAATAAAAGGATGTGACTCAACTGCAGTCCCATCGACACGCCATTTCACGCATCGCCCGCGACCTGTTCCGCAGGCCCTCATCTGCTATCGGGACTTCCATCGTCATCCTGTTCATTGTCGTCGCCATCCTAGGTCCTTGGCTGTCTCCCTACGGGCCGACACAGATGATCGCAGCAGACGCTCGCCAAGCACCATCGTGGACACACTGGTTTGGCACGGACATGCTGGGGCGCGACATCCTGAGCCGCGTCATCTATGGCGCGCGCAGCGTTCTCTCATTGACTGGATTGGGGTCTCTCCTGGCGGTGGTGATTGGAACGATGATTGGGTTGGCAAGCGGCTATTGGGGTGGATTGCTGGACGAATTGATCATGCGCTTGTTCGACAGCCTACTCGCCATTCCTGCGCTGTTGCTGGCTCTCGTACTCCTGGGCGCTGTTGGCCAGTCGCAATCCAGCGTGCTGGCGGTCATTACCGTCGTGTATGTTCCCATCGTGGCCCGCGTGGTGAGGGCTGAAGTTTTGTCTGTGAAGTCGCTCGGCTACATTGAAGCCGCGCGGTTGCGTGGTGAAAGACTCCCCTTCATTCTGTTTCGCGAGATCCTGCCCTCGGTATTGCCCGCACTTTCTGTCGAAGCCGCTTTGCGTTTCTCCTACGGTATTTTCTTGGTCGCATCCCTTGGCTACCTCGGTGTGGGCGTACAGCCACCAACGCCCGATTGGGGGCTCATGGTCAAGGAGGCACGCAATGCCGTTCGCTTGATCCCGTGGGCATTGTACTTCCCTGCTGGTGCGATATCCCTGCTGGTCATCGGCGTCAATTTGACTGCCGATGGACTGAAGGGAGCCCTCCAATCGTCTTCTGGGTCGCTGTCTGCCAGAGAACGCCTGCAAATCCTGAAAGCCCGTCGCACCCATGCTTCAGCATCCTCTGCGGACGCCCAGAACCCGCTTGCGCCCGCATCGGAAGAGGCAGCCATGCTGACGGCCCAGCATTTGACGGCGTCCTATCGTGTGGAGAAGGGATGGATCGATGCGCTGCGAGACATCACTCTTGAGATTCGTCCCAATGAAACGTTGGGCGTGGTTGGCGAAAGTGGATCCGGGAAATCGACGCTTGCCCTGGCCATCGTTCAATACCTGAGCTCCAATGGCGCCGTACGATCGGGATCGCTTCGCTTCGAGGGAGCCAATGTTCTGGGTCGATCGCGACGAGCGCTTCGCTCTCTTCGAAATGGGAAGATCGCATTGATCCCTCAAGATCCGATGGCGTCGCTCAATCCGTCCATCCGTGTGGGCGACCAAATCGCCGAAGTGCTTCGCCAACAGGCTCAAGTGCACAAAGCAGATGTAGAGGCTCGTGTCACTCAGCTTGTCGGCCACGTTCGCATTCCTGACCCAGAGCGCGTCATGCGGCAGTATCCCCACCAACTAAGTGGAGGCATGCAGCAAAGGATCGTCATCGCCATGGCGCTGGCTGCCAACCCCCGACTACTTATTCTCGATGAGCCGACGACGGGCCTGGATGTCACCACAGAAGCGGCCATCCTCGATCTAGTCCAGGAGCTCCTGTCAGAGGGCAGCCGATCCGCGCTCTATATCTCGCACGATCTGGGCGTCGTTTCACAGGTGTCTGATCGCATTGCCGTGCTCTATGCCGGCGAGTTGCTGGAGGTGGGCCCTGTAGCACGTGTCTTTCAAGAACCGCGACATCCCTATACCGTCGGGCTGTTGGCAAGCATCCCTCAATTCGAAATTCAAGGAGGGGTATGTGAACTCCCCTCGATGAAGGGCACCATCCCATCCCTCGCCCAGCTGCCCTCAGGCTGCATCTTCCGCCCTCGGTGCCCGCTAGCCACAGAGCGTTGCCTGCAACGCCCTGAACTGAGTATCCAAGCGCTGGATCATGACGTTCGATGCCATCACACCGATCAAGTCTCCAAAACAAGAGAATCGCTGTTCTCTAGTTCCCAATCTCGAGAGCCACGTCGTGAATCCGAGTCGCCTCACTCCGTGCTCAAGCTGGCCGACGTCGCGGTCCGTTTTCCCATTCGCCGATCGTTTCGTGAAGTCATCGCCAACTCCCCGAGAAAGTCGGTCCAAGCTGTCAATGGTATTTCGCTCACGGTCCAGCCAGGGAATACCTTGGGGATCGTTGGAGAAAGCGGGAGCGGGAAGACCACGCTGGCACGATCCATTCTAGGACTCACACCGCGATCCGAGGGCGACGTTCTTCTGGGTGAGTTCTCTTTGCCTGCTGCGCTGGCCCAACGATCACAGACGCAACGACGAGAAATCCAAGCCGTGTCGCAGAACCCTGATCAAGCACTGAATCCACACCTAACGATTGGCGTGTCGCTGAGGCGGCAGATGCTGCGACTGACGGTAATCCCTCGAAGCGAGATCCCCAAGGCAACTCGCGAGTTACTCATTCAAGTTGGGCTCACAGCAGCCGATGCCTCTCGCCTGCCTTCACAGCTGTCTGGCGGAGAGAAGCAACGCGTGGCCATTGCACGCGCGATTGCTGCGGATTCGGGCCATATTGTCTGTGATGAGGCGACGTCATCCCTCGACGTTTCCGTCCAGGCCCGCATCCTTAATTTGCTCGCCCGGCTACAGGCGCAAACGGGGCGAGCCTACATCCTGATTACGCATGATTTGGCAGTGGTTGCGCATATGGCGGATCAGATCTGCGTGATGTACTTGGGGAAGCTGATGGAAATCGGGACCAGAAACGATGTGCTGGCTCCGCCCTACCACCCCTACACCGAAGCGCTGCTTTCGTCGTATCCCGCCATCAATGGGGATTCGCAACACGCCCCCATTCGCCTGTCCGGGGAAGTCCCCAGCCCAGTCGACTTGCCGACAGGGTGTCCTTTCCATTCGCGATGTCCGCGTGTCATCGGCCCTATTTGCCGTGATCTTGCGCCGCCATGGCAGGAGAGCGAGGGCGGACATGCCATCGCATGCCATATTCCTCAAGACGAGTTGATGGCCATTCAGCTGAATCAAACTGGGGCACTGGACGGGCTAGCAAAGGACGGTGTCTAGTGGGTCGTTTTGCGTTGCGCCGCTTGGGGTTCCTCGTTCTCACCCTGCTGTTCACGTCCGTCATCATCTTCTCAATCACCCAATTCCTGCCTGGTGATGTCGCTCGAATCCTCATGCCGCGCGACGCATCTGAGGAAGCCATTGCCGCCAAACGCACCGAGTTGGGGTTGGATCGATCACCCTTGGTCCAATACGGAACCTGGATCAAGGGATTCATCGTTGGGGATTGGGGACGATCCTTTGCATGGGACATCCCGGTTCGTCCTCGCGTCACCGAGGCATTGGTCAATTCGCTCATGTTGGCAACCGTTGCATTGGCCATGGCGATTCCTCTGTCGCTCGCATTGGGTATCTGGGCGGGATTGACTGAGGGAAGGTGGCCCGATCACATCATCAGCCTGTTTAGCTTATCCGTGGTAGGGCTTCCAGAATTCGTCACTGGCGTACTGCTGATTGAGCTGCTGGCGTTTTACCTGGGCTGGCTTCCTGCCAACTCCTCGATTGCTCCCGGATCATCCTTTGCAGATGCATTCCCCTTCCTCATCCTCCCGGCGCTGACTGCGACGTTCGTGTTGCTGGCTTATGTCGTGAGATTGACGCGCGCAGAAGTGATCGAGCAGTTGAATCGTCCCTACGTGCGAACGGCGGTCCTCAAGGGACTCTCGTGGCCGTCTGTCGTGGTGCGCCATGTGCTGCGTAATGCGCTGTTGCCAACGATTACCGTGATCGCCATCAGCATCGGCTGGTTGATTGGCGGCATCATTGTCATTGAGAACGTATTCAACTATCCAGGACTGGGACGACTGTTGCTATCCGCTGTCGATCATCGCGATTTCCCGCTGATTCAGGCGATTACCATGGTCGTCGTCTTCGGCGTGGTGCTATCTAATCTTGCAGCGGATCTTCTGTATGCTTGGCTCGATCCTAGAATACGATATGAGTAGAACCCCTCACATAACACGCAACTCAGCGCACCCCTCCTGTGACGTTCTACCGAGACAGGAGGGATGCAGCCATCTATTTCGATTGCGAGATGAAGACAATGACGCCGATCAAGGCAGCAAGTCCAAGCGCGATCATGATCCAAATAGTCATAGGCCACCTCCTTTTTTCGTGGTTAGGCTTCCGGTAAATCCTCGAACAGGGCTTTCATTTGCCTGCGATAGCCATCGAATGCCTTTCTGCCAACTTCCGTGAGCTGAGCCATCGTGTGCGGCTTCTTCTCCATGAACTCTTTGGTGATCTCTACGTAGCCCGCATCTTCCAGTTTGGATAGATGGGAGGAGAGATTGCCCCAGGTCAGCCCGGTGTTTTGCATCAGAAACACGTAATCCGCGCTTTCCACAACATAGAGATACGCAGTGATCATCAATCGCGCAGGCTCGTGGATGACGCGATCAATCGTGTACTCCTGATTCAGCTTCTCACTCATCACGTGCCCCCAAGGATGGGGCCTCGTGCCTAGGATAGCGTCGCATGAAGCGTAGCAGCAGCGCAATCCCTATCAACAAGATAAGTCCGCCGACAAGACTCAGCGAAATTCCCAAGTGATAGCCGGCAAACGAATCCGTAATGATCAGCGAGCCAAAAACGAGTACCCCATACCCGTAAAGGCGAGGAAAGTTGACAAGCTTTCCTGTGATCACCAAAGCCCCTCCCCAAATGAGGCCGATGAAGATAACAAAATGATTGGCAATCCACTGTGCCCAGACAGGTGTATCCCCTCGAAATAGCCACATGAAGAAAGCGAAGAAGAGGACGCCCATCACTGTGGTTCCCGTCAGAACTCCTGTCAGTCGGCCCTTCGCTCTCTTCCGACGTTCCCGGAATTGGACGTGGCCAATCCTGGGAATCACCAACCTCCGTCCGGACTCTCGTAGCGCTGGCATCAACACGACAATCCAGATGCCAGCAAATGCCGCGAAGTCCGCCAGGATACTGAGACCGAACGTGAGAAACATCGAGCCAATGCCAATGTCCCACAATCCATGCTCGAAGGTGCGTAGCCATGCCTTCTTCTCCAATTCACGTAGCGAAAGCCGATTACTCATGAACTACCCCACAATCTTCTGGTGCGGCGCGATGTATCGAGCGCAAGAAGTGAACGAAAATCGGAATCCCTATGCTGAAGCTGATGGCGCTGGCAATCCCATAGATGATCGGACCTGCGTAGGCAGTGATCTCTTCCATCCGGACCACGAGCAACAGGAACTCCGCAATCACGAACAGGCTGCCATGTAGAAGAAGTCGAGGATTATCAAGGACGACGGCCAGCGCGGCAATAGGAATCATCACCACTGCGGCGACAACGCCCAATACCGACCAAGCTCCCCCGCCCCCAAACAACGAAAACCCAAGCCGTTCCTGTAACGCGGTGGCTGCCACGATGGCGATGGTGGCCAGGACACAGATGCCCATCAGCACACGCAGGAAGCGCACGTTTCGCATACGCGTGGCCGCAAACTTCACGCGGCCAATCCGCGGAGCCACGACTTTCCTGCGCATCCACACCAGGAAGGCAACACCTCCAAACTGAATCACAGAGAGGGACAGCATGCGTAGCCAATCAGGTTTGTTCCACAGTCCGACAAGCGCGGAAACGCAAGCTCCTAGGAGCATGAATCCAAACAGAATATCCATGAGCCCATCCCTGCTGTGCGTGGTGCGCCAGCTGTTTCTCTCCATGTCTTGTAAGCGTAATGATTGCATGCGTCTTCACCTCATCTGCCAGTGCAATGTGCTTTGCGCCGCAAAGTACATTGCACTATACGGCCGCTCAGTCGATTTGTCAAGATACACTTTGCCACCATTCGTACAGGCTGCAATGAATGCGCTAGGCCATTGTGCACTCCGATGAGAAGCCCCAAACGATGGGCTTGATCCGAGGAACAGACAAGGAAGGAAAGGCGAATCGCAAGATCGATCACTTGAGGACGAGCAGGATGGACGTGCCTGTCGGGAAAGGATGAGGCCTTCGACTCCGCCCGCTTTTGTAGGCCGACCTTGAGAGACTTCTCATCGTATGGATCTCTTTGATGTCGCTATCAACGAACAAGGGCCTCATAGGTCATGAGGCCCTTGACTGCTGCTTTCTGGATGCACAAATGGAAACTAGTAAATGACTACTTATCTTTGTCCTTATCCTTGTCTTTGTCTTGCCCCTTGCCGGGGTTGTCGTCTTTCTTGCCCTGGGATTCTTCCTTCGCCCCCGCATTGGTGCTGTTGCCATGGTCATTGGCTTCTTGTTCGGGCTCTTCATTGCCTTGTATGTTTGTGTTCTTCTCTTCGTCCTGGTACTTGTTCTCTCCCTTGTCAGTCACTTCATTGGCAAGGTTGCCCCACGATTCTGTGTCTTCGGCCATCGCGGCTGCAAGAGCGTCCAGTTGAGCAGTAATCTCCTCCATCGAGAGTCCGTCTCTCAGGCCTTGCTTGGTAATTCGAACCAGAATCCCCGGCGGCACTCCGCTTGCCACGAGGCTGGTAACTTGATCGAGGATTTCATCGGATGCGCCCGCCTTCGCAATGGCAGTCAATGTCCCTGTGGGTGTAGCCAAGGCGTTGAGGAGCTGCGTAAGCGCAGCCAGGGGATCGTCTCCTGAGAGAGGATCGGATGTGATATCGGCAAGAACAGTTAGGATCGCCGCAGCTGCATTAGCGAGTGCGTCTGCACTATCCAACGCGTCCCATTGGACCAAATCAAGCATGGCCAGCGCTTGTTCAGGTGTAAGAATTCCCAGATCCACTGCCGCTTCAAACGCCTCCTGCAATGCTTTGACGTCTGCCGGATCCGCACTGATGTTGGAGTCAATCAGGTCGAGCACCGGCTGCAAGATAAAAGAATCGGTTTGGATGTCCCCCGCAGGAGGAAGAACGACTGAATCTGTTTGAATTTCTTGCGCGGCACAGGCAACTGCCAATGCCACGATAATACCAATACTCCCTATCAACACAGAGAATAATTTCGGTAGTCCGGCCATCATGGGGCCTCCCCTTAGATCCGTGACTTTGCGTCCCCAGCTTTCACCGGGTTTGCCGTTTTCGCTTCAGTCATTTGATTATACCCATTATTGTCTTGTGTAGCTCATGGGAACAACGATAATGGGTCTTGTGCACGCAGAAGAGCAGACCGAGGTTTGAAGGGAATTCATGGATCAGCTGACTATCGAAACGATCGACCGATTCCTTGAGGCCCTCGCAACGGATCATCTGGATCAACTCGATTTGGGGAATGTTCGATTCGTCGATCCCTACGCGCTGCTTCTGTTGCGCTTGCTTGCGCTCGAACGAGAAGAACAAGGATACCCGTTGCGTATCTTCTGGCCACAGGCACCATCCATTCGTCAATGGATGCGCGACATGGGCATGCCGATGACCCGGTTCCCGATGTCAAGAGCAGCCCCTGTCAATGACCAGAGCGCGTTGCAGCCGATAACGGAAATCGAAAATGAAGAAGGGATTGGACATGTAGTCGACGGATTTCATGATCGTCTTGCCTCTCGATATCCGCTAACTGAGGCTTCGCGGCGAGCGCTGGTTGCCGTGATGATTGAGCTGTTCCAAAACATCCCGCATCACAGCAATGCCACTGGAGTCGCGAACAATCCTCACGGCATCGCTGCCATGCAGGATGACGAGGATTCGATCTTTCTTGCTGTGGCGGATAAGGGGATTGGATTGGCGTCCAGTTTAGGGCTCAGAGACGGATACGAGAACCTGTCGGATGCCGGAGCCCTCGATGTCGTTTTTCATCAAGGCGCATCGCGTTTTGACGATCCCGGACGTGGCGGCGAATTGCGACGTATTGCCGATTTGGTCCACTCCTGGAACGGTTCCTTTGCGCTACGAAGCGGATGCGCTCTGTATTATTTCGATTCGGCTGGCGGCAATGTCATCGATGTGCCGCACTTCCCTGGCGTGCAACTGGGATTGCGGATCCCTCGACAGGTGTTTGTCTGAGCGGCTTGAACCTGGAGGCGTGTTTCAGTTCAATGAGACCCATGCACATCGAACGATTCAAAATCGCTCAATTCGGTCCTCGTTTGGGCACTCGAATGGAGGGGGAACGCGCGCGCGCGCAGCTGATTGCACTGCTGAACTCCCTTCCCGAAGACGGTCAGGTACGCGTGTCACTCGAAGGAATGGACGTCCTATCCACGTCGTTTTCCGACGAACTCATCGGCAGAACATTGCATCGTTTGGCTCTGGGAGAATTCGGCGATCGCACTCTGGTCTTGGAGACTCCTGCACTCGATTTAGCAGATGGTATCGATGTTAAACTTGCGCAGCGGCAGCTGGCCATGCTGTGTTTGACAGCGGATGCGTGGCATCTCGTCGGAGCGCAAACACCGGCCATCGTAGACACGCTCAGATTGATCATTGACAAGGGAGAGACAACCGCCAAGGAGCTGGCAGGTGAGCTAGGTCTGCAGATGAATGCATGCGTAAATCGCGTCGCTCGATTGGCCAAACTCCACCTCATTCATAGGGAACAAATCGGCATGAGCGGCCCCCAGGCCATTTACTCACTGCATTCGATTCTCACGAGTTGACGAGGGTTCGAGAAACTCGTACACTGCGTCATGTGTGCGAATATGTACCAGGAGATTCGAGAACCCATCGATGCACTCGTGATCTACCGCCGCGGGGCCCCGCACCCCCTCCTTCGGTCATTCCGATGGAAACAGCATCGATACGACGTCACTGAGACCAATCTCGTTCATCCCAAACGGGTGGGCGAAACAGTCATCCTTTGTTATGCCGTCAGTTGTGGAAGCGATCATTTCGACATCCGCTTTGACACATCCCGCAATCAGTGGCGTCTGGAGGCACTGGATACGTCACGCTAGTATCAATCCAAAGATTCGGCTGTATTTCAGCATCTGGATGATGGGTAACCCACAGCCAGTGAGCAACGCCACAACTCGAATCTAATCCTGCCCCCATGTACGATTATCAAATGTCTAGTCGCAATCATCGCTTCCTCTTCGACCAAGCGGCAGTTGCTTATGACGAGGCTCGTCCTGGGTATCCGCGAGAATTGATTGACAAGCTCGCCGAGGCGGCTCAACTCCCGGCAAGAGCGCGAATCTTGGAGATTGGCTGCGGCACGGGACAGATGACGCGGTCTCTCGCTGAACGCGGCTACGAGATCGCGGCCATTGAGTTGGGAGAACATCTGGCTCGATTGGCAGCAAACAACCTAGAGGTCTTCCCGAATGTCCAGGTAGTCCACAGTTCATTTGAAGAGTGGGTACCTACTGAGTCCGCATTCGACGTGGTTCTCTCGGCACAAGCATTCCATTGGATCGACCCTGCGATTAGCTACCCCAAGATTCGATCGTTGCTCAAGGGCCATGGACATCTGGCCGTCGTCTACAATCTATTCACAGGCGGAACCGGGCCTGTCTATGAGGATCTTGATCGAGTCTATCGTCACTACTTCCCGAAGAACGAGCGCGAAGCCGCTTCGACCTCGCTTCAATCAACTGTCGATCGTACCCTTCGCATGATCAAGGGATGTGAACTGTTTCAGGATCCGGTGATTTGGAGCCATCCGTGGGTCGAGACCTACAGTACGGATCGGCACATCAAACTGCTGGAATCCTTCTCAGATCATCGGTCCCTCGATGTCTGCATCCGTGAGGCCCTCTTTCGAGAGGTCCGAGATGCCATCGACAAGCACGGCGGCATCATCGAGCGTCCACTGGAGGCCACACTATTCGTGGCTCAGGTCGTCTAGAAGGAAGATAGGCTGCTGGTCGCTGCGACCAGTGATCGGAACACACAGTATTCACACAATTCAGTCTTGACTGAACATATTGATCGACGTATACTGCCGCCTTTGGATTGAAGGAGCACGTATGAGGATTGACGCCGAACAGGTGCGACAGTATATCGAGGATTCAGCAGACCTGATGGAGGAGCACGGCCTCCCGCGCATGGCCGGTCGCATCATGGGTGCGCTCATCGTCTGTGTTCCCCCCTATCTGTCTCACGAAGAATTGGCAGATCTACTCCAGGCAAGCAAGGGCTCAATCAGCATGTCGACACAGCTTCTGGTGCGCCTGAACATCATCGAGCGCATCAGCCTGCCTGGACATCGCCGACATTACTACCGACTGAGAAAGCATCTGTGGAATGAATTGCTGTTCACGCGTACGGAGCACATTCAGCAGCATCTGAAGATGGTTCAGGACGGACTAGCCATTCTTGAGAATGAACCGATCGAAGCCAAGATGAGACTCATTGAGTTACAGGTGTTCTCGGACTTCGTTCTAGAACTGCTGCCCGAGATGGCGGAGCGATGGGAGCATCGCCGCCCGGAATTAATGAAACAACGGCTCGCCAAACTGTCCTAAAGAGCCGAGGAAAGGATACCCCATGAAAACAAGACTGGGAGTACTATGCCTGATCGGAGTGATGCTACTCGGCTGGAGCGCGATAACGTTTGCGCAAGAGGTTCCGCCGACCATTCGCGTCCTATTGATCGATGAGACCAAGACATTCACGTCGACGATGAAAGTAGCAGGAACCATCGGCGCACTCCGCCAAATGGGATTGTTCGATGTATCCGTGCGCCTGGCTGAAGTCAACACTGATTATTCGGATCCCCTGGCAGGCATCGTTCCAGACCCTGCCCAAGAACCATTTGATCTCGTTCTCATCCTGCCGCGTGGGCTCGATACGAAAACCAATGTGAGCATTTGGCTCGTGAGCGATGGACTCGATCTACTCTCGCCGTTCACTCGCGGAGCCGTCGAATTAATGTCTAATGTGGTGGACCAGGTCTTCGCGGGCTCAGGCCAGACGATTGACGTGTCCGAAGACCTGTGGCCCGGATTCTTGTGGGCCGCCTATGTCTCGAAGGGATGGATGTAATGAGTAGGCTTATTCGATTGGCTGTCGATCACCCGATTTGGACGATCGTCATCACCCTCGTCTTGGCTGTAGGGCTGGCAATTCCGATGTTCCATATGACTCAAGAGACAGACTTTCGGGAGTTTCTTGACGACGACGATCCGATCATCGTGTTATTGGATGAAGCCGAAGCTCGATATGGCAAGTCATGGGGCATCATGGTCATGTTGTTCAACGAAGACACCATCTTCAATGAAACCACGCTGACCAAGGTCGAACAGATGACGGACGCATTCGAGCAGCTTCCGGGCATCAAGAACGTAACCACCCCTCTGAACTCCCAGACAATCGTTGGCTCGGCAACTTCTATTAGTGTCAAGAAGGCTGCCCCCGGAGGTGTCGCGCCGACCACCCCTGAGGAGATGGACATCTTCCGCACCCGCGTTTTGGAGGATGAAAACCTTGTCGGCGGCGTCATCAGTGAAAGCGGACAAGCCGCTCTAATCAACATCGAGCTTGAGGTCGGGGCAGACGACTACGCACTCACTCCTGAAATAGTTGAGATCGTCGACTCGTATCGTGGTGATGGCGACGAGCTGTACATCTATGGCGATGCCTACTTTGACACGGTGATGGCCGAAGAAATGGAATCGGATATCGCGCTTCTCTTTCCGCTCGCCATCTTGGTGATGGTTGCGCTTTTGTTCGCCAGTTTCATGACCATTCGTGGCATCCTCGTTCCCATTGCCATCGTTCTGCTGTCTGTCGTCGTCGCTATGGGCGCGATGGTTCTTCTTGGATTCCCAATGACCACCATGTCGTTTATCGCCCCGATTCTTCTGCTGGCGATCGGTATCGCGGACGCCATCCACGTGCTCAATCGCTATAACGAGGAAATCGCCAAGGGGACTCCCAAGCGACAGGCCATTTTGAACACGATGGAAGAGATGAAGGGGCCCGTCGTCATGACGTCGCTCACCACGGCTGCTGGATTCTTGTCCCTTCTGACGGCATTCATGGTGCCACAAAGGCACTTCGGCATTGTGACTGCCATCGGCGTGCTCGCGGCCATGGTGTTCTCCCTTTTCCTGATTCCCGCGATCATGTCTCTGCTCAAGGAACCGCGTGTTCGCGATCTCAGCAAGGGACTTCGCCCCCTCACGCGAGTTTTGATGGGGTTCGAGCAGGTCATTGCTGGACATCGAAAGACCGTTCTAGTCGTCGCCCTCATCATCTTCGGGGTCATGCTTGCCGGCATCCCCAGACTTCGGGTTGAAACCTCGAACGAGGAATTCCTCGGCAAGGATCACGAAGCCGTCCAAATCCTCGATTTCACTTCAGAATACTTCTCAGGCGACATGAACCTGCTGGTTGAGTTCGATACAGGCCATCGTGATGGACTCAAGGATCCGACCGTACTTAATGCCATGCTCGATTTCGAAACGTTCTTGCTCGAAAACGGCGTCAGCAAGACATTCTCCTTGACGACGCTCGTTCGGCAAATGAACGAGCGATTCAATGCAGATGATCCGGCGTTCTATGTCATTCCCGACCAGCAGAACATGATCTCTCAGCTCTTGCTGTTGTTCACATTCTCGGGTGGAACCTTGGGAAACATGGCATTGGGTGATTTCAGTGCTGGAACGGTCATGGGGATGTACAAGATGGAATCGTCAGGGAACGTGTCTCGCCTGTCAGGCGTTATCCAAGACTACTTGGATGAGCATTTCCCTGAAGGCGGCGACTTGCGTGTGCGCATGATTGGCGCGACTGTGCTGATGGACCGCATGTTCACACAAATGAACCAGAGTCAACTCGTCGGCCTGGCGTCAACGATTGCTGCCGTCACGGTGTTGGTGATGATTCTCATGGGATCGGTTGTGGCTGGCCTCATTGCCGCCATCCCGTTGATCCTCACGGTCACAGTGAGCATGGGCATCATGGCCTACACTGGACAACCGCTCGACATGATGACATTGATGGTCTCTGTCGTTGCTGTTGGGATTGGTGTGGATTATTCAATCCACTTCATCAGCCGCTTCCGGAGTGAATATCGCACCGATCAGAATGCCGATCGCGCGCTTCAAAAAACCATTCAAACCACAGGCAGAGGAATCACGTACAACGCACTAACCGTGGCACTGGGATTTTTCATCCTGATTTTCGCCTCATTCAAAGGAATACGAACCTTTGGATGGCAGATCGCCCTAACCATGGTAGTTAGCGCCTTGTCGGCTATCTCAATTATCCCGGCGATCCTCGTGCAGTGGACGCCGAAGTTCTTGTCCCGATATCCGTGGAAGCGTGGAGCCTAGGACACGAATTACTAGCGACTGAGTATCTGTGTTGACAAATAGCACCAATTAGGAGGCATGGAATGTTGAAGAAACTCTCGACTCTTGGAATGACCCTATTCAGCGTAGCACTTCTCAGTTTGGCGGCTGTCGCACTCACGGCCGATGAAATCCTCGATCAGATGGATGCCGAAGCCGACGCGTTGGCTGAGGGGAGCATGATTTCCATCATTCGTTTTGACAACGTCTACAGTGATGGGACGACGGGGTCCAACCTGTTTGGATCCTTGTCCATTCCCAATCGCTCGCTCATCTACTTCATCGAACCCACAGATGTGTTGGGAACGGTATTCCTCACGCACGACTTCGATGAGGTGGGCGTGGACTCCCGGCTATGGCTGTTCTTGCCTTTGCTTGGACTTCCCAAGGAACTGGTGTCAGAAGAGGAGCGCGGTGGCAGCTTTGCCGGCAGTTCGCTATCCTACTCCGATCTTGGGGATCGCAATGGGGGGGACAGAGATTATGATTCCGTTCTTCTCGGTGAAGAAAGCATCGTCGTCGGAGATCTGACACGAACGGCATACAAGATTGAATCCACTGCCAAGCCAGGAGCAGATGTGGACAACCCTCGATCCATTATCTGGATCGACACCGAGTTCTTCATTATGTTGAAGGCAGAGGCCTACAACGATTTGGGCAACTTGGCGACTACGACCGAAAGCCTGGAGCTGGGTGAATTCGAAGGCAAACTGACGATGAAGGTCATGTTGGCCACCAACCATTCAGAGGGAAGCACCACCACGATTTCCTTCCTCGAACAGAGACGCCCAGATGTGGATATTCCGGCAGAAACCTTCTTGCCAGAGAATCTTCATGCATTTGATGCTGCCTTTTGGGGATTCATCGAGTAGCCGCCGTTGGTCATTCAGCCCATGATTGCTGAGCGGATGGCAAATGAGTCATCGACCCAGCGGGTCGTCGCATTGCGGCGACCCGCGCCTTATCGTGCTTCCAACAGGCGGTTGGCCTTGCGAACAGCGGATTCCAACACACCGGACGCCCACTCATCCGTTCTTAACCGCGGGGTCCGCAGAATCAAAGCGATCAGCGCGAACGATCGAAGCATATCCAATGGGGGAATGTGCTCGTCAAAACTGCACGGCAAAGGACGAATCGCTGAGTACCCGGCGACATAGGCGGTCTTCAGGGCTTCAAAATCTGAGCGCCCGCTGAAATAGCTGAATGTGGTCGCGATGTCATAAGCATAGAGATTCCACTGCACGCATTCGAAGTCAATGGCTCGAGCCACCCCTTCGTGAAAGGGGACGTTCCGGTGATGCAGATCGCCATGGATCACGCCACAAACATCAGGACCTGGCCCCAAGGACAACATGGTCTGTTGGATCAAAGGAATGGTATCGAGAATCGATTGAGCATCGTGCTGTGCGTAGTGTGTTCGCAACAGCGCGGCGGGGATATTATCGCCCACAGTTTCTGGCGAGACACGCACGGGTTCCAACTCATCCGGGAAGCAGAACGTCTCGGCATGTTTGTGTAATTTAGCAGCCAGAACCCCCATGGCCTCCAGCTGCCCGACTGTCGGCTCCTCTTCAAATTGCCCTTTCACCCACCGAAACAGCATACACGCACGGAATCCAGGTAATCCAGGCATCGAGACACTGCGGAATAGGTCTCCCGATCGCATGATGACAGGTTCTGGAACGACAATATCCGTATCGCGGCACAGGGCAACTAGCCACAGAAGTTCACGCCTGAGAATCTGATGGTCGCGGCCTGGATCGCAGATCCGCAAGGCCCAGCGGCCTTCATCAGTCTGGACGCGAAACATCACGTTGCTTGATTGGCCAAGATATCGCAATTCGGCCTCTTCCAGCCCATAGGTTGCCAGCACCTTGCGAGCCAATCGCTCGAAGCGTTCAATTCTCTCAACGTCTGACAGCTCGTCAAATGAACTCACGGATCAACCTCCATGGCTAGGCTACACAGCCGCAGTCTGGCATGCAATGACATTCCCCATTCTAGGGAATCTCTGCTCTTTTGCAGAGGCATCTGCAGCAGATTAACATGGCGCAAAGCACGGTTTCATTCGATGGCCATTGGAGGGCTCTATGTACGCGAGGATGGCACAATACTACGATCGCATCTACTCATTCAAGGACTACAAGAGCGAGGCAAACAAGATTCTCAAATGGATCGGAACGCACAAGCAGTCCGCAGGCGCGCGCCTGCTCGATGTGGCTTGCGGAACCGGTCATCATCTGGAGCACTTGACTCACTCCTTCGATGCCGAAGGTCTCGACCTGTCTCCTGAGCTTCTGGCGTGCGCAAAAGAACGCAATCCAGGATTGACATTTCACTGCGCCGATATGCGAACGTTCGATCTGCCCGACAAATTCGATGTCATCACCTGCCTGTTCAGTTCGATCGGCTATATGACAACT
>Ga0180007_10002788_pt1 | contig 20291 bp, 26 predicted proteins | sample MM_PC_MetaG_FD_121122 | JGI IMG/M metagenome (GOLD analysis project Ga0180007, IMG submission 121122) | Groundwater microbial communities from the Aspo Hard Rock Laboratory (HRL) deep subsurface site, Sweden - MM_PC_MetaG | ecosystem: Environmental > Aquatic > Deep subsurface > Groundwater... | reverse complement strand
TGAAAGCCTTGGAATATAAAAGGCGGGGTAAGGGTATCGACAAAAGGTACATGGCATGACCGATTCACCCTGCATAGAATGTCCCGAATATAAGACTTGCTCCGTAATCTGTGAGAATCTGGAAAAGCTATTGCCGAAACTCCACGATAAAGATGACTTCACCGATGAAGGCGGGAGCGAATATCAGGAGACCAATGAAGGATGGGAAGAGGGACCATGACCATTAAACCCCAGGATATACTCGACAAAACCCCTGAAGAATTATGTCAAGTATTTCAGGAAAACAAAAAGAAACACAAGCATCCACATCCGCCGAAGGGAAAGCTTCTAAACTTCTGCGTTCTGAAATGCAAACATGCTATCAAAAGAAACGATAGATACTTCTGCTCCGCCTTAGATTGTCCCACTGAAATGCGGAAAAAATATTATCGGTTCCAATTATCTAAAAGAGTAATCTCCAAGATGAAATTGCGTAGTCGATACATCGAAAATGATGTGGTCAGGAGATTAGAACGTGAGCGGGAAAGACTGAAGGGATTACAAAGACAATCAACCTACAATACGAATGCAATGGCTAAAAGGATAGTCCGATTAACCATAGACGAACATATTCGTCGAGTCAACCAGGCTCAAAAAAGATTACAGCAGGCAATTGATGCCTTTGAGAGATTAAAGACAAAATTGAAAGACAAGCGAGCTCATGTCCAGTTGTCGGAAACATTCTCTCTATGGATTAACGTAGAAAAAGACCGGCACTTCAGCAAGGATACTCATATCATTAACGCCAAAATTATTCATGCTCAGCGTGATGCGAAAGCACAAGTCAGGGCTGCAGAAAAACTTAGCATGATTACCAATAGGATGCTGAAGCCAGCCGTAACAGGCAAGAAACAGAAGCATCCGATAGTCAAGGAGATCGAAACGCATGACGATTAAAGATACCATGGCGACGATTCAGGCAGCAGTCGAAGGCGATACAGATGCAATTAATAAAATCCATAATTCTGTAAGGGTTGCTGATGCGATCAATTGGCTATTCAATACTTATCCAGTGAGGGATGCCCTGATAATCTTAGGAAGAACCTACGGCGGTAGAACAACAAATGATATGGGAGATATATTCGGGATAACAAATCGTCATGTCAATAGGATTCTAAGGGAAGTCAAAATGTATAGGAGGAATTAATGTTAATCATCACAGGATTAGGTAGATCGGGTACAAGCTTCATCGCTGAGATATTCCACAACCTCGGCTACGAAATGGGGGGATATAATTATGAACTTGACGCGGGATTCGAAAATTCTGAAGTGACTGCCATCAATAAATCGATTCTTAGCGGGGACTGGTGGAATACCGAAGCAGAACAAGCAAGGATGCGAGAGGTCGCGGATAAATACTATGTAACTAAGGATCCTCGCTTTATGATTACCCTTGGGACATGGCTGAAAAGTGGAGCGAAAATAGACGGAGCGATACATTGCAAAAGAAATCTGACACATATCATCGATAGTTCAACACGAACCCATGCTGGCTTGATGGCGATGTGGTATGGGAACGAATGTCTCTGTCAGGAGATGATGGCTGCAACGATAGAATATCTCTTCGTAACCCTATGCGAACAAAACGATATACCAACTTATCCACTGTGGTATCTCGAAAGCATAAAGCACTGGAGTTACATCGCCCGATATCTGGAATTATTCAAAGTCACCGAGGATCAATTCAGGGAAGTCTGGATGCATACCGTTAGAAGGAAGGAGTCGGAATGTTAACCTGTTCAATAGCAGTCTACAAACCCGATCTGGAGATGTTCAGGAAAATGCTCCAATCCTTAAAAATATATACACCCGGGTTAGGACAACTCATTGTATTCATCAATTCCGAAGACGATACTGAAATCATCTCCGAAGTCACAGCAATCTTCCCAGATGACAATCCCATTATACAATTTAAAAGTCTTGGCAGAAATGTCGGATTCGGTGAGGCACACAATAAGAATCTCGAAGAAGCCATCGGGAAATATTTCGCAGTTCTTAACGACGATATCGAATTCTTCGAGGATTGGTCTACTCCGATGATAAAGGCACTCCACGATAAACAAGTCGGACAGGTCTGTATGCGTGAGGGACAATGCAATACTCTCAACTGGAAAGCAGATGGTTCATATTCCGCAACAGACAACCCCGAGTATGCCGAGGGAAGTTGCTTCATGATGCGGACAAAGATAGCAAAACAAATGGGATTATTCGATATCCTAAATTATCCCATGGCATATGTCGAGGATACCGACCTCAGCCTCAGAGTTCGCAAGGCAGGATATTCCATTAAATCAGTTCCCGTCAAATGGATACATCATAGAGCAGTTACCAGCAGCAAACTCCCAGAAATGAGAGGATATGAAGCTCGCAATAAGATCCAGTTCAGAAAGCGATGGAATTCATATCTACTTACCAAGGATATCAACAAAGATAAAACAGTGGTAGTCAAACGCACCGGTAGCATCGGAGATGTCTTCTTCACACTTCCGATAATCGATGCTCTGAAGAAGAAATATCCGACGGCTGCAATAGTTCTAAAAACATCTACTCCACAGGCAGTCCAATTCGATAGAAGAATTGATGCCATTGTGGACGTAGGTTATCCGATGCCGACAGATATTTTCATCGATCTGGATGATGCCTATGAACAGTCCCCATGGATTAATTGGTTAAAAAGATATGCAGAAGTAGCCAAGATAAAATCTCCCCTTGGTAAGAAAGCATTATTCCTGACCATGCGGGATACCGATATCCAAGCAATCGATACACTCATCCCTGTGAACTTCGGAAGATTTGTCTTGCTTGATCTCTCGGATACATGGGAATCGAAACAATGGTCGATGGATAATTACAAGCGCCTTGCGATGAGATTGAAGACAGAAGGTTATCAGATAGTGGTTACAGGTATGACCAGTCGGGACGTAACTGTTGTCTATGATTTAAGTTTTATAAATATCCTTGATGTACCTCAGACGGGGGCGCTGATGAGAAGGACGAGTTTGTTCATTGGGCACGAAGGATTGTTATCACATATCTCGTTGTCGATGCGAGTGCCGTCGGTGGTTCTCTATGGATGCACTTCGCCGGATATCTGCAATGATATCAAATCACCGTATTTGTATCCTGTTAAATCTCCGATACCCTGTCAGGGATGTAGACACACTCAGCAGGGATACGGAGTCGATTGTCCGATAAAATTCGAATGTATGCAAATGATAACGGTAGATGCAGTGTTCGGGAAATGCAGAGAGGCGTTGAAGGAGGAGACCCTAAAATGAGCCGATGCGACAGACTCTTCAAGCGAAACCAGAAAAACAAGAAATCTTCCTGTGGCAGCAAACGTAGACTGGTCAAGAAGTATAAACGACTTCAGCAATTAAGGGAAGTCATTGAAAAACGCAGACAGATGATGAACGCAGTAAAATCTACTGTAAATGCAGTAAATCCGAAGAAAGGTGTATAAATTATGTCATTAAAGCTATGTAATAAGGCGAAAACGTGCCAATATCACATGAATAAGTGTGATCATCGTAAATTACATTCTGATATGGATACAGATAATCCAGTGTTAAGGGAATCAGCAGGATTACAAAAACACTGTATGCACTATCCAGATCAACAATGTATAGAAATAGAGATTAAAAGTATAAAAGAAAGGTAGCGGAAGCATTAAAATGATTGACTACAATTCCATTTACCGAAAGGATTACTTCCAATCTCGCCCTCAGCTTGATGATATAAATAATAGAGGACACTACTACGAATATGCCAAGTGGCTTGTCAGGAATTTCGAATTCCAGACAGTCCTCGATGTCGGCTGTGGATATTCAAGTCTACTGTTCGGACTCAATGCTCATGGCAAACGTGTCACCGGAGTAGACATATCTCAATGGCTTGTAAATCATATGCGGGGATTACATGCGGAAATCGAATATATTCGAGATGGACTCCCCGGACTCTACTCACTCGGTCTACGAAAATTCGATATCGTATTCTGCAATCAGGTCTTGGAACATATCCATGAAGCAGATATTCCGAATACGTTAAACCGTCTATTGGAAGTTACAGATAAATGGCTTATGTTATCGATAGCTATGGGGGAAAAAGCCAAGCGAGACCCGACACACATAACTATCAAGCCGAGAGAATGGTGGATTAAAAAACTTGCGGGGTTGGGAGAATTGGAGACAGAATTATCTTACTGTAAATCAGAGGAAGAATTCATTGTGAAGAAAGGAAAAGTTGATGACGATTAAGGATATGGTAGACAAGAAAAATCAGGGGAAGGGAGATACGGGATACGATGAAGGTGATTTCACAAAAGCATATTGGACTGATCCCAACGCCAACCATTATAAAATCCCAAGAGTTCAGAAACCTACGCATCAGGCAGTCACATATTTCCAACACCTGATACTTAAGGCTGGAATGAAAACAGCATCCATCGTGGATATCGGTGCTGGAGCTGGACAATTTGTAAATGCATTCAAACAAAAAGGCTTCGATGCTTATGGATGTGAATTCTCCAAATCTGGTCGAGAAGTGGCACGAGAAGTATTCGGAGTAAATCTTTCCCCCTGTGATCTCCGGACTGCCCTACCATATGAAACCGATGCATTCGATTGGGGAATGTGTGTCGGGGTACTCTCAATGATACCCATTCAAAATATGAATACTGCGATTTCAGAAATACTCAGAGTTGTTCGCTACGGAATTCTGATCAATGTGGGCTGCACAATAGTTGAAAATACAGTAACCCTGATAGGTAATCCACATCATATTACCAGACTGACCCCACAGGAATACTGGAAGATATTCAACGAATGTGGAGCATACGATTTGACATCAATTCAACCTCCCCAGAAAAGGGCATACGGGATTGGAATTTCAGTAGAGTTTGCAGGATTGTTTTCGAAGAGAAAGTGGGAGTTCTGAATGAAAAATATCTTCTACATGAAAGGCGATCATGGTAGCGGGTCCTCATGGTATCGGATGGATATGCCTGCTTATTATCTAAGGGGCAAATACCAAACAACCTGCCGAGTTGTGATGTATAACGAGAAAACAGATAGTGAACTCAACAGAGCTGATCTCGTAATCGTCCAGCGCCAATGCCATCCCGATATCAAGAAATTCATCAGACGTAAAAAAGCAGAAGGCATGAAATTCCTATTCGAGATCGACGATAATATGTGGCAATATCCGTTTGATAATCTGGCGCGGAAATATTGGACAAAAGAACGCCTCGATGGGATGACGGAAATAGTTCACCTCTGCCATGGAGTTATTACCACTACACCCAAGATGGCAGAATTCATGCAATCGATGAATTCTAACGTCTACGTTATACCAAACTATATCCACAAAGTCAGGGATATCAAAAATAAAAAATACGATAAGGAAATCCTGACAATCGGATGGGCTGGAAGCGATACACACAAAAAGGACTTCACTGAATCGATTCTGCAAGCCTTGATTGATATCCAGGAAGAAATCAGTCAACCCAAAATCAAATTAGTATTCTTCGGGTATATCCCGGAGATCATGCTCGGTCGGGCGATATACTATAAATTTGCAGAACCCAAACATTACCTGACTCAGCTTGCAAAATTAAACTTCGATATCGGGTTAGCGCCCTGCGAATTAAATGAATTCAATAATTACAAATCAGATATCAAATTCGTTGAATACGGTGCTGTAGGTGCGGTTATAGTTGCTTCGCCAATCTATCCTTATCAGGAGACCATAAATAGCTATAATGGGATGCTTGTTAAGGATAATTCCTATCAAGCATGGAAGACAGCCTTAAACAATCTCATACTGCACAAATTAGGCAGAAAAACCATGACTGAGGATGCGAATGAGTATGCACGGAGTAGATTGATTGATCGGCATTATGAGGAAATCAGTGAAATCTATGAATCCGTTATGGCTAAGGAATGAATCGCAAACCCTCTCCCCTCAAAGTCGCATGGGATGAATACCGGATTGGGAAATGCTATGTCTGCCTAATCGGGATATGGTCGGAGAGTGAACTGTATTCTACAAAGGATGTTCTCCACGATAATAATTACATCCCCAAACCTGGCAATACCTTCTGGATAGAGACGATATTCCCGCCGAGTTGGTTCGATAAATGGGAGATGCCCAACCTTGCATTTCTCGAAATGTTTTCCAATCATCAACAGAGACCCCTATCGAAAAAAGAGAAGAAGATTAAGAAAAAAGCCAAACGCAGGCAAAAACGGCATAAATTGTAAAAATGTGCAATGTCCCACCTATAAGTAAAAATAATCCTTAATTATCAAATAATTACATAGAAAATCTCACTTGTCATGTCCCGTCCTACACTAATAGGGTAAAGGGGGCAAATGTCAGGAGACTACGAAACTCGACAACAATCCAACGAACTCTATCTCGCTGCATTAGAAATTAAAAATCGTGGTAAAGATGTCAAGTATGAAGAATTCTGTAAACTTTCTGATCGCATCAGTAAATTTACAGATCACATAAATAAATATCCTCCGACCTTAACACTCGCTGATCATCTACAAGCCTTACAGAAAAAGAAGAATCTCAGTAGCGATATGTTTAGCGCAGAAACCTATGCTGAATTAAGACAGGCATTCTCGCTATTGCAATTAGGTTACTTGGGAAGCACCACAGTTCAGGCAGTATCTACAAAATGTAAACGTGGTGAAAAGGGAAGATTCAAAGTAAAGTTCGATGTTAGTGTTGGTGAATCACTTAATGATTTAAGTCCAACCGAAATCTACTGTCAGACATTGCAGGCGCTTGTAACTTATATCAAGACTGGACAAGGCAAGGATGTCGACAAGATGAGGGCGATGGAAGCACTCCTGAAGTTTATAGAACCAGAAGTCATCAACGAATTAAAAATGAAGTATAAATTGATAAATGCACTCGTTAACTTCCTGTTAATGGGGTTGATACCAGAAGCCAATAAACGAATAAGATCACTACTCAGGGAAATGCAAGAGAAAATGAAAAACGGTGAGATAATCAGTGTTGAAGCCTTCGATCTGAGAGCAATCTTCCGGGAATTATTGCCGACATCGACAGAATTACAGACTCAATTACAGAAAGAGGAAGGATTATTAAGTGCCGTTAACGCATAACGATCTGGTACCGGTAGATGTCTGGGGCACATACGAGAAATTATTCAATGCCTGTGACATCGATATCGGACTCAGCATTTCGGAATGGATATCGACATACACATCTATTAACGGGGAACCGTTCAGTTGGCTCGGTTATGAATATCTGATTCAGCCGGTCAACGATATGTATCCGAGACAGGCCATTAAAAAACCTGCTCAGGTAGGGGCATCCGAGGCATTCGCCCGGAAGATGTTTGCAATACTCCTCCGGTACAGCCTTACACCCTACTATTACATCGAACAGGGAGTCGAACGATGTCTGTGGGGCATTAATGGGATATATTCCTTCCCCAATACAGACGATGTTCGGAAATTCTCCAAAGACCGCTTGATGACCGATATCATCAGTACATCGGATACCATGAGAGATGCGATGAAGAGATCGTCCTCAGAGGCGATAGACCAGATAGGCGTATATAATTCCTTCTGCTATCTCACAGGACGTAGAACGGATGCAGGAAATCAGTCCATACCGGCAGAAGTAGTATTCGTCGATGAATACGACAGGCCATTAACCGGAGACCAGAAGATACTCGGAGCTCTTAAGGCAAGAGTTAAAAACGCCAAAATCTTCGGTAACGAATATTACCGTGGATTGGTAGTCGGATATGCAACCCCGACCTACCCGGATGAAACGGGAGCCCTGATAGACGGGCAATACTTCCTGTCTGATCAGCACAAATGGTTGCTTAAATGCACACGATGTAACGAGTGGCAAGAAGTCATTGAACCCGACTCAATAGCTAACTATTATGCAAAAGGAGATAAGAAACCAAATAAAGATCCATACTGGATGTGTCTGAAATGTAAACGAGAATTCGATTTCAGTGAAATCGGACAATGGAAAAAGACAGATCCCCTGACAACTCACAACGCTCAATGGGTGGCGGAATACCCGAGTCGAACCGAAAAAGGTGATGGGATCAGGGGATACCAAATACCCTTCGCGACATTAAAAAATACTGCGCGGGCGATATTGACTATGCGAGACGAGGATTACAAACACTCAATCGCTGATTACTACAATTATGGTCTGGGACAGGCATACCGGGATAACAGTATCGGTATAACCGAGGAAGACTTCCTGAAGAACATCATAGAAGATGCCAAGTGGGGTTATAACGACGAAATAGCACCTCATGTCATGGGAATCGACCAGGGCTGTTATATCACCGTTCAAAAACTCAAGCCGAATTCACAGACCGACATCAATCCAAAGGGCATCTGGATTACCGTACATGCCGAATATTGCCCTGAAATGATGGCATTCTCAAAAGCTGTTAAGGAGACTTCAGGGGAACTCAAAGTATTCAAGGGTAGAATCTCTACGATGATTGATTACTGGAAACCAGAAGTAGTCATTATCGATCATCTGCCGAATACAGCCAGTTCAGAGTCGCTGGCGGAAGAATATCCTGAAGTGGTCTGGCTGAATGATTCCAAGGGGAATTCCCTGGAACGCATAAAATTCGATAAGACCGATGAAGACGACAATCTGATTCATAGGATAACCGAGAATAGGCACTATGCCATCGACCAGTTATTCGATGAGATCAGAAACCATAAGATTGAATTCGCAATTGGTGGAGATGATGAATTCGCAACCTTGCGAACGCATTGCAAAAATGTCAAGAAGGTAATCGAGGGGACGACTTTCACCTATGTTAGTTTCGGACCTGACCATTACTGTCAGAGTCTTAAGATGGCATCTGAGGCAGCAGAGTTATACACAAAGCTCAAACCGAGGATAAAACGGGCAGGAATATTAATAATCGGAGGTTTTGCGATAAAGAAATGATGAGACATAACGCATGGCAATAATCCAGAGCATCCAAAAGTATCTCAAAAGTTTGTTTAATCGTCGGTTGGCTTCTTCAGGGATTCGCATAAGTCCGGTGCGGCAATCAACACCGAATAACTGGACATTATACGCTTCGACACTCGGACGGCAATATAAAGAATATCATTCTAAAGACCTGACGGAAATCGGAACATGGGACCATAAAACACTCCTGCAGATTCTCAGATCGGTATCGCCCGAGGCAAGTCACGCGATTACTATGTATCTCAGGGTATTCGATGGTACATTCTCAGCCAGAGGAATAGGTAATGATGGATCCATCGACGAACGTGCAACCAATGCACTTAAGGCACTGATAACGAAATTCAACCGAAACGATATCTCACGATTCTCCTTACCGAATAGTGTAAGGGATATCGCCTTAAAATTCGCCCTCGATTGTCTAATTAAAGGTGCAATTGCAGGGGAATTGATCTTTGATAAAAACTTCAAGGTGATAGGGATTTCCTATGTTGACCCATGGAGCATTGAATTCAAGATCGACGATAATGGCAGATATTATCCTGTCCAGTATCAGACAGATAAACTGGTATCTCTTGATATCCCGAACTTCTTCTATGTACCAGTTGACCCGTTAGGAGACGACCCCTACGGCGAAGAAGGGATAACAACGGCTATCAGACCGATTATCTTCAAGACGATGCTTATGCAGGACTTGAGGATGGCTGTCCATGTAAATGGCTGGCAGCGTCTCGACTTCAAAGTGCTTGAGGAGGCGATACTTAAAAATATTCCGCCGAATGTTAAGAATGATTCAACTCAACTCTCATCTTTCATCGAGAGACAGTTAAACGATATTATTGAAACCTATAAGGCATTAAATCCTGACGACAATATCGTTCATACGGATTCAGTTGAGGTAACACCGATACAGCCAGCAAGAGGACTAACGTTGGATCCCAAACCTCTCCTGGATGTAATCGATAATCAGATAGCAAATGGACTCAAGACATTCCAGATCTTGTTATCCAAAAAATTCGGTGGTGGTTCGGAAGGATTCACATCTTCCGAGATGGTGCTTTATGTCAAATTAGTTGGCAGTTATCAGAAGATAGTCGAATCACTCATAGAGAGAGCATTATCGCTTGGACTGAGAATGGAGAATGGAATTATGGCAACTGTCGACATCGAATTCCGTAAGCCGGAACTGCGGACTGATACAGAACTCAGTCAGTGGCAGACAGTAGCCATCGCAAATATAACTCTGATGTATGATGAACAGGCAATAGGGTTACAGGAGAAAACCGAACGGCTCAGGGAAATCGGTGGCTTCGATGGTCCTGTGCCTGACGATATATCCGAAGAACGAGTAAGTGGAGGGAATAACCCGAATGAACCCGAAAGACCAACAAGCGAAGAAGCCAAAAAAGAACAAAAAAGAAAAGAAACCAATAGACGCAGAAGATCAGGTGGCGGAAAGTAAAGTAAAACTACAACAGAAAAACAAAGTAAAAACCATGAATGAAATCCTGGAAGGTAAACTGTAAGTGCCACTACCAATTCCACAGAAAAAGGAAAAGAAAGTAGATTTCATAGCTCGTTGAATGGCGGATTCTGTGATGCGTTCGGAATATCCGGATGCAGCTCAGAGATATGCAGTTTGCGTATCCATTTGGAATAGAAGACGCAAAAATAATAGCGACACGGAGGACAGTATGCTTCGTAAACCAACCAAGGAGGAGCTATCCTTCATAAATGAAAAAATAGCAAAGAAGGAAATGAAGGCAGACGATTGTATGATAATCGATGCTGTACCTGCAAACGATACAAATCTGACTGTCTATTATTATCGGTTAGGTCATTCAAGCCTTAGAAATTTCAGGAAAAATCTCGATGCCGGAGAGGTCCCTGCACTCGTCAATCATGATCCCAAAATCCCGATAGGCAGATGGCTGAAGGGTGTAGTCAGAAAAGAAAACGAGGGGCATGTGCTCAAAGCGCCTGTCTATATGCCGAAGGGATTGGAACTCGATGGCTATTCTACAGAACACCTTGCGAATGCATACGAAACCGGAACGCTTACTGATGTAAGTGTTGGATGGGCGAATGGGAAGCCAATATGCGATATATGCAAGAAAGATGTAAGAGATCCTGAATGTAAACATTGGCCGGGACAACCGTATAATGATGCAAAGGATATCGCTACCTGCACCATCGAGGATGCAAATCTGAAAGAAATATCATTTGTCTGGAAAGGTGGTCTTCCGGGGGCTGAATTCCTGGATTATGAACGAGAAGAAGGTGATGCACCGACGGACAGTCTCCAGATATTGAGTGAGGAAGGTCAAACGCTTGACTGGACAAATATCAAGGAAATCGATATGAGTGGAAATTTATTCGGCACATTATCGATGCCTATAAAATCGGAAACAGAAACTATAGAAGGGAGGGAAAAGGAATTGACATTACAAGAGGCATTGGAAAAATACAAAAAGGAAATAAGTGAGATGTTCGTTGAGAAATCTCAGTTCGATCAGGTAACGACAGAACTACAGGATATCACCCTGAAATATGCAGAGATCAACAGTGAACTCGAAGCAGATAAAGGCTTCACCGAAATCGGCAAGGATCGCATGGTTGTACTGAAAGAGGAGTACCACAGACTCGGAGTAGCTGTCAACGGTGATACATGGAATCCGGAAGCTGAAGAGGCATTCCTGGAAGCCATGACGATACCTGATAGACAGAAGTATATGGAAACCAAGATCGAAGCCAATAAGGAAATTCTCAGAGTATTAACTGAGAAGAAAGTGATCGAAGACGAAGCAAAGAAGTCAACCGTTGTTCCACACAAGCAGCGTGACGAACATTACAAATTAAGCTAGGCTTAGCCTACATAGCAGTTAAAAAGGGATATATCCGCAAGGGTCATCCCTTTTTTATTGAACCAAGGAGGAAAAAATGGCAAGAGAACCCCTTTACGACGAATTGTATTGCGATGGGTATGTAACTTTCAAGTCAGCCCTGACACGGGGTACTGACGAGGATAAGGTTGTAAAAATCAGTGCATCTAAAACGGTTGCACTCTGCGATGACGGAGATCAGTTTGATGGAGTTGTCAGAGTGATTGCTGCATCCGACAAGGCTGCATCAGTACAGGAAAGAGGCTATGCAACGCTTGCGGGGACTGGCATCACATTCGGTTATAAACCACTACTTGCAAGAACTGACGGTGGTGTGAAACTGAATGGCTCGCCTGCAGTTGGTGATAAGTATTACGAGGTTGTCGAGGTTAACAGCACTGACAGCACCGTAAGTATCAAACTCGGATAACAACATCAAAAAGGCATTAGGAGGATATACAATGGCTGAAATAACTGTAACACCGAGAGCAAACGACATCAAATTGTCGAAAGACCTCTATATAGAGGCAAGTAATAAAAACCTGACCCTATCTGCTCTGCTTGAGGAAATGGATCCCTCAGAGTCTAACGATAAGTTGGACGCATTCGAGCGGCAGTTAAAGAGATTCGGGATAGTTACAAAGGACGATCCTGAACATGGAATATTCTCATCGACCGGGCAGTTGTTCTTCCAGAGCAATGTACCCGAGTCCAGAGTACTCTTCCCGGAGTTCATCGAGAGAAGCATCAGAGCTGCCATGATGGATGAGACTGATTATCTCTCCTATCTGGTTAATGGTTGGACGACATCCAATGCCGGAATATTCCGGGCGTTGTATGTGGATGACACCGCTACTACCAGAAAATCAGGCAGAAGAGGTGAGGGTTCAAGGGTTGCGAAGATGAAGGTAACATGGTCTGAGAAAACCGTAAACATGAACGATTTCGGAATCGAAATCGATATGTCTTACGAGTTCACCAAATGGGCATCATTGCCTATGATTCAGACCATCCTTAAGAGAGCAGCAATGCAGAGAAGATACGACGAGGCGGGCGAGGCACTTACGACCATTATAAGTGGTGACGGAGGCTCTAAAGAGTCTACGGCTGCTGCCAACACCAATCTGTCAGACCTCGGAGTAACTACTCCGTCTGGCACTGAAAGTCTCACCTACGTTGCATGGCTGAAATGGGCTGCGGCATTCGCCCCCTATGTTCTGACAACCCTCATCGGGACGGTTGACGATATCATCGAATGGTTCACCATGTCAAAACCATCTACGGATCCTGCGGTGATGTATCAGCTTCTCGATAAAAGTCAGACAGGCGGAGTTCCTACACTGGTCAACCTCGGAGTCTCCCAGGTCGCCGCAGTCTGTCATTCCGATTCCAGTGCATCCGTACTGGTCGGTATCGACAAGAGATTCGCACTCCACGGCTATAGAGACATGGGGATGGATATGGTCGAAACGGATCGGGTTATCGATGCGAAATTCGACAAAATCGTCATCTCCAATAAGGTCGGCTTCGCGAATATCTTCGCGGCTGCAAGGAAGAAACTGACCACAAGCGCGTAGTTTCACCATTTGCTGAAAATACTATCCTGAGTGAAACGGGGTTCGCCTCGTTTCACTCAGTTTACTAAGGAGACCATGAGCATACTACTTAACAGATTAGAATGGCATTCTCAGGCAAGAGTCAAACTGATAGGTAAGGACGATCCTAATCTCATCAGCGATATAACCCTCGATTACTGGTCTGACCTCGCAGAACGTCTTATCAAGAAAAAGATATCTACATGGTCAACCATCCTCACGACCGGAGGGGATAATAAGGAATTCCTACTTGATGCCACAGTCTGTCAGGTCTGCGCAATGTACGTGACTCCACTGCGGAATATCGTTTCAACCGATGTCAGGATAGGTGAGATAGCAGAAAAACGAAATATCGACTTCGATAAACTGGAGGCGGATCTCTATGCGGAAGTGGATTTCTTCGCAAATCAGATTACTACCGCAACTTTATCAGCCGTCAAACGGGTAGGGCTAATATCTCCGACAGAAACCATGTATGAGTCATTCGATTAAAAATAAAAATTAGGCAGATAGACAATAGAAAGAAAGGCAGACAGAAAGATGATTTTAAAAATTGCAACAGATCCAGGTTGGAAAATGTGGCACATTCCAATAGGTAAGGAATTGGATATTAAATATCTTTACCAAATGAAGGGCGAACAAATCGTTGACCACGATGTTTTAGTGCAAACAATGGCTAAGGAACCCGAACCTAATTTAGATGAGGGGTTTAGTACAATTCTATTAACACTTGATAGTCTACGTATTGCAGTTATTGTAAATGCAGGTACGCAGATATATCTTCTCAATGACGAAGGCAAAACCATAGAAAGATTATAAACCAATGTCTATCTGCCTAAATATAAAATATCTTATGGATATCGAAAATTAATGTACACAGAAAGTATCATCAGAAGATTAGGTAAGTCTTATACCAAAGTGGGTTCAGCGATGAATACCACATTCTATGGAATCATCCATGGAACCAAAACCAGTGACATCCAGAATCGGCATAATATCTTCGAAGTAATACCTGATCTCACACTGGATAAGGGCGATATCATTAAGGACGGTAGCAGATATTATTTGGTAGTTACCGCTGAAGATCATATCTACCAAGGAAACACAGATTATTCATCCAATATGCTGCTGTTTTGTAATGTGAATGCAACGATAAAACGATATGTCGATGGAACCCTGACAACCATCAAGTCCAATGTGAAATGTGTTGTATCCAAGTCAAGACTTGTAACGGCAGATGACGATAGATTATACCAAGATAGATTCTATTCTGGAGTAGAACCAATAAACTTCGCTTATATGTCGGCTGATGAGCCGATACAGAAAGACGATATCATTATCGACGGTTCGAGGACGCTGAGAGTGTTAAACGATATGTCTCCATACATCATCAGTGATGTGATAGAACTTCAAGTAATCGAGATGAGTTAATGATTATTCCAACGATAAAAGACATAGATATTGGGTTGACCATAACGAAATTACAGAATATGGAATACGATGGATTCCTGAGAGATACAGGGGAAATGATATCACAGGATATCCAGATGCGAATGATGGCCGGAGTCCGACCCGATGGGGGGATACAACAGCCGAATTATGAAAAAGTCCCCGGGAAAGGATATAAAACTTGGAAAGAGAAAAAATATCCCGGGACACCACCATTAATCTTAACGGGTTCACTGAAAAATAGTATTCGGGAAACCATGCAAGGTGATATGGTAGCCATCAATGTCGGAAGTGGAAAACATCCGAGGGTAGGTTATAGATTTGAGAAATCAGAGACATTCGAAGAGATTGCACAAAAACTGGAAGAAGGATTACCGTTTGCAGCATTCGAACGGCCATTCCTCTATATGAACGAAGACGAAATCGAGATTACCTTCCAGAGATTCTGCAATCTATTTAGTGGTGAATTGGTATGAGTATTGAAATCGCTGATATTCGGGATGCCTTAATCACTCAACTGAAAGCCGATACGGATATCAAAAATATCTTCTCGACTCGGATAGACTATGGACTCGGCAAAAATGTCACACTGGATATGCTTCCGAGCTGTATCAGAATAGTCCAGTTAGGTCGAGGGGTAACGGCAAACGATGCGGAAATAGAAGCTGAATTCGGCAGTGGTCATACATGGGTCTGGGCTCATTATCGACTCCATGTAATTGCGATCTTCGATCAGTCAAACGAAAAGACGGCTGAGGATGCTGAATCTGATTACGACAGGAAACTCAGGAAAGCCATTACGAAGGACCGGGAATTGGGAGGGGTAGTTACTGATGTAGATATCGGAAGAACAGTCTTCAGGACTCATCCTGAGAAGGATTCTACCCATTACGTCATCCTGGAAATAACGGCATTAACCCATGAACAATCAGATGTCAGATAATGTATGGTAATCAACGAAACAAGCATCAAATGCGACTGTGGATTCACAATATATAGTAGACAAATTGGAGAAGTCGGGGTATTGAAAATGCGAGTAGCGCTCATCAAAGACGGGTATATCACAATAAAATGCCCCAAATGTAAACGATTCGATGAAAGCGTTCCGATAGCATTACTGAAATAGAATAGCAGTAATCAAGTAAGAAAAAGGGATTATGGTGCCTTAGCATCGAGTCCCTTTTTTATTGGAAAAAGGAGGAAAACATGGCAGAAGCTTTAGTAAAGAAATCAACCATAGCAGTTAAAAAGGAAACTGGTGGCTACGGTGTCGATCCCGTTGTAACATCAGCGGACTGCATCAGGGTTAAAACCGACGGGATAAATATCAATGACAACTACGATCTGATCGAAATCGATGAAATCCGGAATACATTCTCCGAACATCCTCCATTAAGAGGTCTGGAGAATACCGGCGGAGATCTCGGTACCAATCTGAGAGGTGCCAATACAGCAGGGGTTGCTCCCGAGGCAGATGTTCTCTGGGAATGTGCCATTGGTGTCAAGAATCTATCTACTGCAACTACAACCGATAGTGGCTGTGGGTCTACCAGCCTGATAGTCATATCCGCAGCGGGATTCGCTGTCGGAGATGCCGTCAGGGTTGCCAATCCCACTCCGGAAATCGTGTGGGTAACTGAGATCAATAGCAATACGCTTACCGTCTCTCCTGCCCTTGCAGTAACACCGGGTGCAGGTGTAGCTGTTGGCGCTGGCGCTCATTACAAAATGAGTAATGCGGAACTGGCATCCTTCTGGCTGACATTCTGGCGTGGCGATATTACCCGAGAGGATTATGCCGGTAATAAGATTGAGTCGATGGAAATGGACATCAATACCGGATCTCCTGTGTCTCCCAAGTTCACCTTCAAAGGCAAGACTGCAACGTATACCGCAACGGGATATACTCTCGGCACAGCAACCTATGTTGATACCGACCCGCTTGTTGGACTCAATCAGTCCGTGAAGATTGCAGGGATATCAGTAGCTTGCGATAGATTCATGGTCAGAATAGCCAATGAACTCTATCCGAGAAAAGATATTACCTCCACAGGTATTGCCAAGCAGATATTCACCGGAAGGCGCGTTGAGGGGTCCTTCTCGGTTCTCTACGAGGATAAGACTATCTACGATACCTTCAAGGCGGATACCGAGGCAGAGGCAATCATTATTCTGTCAAGGGCAAGCATGGCAGCCGGACAGATCGTTGCAATCAGGATACCGAAACTCCGTTATGTCAACGTACCAGTTGGAGTAGATAGCAAAATCTTCAAATACGATGTCAGCTTCAGATGCGATATGACTGCAGGTGACGACGAAGTAACAAGCTTTTCCTGGCTGTGATGTAACTTAAAAATCGCAAGGTGGCCTATGAAGTCACCGGCGACAATCCTATAGGCTACGGTCTATAGGGATAGAGGGATAAAACTAATTAAGGGATGACAAAAAGCGGACTACCCGAATATATCCTCTACAAATCATCCGTCTGACGGGCAGAAAAGCGGAGGAAAATAAATACCTTCGCGGAATTATCCCCCACATCCTAATAAAAAGGAGGGTTTATCAATCATCCAGACAACATAAGCCATAAGAAGCTATTCGAACTGCATACGAAATATCAGAACAGACACAACAAGTGGACATTAATCGGAGCGCAAATCGGGATATCAGGCGAAGCAGCCAGATCGAGGTACCGGAAAGCCTTCGGTAGCCCACAGCCTCAGCCGCAGGAAGAGAATAAGACTTCAAAGGTAGATGTCAGCGAGTTTGCACAAATCATCGTCGATAAAATAATCGATGCCAACCCATTAATTAAGGTTGATTATAAGGGTAATCCAAAAGGTAAATTCCATGAAGATGCGGTACTGGTAATCTCAGATTGCCATATCGGAAAGCGAAATCTCTATCTCAATCCCGAAACAGGGCAAAACGAAATCACCTACAACACCGATATCTTCCTGAAAACTTGCGGACGATTAGTCAACTGCGTATACACCATAACGGATATATTGCAGCCATCCTACGCCATCGATACCTTATATGTCTTCTTCGTCGGAGATATACTCGATAATCACTTCATCTACAAAGGTCAGCAATTCTTTGTCGATAATGATGTAGGCAAACAGATATGGATAGCGGTCAAGGCATTCCAGGAAGTACTGACTGCATTCCTGACGAAATTCAAAAAGGTAGTTGTAATTGGTATCCCCGGTAATCATGGTAGGATGACTCCGCAGATCGAGGAACACTTCACGACAAGCACATGGGATTACCAGTTACTTAAGATCCTTGATGTCTGCTTTCAGAATGAAAAGCGCATAGAGTTTATCGTTCCGGAATCATGGTTCTATGTTGCAAAGATCAAGGGATGGAAATATCTCTTACATCATGGGAATTCAGTCTATAGCTGGATGTGCGTTGATGATCAAACTGAATGTCTTACTTATGACGGATGGAAAAGATATAACGATTTGACAATCGGAGAATTAATCTTAACCTACAATCAAGATACAGATACCTTGGAATATCAACCGATAGAAAAAATCAATATCACTCCTGATTATCAGGGTGAAATGATACAGTTAAAATCGAAATGCTTGATTGTCTTATGACTCCAGAACATAGATGTTATACAAAACATCTCTATAAAAGAGGAAGAAATGCACACAACGGATTCAAAGTCGAAGAATATGAAATGATTATGGAAGTTAAACGAGCAGACCAACTCAATTCTTCTGACAACTTATTGGTATCCGCTAATAACTATATAGGATTCAATGAAATCAAGGATTGGGATGATAACGAGGTAAGATTATTGGGATGGCTTCTAACTGAGGGCAATATAGGAAATTATTCCAAGAAGAGATCCAAAATTACTCAATCCCTTAAACATAATCCCGATTATTGCACTGAGATATCAAATATTTTCGAGGAATTAAACCTTGAAGTTACTCCGTTATATTCATTGAACGATAAAAAAACAGACATATCCGTGGCAGATAGGGTGGATTATCACTTCTATCTACCACAAAAATTCATAGAAAAACAATTATTCAAAACCAAACCTTTCCCGAGATGGATATTACAATTTCCACAAAGACAATTGCAAATATTGTTAGAAACATTCTTAAAGGGCGACGGGACTAAGGGACACAACTCAAAAGAATTAAATTGTTTCTACCAAAAAGACAAACGGAGTAGCGAAATCTTTCAGGAATTAGCATTCAAATGTGGATACAGGGCATCGATATCAGAAAACCATCCGACATGCAATGTCAATTGGATAGCAAAAAGAAATGATGTTGGATTAAAACCGGAACATATTACAAAAGTACAGCATAAGGGATGTGTCTGGTGTGTCTCTACTGGAAATAAAACATGGGTGGCTCGCAGGAATGGGAGGATATGGATTACGGGAAATTCACTTCCCTATTACGGCATAGTTCGGCAGAGCAAGGCTCGCAGGCTTGAAATAGATTACGACATCGAAATTATCGGGCACTTCCATCAGAGGTTAGAGATTCCGACATCAAGCAAAACAATCACCTTAGTAAATGGAGCATGGGTGCCAAAGGATTCCTTCGCATGGAAGAAATTCGGAGTCCAGAGTAAACCCGAACAGCACTTCTTCGGAGTAGCTGATGAACGACCGAGAACATGGTCGTTTGAAATAGATTTATCGAGGGACCAATGACAATAAAAAAACAGATGATATGTCCGCAATGTCAAAAGGTAATGAAGATATCGCCGGATAAATCGTTTGTTTGCATTCATTGCAATATCAAGATTCGCTTTATCTAACGGCAATACTAACCGCGAAAGAGGATACGATTATGGATGAAACTTCCCGAAACGAAATGAAAGCATTAGTCAAGGAGGCGATGGATGATAAACTCCGCGATTTTTGGGTTGATCGTGAAGAACATTATCAGCATCACAAGTTCATCGCAGAATTTATTCAGTGGCTTGAAACCTGTAAATCTACCATTACTAAAACTGTTGTTAGGGGTATCGTGCTAACTATCATCGGATTAATTATATTGGGATTCATCTTTTGGGGAAAGACAAATATTAAGTGAGTAGCCATGAACCGCATAACCAAAAGATTCAACGAGGCAACTACAGAAGAGCGCTTCGAGTTCCTCTGCGAATTGGACAAAAGATATTGTGGATACCCACAAAATCCAAGTGACATGGGGAATGGGTTGCTTATTCTCTATCGTTCGTTTATGCGGAAAATCTGGCAGATAAAGAGCAAAGATGACCTTGATCGATCTCTTAAAGGAGGATGAGGGGCTCAGACTAAAGCCCTATAGAGATTCTA
>Ga0180007_10002787_pt1 | contig 20295 bp, 21 predicted proteins | sample MM_PC_MetaG_FD_121122 | JGI IMG/M metagenome (GOLD analysis project Ga0180007, IMG submission 121122) | Groundwater microbial communities from the Aspo Hard Rock Laboratory (HRL) deep subsurface site, Sweden - MM_PC_MetaG | ecosystem: Environmental > Aquatic > Deep subsurface > Groundwater... | reverse complement strand
TTTGCTAAGGATATTTAAAGTCACCGTTGTTCCTTTTTTTCCCCTGATTATACTGATAGCATAATCAAGACTCATGTCAGTTGTATCTTTATTGTCAATTTTCAATATCCTATCACCTGCTTTTAAGCCGGACTTTTCTGCCGGTGAATCTGTCAGGGGTGCGATAATAGTCAATTGATGATCGCGATAACCTATCTCAGCACCAATGCCTTCAAATTTACCCGAAAGCTCTTTTTGAAATTCCTGAGTCATTTTTGGATCAAGAAAAATTGAATATGGATCGCCCAAACTGTTTACTATACCGCTGACTGCTCCATAAAATAATTTTGTTTCATCAACTGGTTGATCTATATAATTCTTTTTTACCGCATCCCAAACCTGCCAAAAAAGATTGATATCCTGGCTGTTACTGTTTAAATAATTAGGCGCCTGCCTGATTAAAGTGTCAATTGATAAATCTGCCTTTTGACTAATACTTTTCCAGGCACCGAGGAAGAAGCCGATGACAAAGCTTGATAACAATAAAAAAATGACGATAATAATTATCAGTGATTTATTGAAATTCTTTTTTGTTTGTAAATCATTCATATTAATCTACTCTCTTAACTCCTGCACCTAATTTTTTTAGTCTTTCCTCTAATTTTTCATAGCCTCTGTCAACAAGTTCAATTCTGTCAATGACGCTTTCGCCCTGACCAATCAAGGCGGCAATAATCAGGGTGGCACCGGCTCTGATATCAAAAGATGTTATTTTCTTGCCGTATAAAGGAGTAGGGCCGTTGATAACGATTGTATGCGAATCAAGCATTTTTATATCAGCACCCATTTTTTCCAGTTCTTTAACATAACCAAGTCTGCCTTCATACATTGTCTCAAATATACGACTTGTGCCATTGGCTTGGGTTAGTAAAACAGAAAGCGGCGCTTGTAAATCAGTGGGATAGCCGGGATAAGGTCTTGTGTCAATGCTAATTGGATTAAATATTGTGGTTGGCTTGATATGTAAAATATTATTTTTTATGACAAAGTTTACATTGGCTTTTTTAAATTTCTGCAGAACAATATCCAGATGGCTTGGTATTATATTTTTAATATAAACATTGCCACGGCTGACAGCAGCGGCAATAGCCAGAGTGCCTGCCTCTATCCTGTCAGGGATTACGGTGTGTTCTACAGTATGTAGTTTTTTTACACCTTCAACAACAATCACAGGCGTGCCAGCTCCTTTTATTTTGGCGCCCATGTTATTAAGCATTTTCGCGAGATCTTCTATTTCCGGTTCAGAGGCGGCTAAATGTATTTCAGTCTTTCCCTTGGCTAAAGTAGCTGCCATCAGTACATTTTCAGTGGCTGTCACGCTCATTTCATCAAGCACGACGCGAGTACCTTTTAAACCCTTTGTCTTAAAATAATAATAATCCTGATCCTGTTCATATTCAACATTAAGCTGTTTCAAGGCATTAATATGGGTGTCAATCGGACGACTGCCGATTAAGCAGCCACCTGGCTGTGGTATTTTTGTTTGACCAAAACGTGCCAGCAAAGGACCAATGACAACAACAGAGCCACGCATATGTTTTACCAATTGATAATCAGGCTCTGGTTTTTTTACATTTGAACAGTTGACAGTTACCTGATGATTAGTGAATTGTACAGTGGCACCGAGTTTTTCCAAGATTGTTTTCATCGTCTGTATATCCCGAATATCAGGCACTTGATTCAATTTTATAGTCTGATCTGTCAGTAAAGCAGCCGCCATCATTTTAAGACCAGCGTTTTTAGCGCCAGATACTTCTATCTCGCCTTCCAAGGATTTACCGCCTTGTATAATAAATTTAGCCATCTGTTTGATTTTAATATTCATTATCAGTATAAAAGACTTCTGATGATTTGACAAGCAATGTTGCTTAAAAAGATTAAAAAATTTATACTGTAATCATATGAATTTGAGTACTCGACGTATAAATTTTGTCTTAATTATCTTTATATTCCTTATTATTGCGACGTTGATCCTTTTTTACGCTATCGGCTATCGTTATGATTTTCTTAAAAAAGAGGTGGTCAAAGTCGGTGTTCTATATATTGATTCATCACCTAAAAACGCGAAGATATATCTAAACGGGCGTGATACAGATAAAGAAACACCTTCAAGGATTTTTGGTTTGCTGCCAAATGAATATAAATTGGAAATAAGGAGAGAAGGTTATTTTACCTATCAAAAGAAAATATCTGTTTATCCGGAAATAGCCACTAACTTAAGAAATATTATTTTATTTAAAAATACTTATTCCCTGAATGAAATAGTCAGTGAAAATATCAAACAAATACAGCTGTCATCCTCCGGACAAAAAGCAGCTTACCTCATTGAATCAAATGATTCAGAGGGGTTATTTATTTATGATTTTAATTCAGAGGATAAAAAATTAATATTCGAGGATAAGCTTTCAAATCCCGTTAATAATTTTATTCTATCTCCCTATTCAGATTGTATTTTTGTTAAGCAAAAAAATAAACAATTGATAATAAATGTTAATAATGATGAAAAAATCAATCTTGATAAATATAAATTAAATATCAATGATATTAAATGGGATTCTGATAATGAAAAAATTATATATACTTTGATAAATGGCGCTATTTATCAAATAAACCTTATTGAGGATAAGGTTATGTTAATTGTTAATAAAAATATTGTTGATCTTACAATTAAAAATAGAATGATTTTTTACATTGATAAGCAAAACGATGCTTTAAAATTTAATTACTATGATTTAAATAGGAATTTATCTAATGAAATTTTAGATTTAAGACAATCAGATAAATTTGATATTTTGAGTGACAGTTATAAATTTATTGTTTTAATTGACAGAAAAAATGAGGATGTATATTTAGTTGATACCTCTACTTCTCCAATTACTTATGAAAAATTAAATATCCAAGCGAAGAGCTCTCAATTTACAGCTGATCATAAAAAATTGTTATATTATAATGACTATGAAATTGGTTATTTTGATTTTGAAAAAGGAGAGAATAACCTGATTACCCGTACATCTAATCAGATTCAAAAAGCAATTTGGCATCCTTTGGAACAAAATATAATATATTTGGAAGGAAACAAACTGAAAATTACTGAATTAAGCGGACCAGTACGTAATACATTTGATTTATATCAATCAAATATCATAGATTTTATTATTGATATAAATGGAAAAAATGTTTATTTATATGACAAGATAAGTGAAAACAATATATTGTCTAAATTAAATATACGTTAATTAAAACAAAAAACTATCTTTATTCAAGCCAGGAGAGTTTTTTTATCAATCATTTTTGATTTTTGGTTTTTTCCGCCCGAGGCGGATCCGCCTGTGGCGGAAACTTTTTAATTTTATTATTAGCCCAGCCAGCGGTCAGATTAGACGCTTTTAATAAGCTGTCAAATGATTCGCCACCATCACCCCAGAAGCCTTTAAGAATTTCAAAGGTCATGGTGCCTTGCTGAACATAATAATTATTCAAATCAGTCACTTCCAGCTCGCCACGGGTTGAAGGTTTCAATGTCTTTATAACCTTGAAAACATCGGCATCATACATGTAAATACCGACCACGGCTAAATTGCTGACAAATTCTTTGGGTTTTTCGACAATTCTTGCAATTTTATTGCCTTTGACCTCTGCCACGCCGAATGATTGGGGATTATCCACTTCCTTTAAAAATATCTTGGCGCCTTTTTCCTGTTTGGTAAAGTCTTCCACTGCCGGCTTAATGTCATCTTGCACAATATTGTCACCAAGCATCACCACTATTTTTCCATTGTCCGCAAAATCTTCAGCTAAACTTAAGGCTTGGGCAATACCACCTGGCTGCTCTTGAACTGTATAGGATAAATTAATTCCAAATTCTTTGCCATCACCTAGCAATTCCAGGAAATCACCGGCGTGGCCTTTGCCAGAAACAATAAGCACATCTCGAATCCCAGCTTTCTTTAAAGTTTCCAGAGGATAATAAATCATGGGCTTGTTGTAAACAGGCAAAAGATGCTTGTTAGTCACTCTGGTTAATGGATATAATCGTGAGCCGGTGCCGCCGGCTAATAGTACGCCCTTCATAGTGATTTATAATTAATAATTTACCCTACACCTTACAAAGTAAGGCTTATAAATTTTATATTTCCGATTAAGGTGCAGGGTTTATAATGAATAATTATTTCTTTAATCCTAAACTCTCTATACTTGAAATACTTTTTTGCACTTTAATCGCTAATTTATTCTTATTAATAAAGTAATCTAAAATTCTTACTTTTTGTTTAGGTGCTAAATTCTTTGGCAATTTCTTATAATGAAAATATTTGAAATCATCTGCCTCTTTATTTTTTGTCAATTTACCCGATGTTACTTTAACTAGAAAATTTAAAACTATAATTTCCCTTCTATAATTTTGATATACGCCAGTAAGTTTTATTGGCTTTATATTTAATCCTGTTTCTTCTTTAACTTCCCTTTTTAAAGCTTGAAAAACTGTTTCTCCTTTTTTCATGCCGCCAGAAGGCAGATCCCACATGTCATAATCAGTCCTGTGGTGCAGTAATACTTTATTTCCTTTTATGATCAAAGCGCCAACCGCTATATGAAAATTTCTATACATTGATTATAAATTATACCCGCCCGCTTCGACTTCGCGAAGCGAATGGCGGGCGGGCATTATGCATTATAAATTCTCTTAGTGCTTCTTGCCAGCTTCTCATGGCTGGCAACTTTGTATTAAGTAAAATTGAGTACTTTGGTCTTGCCGCTGGTCTGGGAAAGAAACTGGCTGGCACGGGATTAAGTTTAACATTAATTTGTTTAATCGTAAATATCTCTTGAGCGAAGTCATACCAAGTGCAAGCTCCTGAATTAGCAGCATGATAAATGCCAAATGGTTTTTTCCAGTCAATAATTTCCTTAGTGCGTTTGGCTAAATCAGGCGCATAGGTTGGCGAGCTTAATTCCTCATTGATCGCATTAATCTCTTTTTTTGTTTCCGCCAGCTCCAGCATCAAGTCCGCAAAGCTTTTCTTGCCTGCTTGGCTGGCCGCTGGTCTGCCAAACAATCTGGATAAACGAATTAAATAAAATCTATCTGTATTGGTTTGAAGTTCCTGTTCGCCAAGGTATTTTGAACGAGCGTAGGCTGACTGGGGATTTGGCTTATATAGCTCCTTGTAGCCCTGTTTTTTATCGCCTTTAAACACATAATCAGTGCTGTAGTGCACTAAAATGCCCTTATTCACACGTAATGCCTTAGCGAGGTATCCTACGGCTTCTCCGTTGATTTGACGCGCCAGAGCCTCATTTTTTTCTGCTCCGTCCACGTCATTATAAGCAGCGGCATTAATGACTAAATCTGGCTTTAAATCCCCTATAATACCCCTTACTTTTAATTCGTCAGCAATGTCTATTTCTGCGCGGTCCCAGAGCAAAGGTTTATCTTTTTGAAAGACTTTAGCCAGCTCCTGGCCGAGCATGCCTTTGGCGCCGATGATTAGAATTTTCATGATATTTTATAAGCTGTTATTGTTTGAATAAATTGATGATTTGCTTTTAACCTTTTACCGCAACCTGGATATCTCTTGAAACGCTGATAAGCAAAATTAAAACTGTGAATAAATGGTCCCCTGCCTTTTTTATAATCAGTGCGGCTGTCAGCATAAGCGATTATTTTTTCCTCAATGTTTTTTGGAAAGAAATCGCGAGCGATGAAACCATAATGTTTATTAACTTTTTTATCCAACCCTGTTCCAACTGCATGAGAAACGCAAACGTGCGCTAATTTTGGATAACCAATTTTTTTTATCAAATGATAGCCTTCATAAAAATGAAAAATAGTTGGTTTGAGATTTTTAGAGGCCTTACTACCAGTCACCATACGGCCAATGTCATGAATATAACAAGCGATTTTGAGAAACTTTAAATTAACCTGATAATCATTCTTTCTGGCTAAGCGTCCAATTTTATTAGCAAAGTGCCAAACTATTGTGGAATGGCGCCAAGTATTAGTAAATTGTCCAGGAATACCGTTTTCTCTTGCCAGCTTTTGCATCAATCTTTTAATCTGCGCTAGAGTCGGCAGCTTATCTTTTTTCATATTGCTTTTTAATATAAGCTTGATGATCTTTTTCCCCTATCAATTTTTTCCACCACCATTCATTGTCCTGATACCATTTGATAGTTTTTTTTAAATAAGTATCCAAATCAAACTTCGGTTCATAGCCTAATTTACGCTTCGCTTTGGTCCAGTCAAGGGCATAGCGTCTATCATGGCCTGGCCTGTCTTTCACATACTCAAGCATGTTTTCATTTTTACCCATGATTTTCAAAACGCGCTTAATGAGTTCTAAATTGTTGACATCATCGGTTAAGCCGCCAATACAATAGGTCTTGCCTATTTTGCCTTTTTGTAAAACCAAATCAATGGCGCGGCAGTGGTCTTCCACGTAAAGCCAGTCGCGCACATATTTACCGTCGCCATAGATAGGCACTTTTTTGCCTTGGATTAAATTTGTAATAGCCAAGGATAAAAACTTCTCGGGATACTGATAGGGTCCATAATTGTTTGAAGTGTTAGTAATGGTAACTGGTAGGCCAAAAGTTGTGTAGTAAGCCCTCACCAAATGATCAGAAGCGGCTTTAGAGGCCGAATAAGGGCTTCTGGGGTTGTATAAGGTATCTTCATTAAACTTTCCCTTAGAATCAAGTTTTAATGCGCCAAAAACTTCGTCAGTAGAGACGTGGTGAAATCTAATATTATCAGCTTTAACTGCCGCCTCTAATAAAATATGAGTTCCCCAGACATTATTTAAGACGAAATCGCCTTCCAAGGATTCTTCAAAAAGTCTAACAATTGAAGGATCCACTTTATATTTCTCTTTATCTTTTATTCGATCATCTTTATAGGAAATTGATTTATCTACGTGAGATTGTGCAGCAAAATGCACTATTGTATCAATTTTATTATTTTTGATAACTTCCTCTACTAATTGCAAGTTACAAATATCACCTTTGATAAATTTATAACGGTTATCCTTCTCAGTATCTTTTAGATTTAACGGTTTAAGTTCATTCTCTTTATCTTTATAAGGATTCCCGGCGTAGGTTAATTTATCCAGATTTATAATCTCATCTTCAGGATGAGTTTTTAACCAATAGTGTATGAAGTTTGAGCCGATGAACCCTGCACCACCAGTGACTAAAAGTTTCATAGGTTTTTTTAATTAATTTGTACGCCACTAAAGTGGCTACGAAGTTTAATCAATCTTCTAACTGACTTTAGTCAGGTACGACTATAATTACAAATTACCGCCACTTCTTCCACCACCAATCGTGAATATTGGATTTTTGTAATTCTTTAATAATTTCCTGACCGATTTTTGATTTAATTCTTTTTGAATTATAGGGCAGCCATCTTTCCGCTTCTTTATTGCCTTGGTCTGCGTATTCCTTGAGTTGGAAAATCTGTTCTAGATCATCCGCTTCCTTGGCCACCTTGGCTTCTTTTGTTTTTCTGGCTAGGTATTCCTTGAATAATTTAATTACATCTTTACCGAAATTAAACTCCTGCCACTGACTTTTGATGACTTTCCATTCATTAATTTTCACGTATTTTTTATGAAACCAGTCATGGTCGCCTGTTCTGGCTTCGGCTATGTCATGAAATAAGCACATCTTTAAAACCTTGTCCGCATCCACGCCTTCCTCTTTGGCTAAAAGATAACCAATGACAGCCACTCTGAAACTATGGTCAGCCACGCTATCTTCTGTTTTTGCTAATTTTTGCAAATGCTGCCTGTTCATTCTTCGCAAAGTGCCGACTTCAAAAATGAATTCTATGATTCGTTTTATTTGATTATTCATATTTTTGATGATAATTTTTGCCAGGGCGAGTTCATTTTATCACTTGATGTTTAAAAGTATTAGCGTAAAGATCTTTTTTGTTAGTTAAGACTACTAAAGGCATAAAGGATTTTGTTTTGTTTACAACAGCATGGGGAACCATCGGAAATATGTAATAGAGCGTATACTGCCGTTTAGTTCCTATCGACATTTTCACACGGATAGTTTTGTTAAGTTTTATATCATGCAGAAATAACTCTAAATTACCCAAAGGACAAAAAATTTCTTTTTTATTTTTATGATAGTGATTGCCAGCTACATCTCTTGGACCAATATAGTTCAGATAAGCAAACTTAGGTGCAAACATAAGTTTAGATTCTTTAGTATTAGGCCATAAGTGTGAAAGCCAGCGATTGCCCTTTGAACTGCGTCTGCCTTTAACTATTTCCCAGAAAAGTTCATGTTTAATAATTTTTGAATAGTATTCATTCATAAAACTGTAGATTACATGCTATAAGCAATAAGCGACACGCAACGTGCGACGTGCTACGTACCGAGTTCCCAACTCTCCAAATACTTTTTTTGTTCCGTGGTTAATTGGTCAATTTTGACTCCCATGGTTTGCAGTTTCATGGCTGCGATTTTCTCATCAATATCTAACGGCACTGGATAGACCTTTTTCTCCAGCTTTTTGTAATTTTTAACAATATATTCCACTGATAAAGCTTGGTTGACGAAACTCATATCCATGACTGAAGCAGGATGTCCTTCAGCCGCCGCTAAATTAATCAAGCGCCCTTCAGCGAGAATGTTAACTCTCTTTCCGTTTTTCAAAGTATGTTCTACCACGAACTCTCTGATTTGTCTTTTAGCTTTAGTCATTTTTTCTAAACCTTTCAAATCAATTTCCACATCAAAATGACCGGAGTTGCAGACAATCGCGCCATCTTTCATCACCTTGAAGTGTTCTGGTCTTATGACATTAATGTCGCCGGTTAAAGTAATAAAGATATCCCCTATTCTGGCTGCTTGGCTCATAGGCATGACCGGAAAACCATCAAAAACAGCTTCAATGGATTTCAATGGGTCAACTTCAGTAATAATAACATGGCTACCCATGCCTTTAGCTCTCATCGCCGCGCCACGGCCGCACCAGCCATAACCAGCGATAATGACATTTTTGCCAGCCAGCAGAACATTAGTGGCTCTAATAATGCCGTCAATGGTGGATTGGCCTGTGCCATAGCGATTATCAAAAAAATGCTTAGTCTGCGCGTCATTGACAGCAACGATGGGATACATTAAAACTTTATGGCTAGCCATGCTTTTTAAACGAATGACGCCGGTGGTTGTTTCTTCGGTACCACACCAGATTTTTTTCGCTTGTGCCTTTCTTTTTGTGTGCAAAGTGGAAACTAAATCAGCGCCGTCGTCCATGGTAATTTGAGGCTTTGAATTTAGTGCCTCTCTAATATGCTGGAAATATGTTTTTCTATCCTCGCCTTTGATGGCAAACACTGGAATGCCAAAATCCTTGACAATAGCCGCAGCCACGTCATCCTGTGTGGATAATGGATTAGAAGCGCATAAAACCACAGAAGCGCCGCCGGCTTTTAGCGTCCTGACTAAATTAGCTGTCTCGGTGGTTACATGCAAACAAGCCGTAATAGAAACATCCCTTAATGGCTGTTCTTTAGTAAAACGCTGGCGAATGAGTCTTAACACATCCATTTGCTTTTCCGCCCATTCAATGCGTAGTTTACCTTGATTAGCTAGTCTGATGTTTTTGATGTCGTAGTCCATAAATGTATAAATTAGTTTAATGTTGAATGTTTTTTAAAAATTAGTTTAGTCATAAGTTTGGAGAAGTAGGTCTTTCGGTGTTCGGTGACGAAGCCCGCCAGCCCAATTTCTCTCAAAAATAATATTCTATTTTGATTATTATATTGTATTTGATAATTAGAATAAATTGAGATTTAGTAAAATTGGGTGGGCCCGTATCGAAGCCCGATGCTCGTTATTCGGCCGAACTTCGTTAGACGAATGACGATACGGGTTTCGTAAACGTAAAACCTATAACTTGCTTCTAGACCTATTTCTTTCAACTTATAACTCGGGCTTTCCCCAATCAAACCCAATTCTCGGATCATCTGGTGCTAGCCTTTTCTCATCTGGATTCTTAGCATCGTATGGTTTGGTAGTGTGATAAAAAAGCAATACTGGCTCATCGCTTAAAACCTGATAGCCATGCGCCACACCCTTAGGAATTAAAATTAGTTTATAATCGCCTTCACCAGCCATAATCACCTTTGTCTCGCCTTTGGTCAGCGAATTTTTTCTCAAGTCGTGCAAAACCACTTTAGCTTGGCCAGTCGCCACAAACCATAAATCATCCTGTTTTTTATGCCAATGAAAGGCTTTAATTGTTCCTTTATAAGCCACAGTAAGAGTCGTCTGACCGAATTTTTTTAGCAAGCCTTCGTCATTACGCAACACCTCCATTAAAAATCCCGGTTTAACTATTTCATCCTGGTCCGGGATATCGCGATGGACTGCAAGTTGTTTAATCTTTACGCCTTTGATCATTTTCTGGTTCATTAAGTAATAGAATAGATAATAAAATAATAATTATGCCTGAGATAATCGAAATAACATAAGAAAGCCAGCCGATTCCTTTGATTTTGTAATAGATCAATCCAGCAGCGACTACGCCTAAAATAACAATAAAAATATAGTCTCTTTTCTTTATTTTTTGTGGTTCTCTTTTCTCTTCTTCACTTTGAACCAAAACGGTAAAGATACCACTTAAAATTGTAATGATTAATAAAATATTCAAATTAAAATAATCTGTTATAAAGCCCGATTTGAAACTTTCTATAAGATAAAATACTAAATAACTTATTAGAGAAATCTTGAATATTTCAGAAATTATTTCTTTAAACATCAACCAGTAAATCTCTTTTTTATCCATCCGCAAAAACATATTTTTTAAGATTTTATTAGACGTTTGATGAAATTTTTTAATTTTGGGAAAAAATTATGAATTGTAATCGGTTCTTTCTCAAATTGGATAGTAATTTCCTTAATTTTTAAAACACGATAATTTTCTGGCAAACCGGGTAAGCTAAAGATGAAATTAGTTGTAATGTCTTGATTTTTATGAAAGTAAAGAAAAGGGGCTTCTACTATTGCTTTAGCCACTAGCCAATCGCCTTCTTGTTTAGCTTGCAAATAGTTAGCAATAATATAGTCATAGGCTTCAATGTCGGAAACGCTATCTAGTTGGGCGACGGTGCCAAAATCAGGATTAAAGAGCTGGTTATTATCAAAAGCAAAAAAGCCATCACCTTCAATATAAATATCATTTTTAGGTGAACTTATTTCAGTAACATCAGAAAAATCAGCAAATTCTTTTAAAGTATGTTTTTCGTTAATATCTAAATAATTAATTTTCTTCCCTTTTTCTTTTTTTATTTCCAACTTCTGTAAACCAGCATCATGAGCTGTTCTTGCTCTAATTGTACTGCCATTGGTATATAAAGTCGTTGGCTCTAATTTTTTATCACCTAAAATAACTTTGTATTCTTCATTATCAGTTAGATAAATATTGCCTTTAAATATGAGTAGGTGTTGAAATGTAACAATTTTTTTTATAAATACATCGTCATTTGTATTTATAACTAAACGATAAAACCCATACGGTATATTTTCCATTAGAATTTGTAAATTTCTTTCCGGAAAGACTTTACCACTAGCCTTTTCATCGCCATCATCAGGTATAGAAAATTCTTTGACCTTCTCGCCTTTGTTATTGATAACTGTTACATTAAAAACATCAGCACCAGCATGACGATTAATATCCTGAATTGTAAAGGTAAAATTTAAATCCTCTTCTTTACCAATATAAGTATAAACTTCGTGTTTGCCTCTTATACTTTTATTTATTTCTATAGTTTTATAGCTTTTTTGATAATAAGGCAATTCAAAATAACTAGATAAATCATAATTAAATTGAGTGATTTTATTGCTATTCGGTAAATTGTTAATAAATTCTTTGATAGAAGAAAATTCTGGCTTCGGTCTTTCCTCAACTTTGTTTTCTTCAGTAATTTTATCAAGGTTCTCCTGATATTTTTCTTCGATTGCTTGTTTTTTTATTTTATATTCGTCTTTTTTTGTTTCGTTTAAATTATCTTCAAGTTTTATTTCTTTATTTTCTTTATTTATAATATATTTTTTATATTCATCATTGAGTTTTTTTAACTCATCAAATTGCCATATGTCTAATTCCTTACTCTTTTTATCAAATTCTTCTTGTTTTAATTTTTTTTCTTCAATATATTTCTTATTTTTCTGCCACAAAAACAAATTACCTTCTTGAATTTTATCCCAATACTCTGGTAAACTTTCTAAAACAGGATGCAAAAAAGCCATATCTTGATAATAAAAAGCTTCATTGGCTTGCTTGACGCCTAATTTAATATCAGGCTGACTGTTGGGATTCTGGTATTTTAGACTCACCGTGGCTTTTTGGAATGGACGCGGCACCTTTACATCAAAATAAACCGGCGAGGTTGTTATCAGTTGAAAATATTCTTTTTCACCTGGTTTGTTTTTAGTTCCAATTAATTTATCAGTTTCTTTTGAGGCGAAGTTCATTACAAGTTTCGAATCTTTAGAGACGTTGTATTTTATATCTAACTTACCTGTTGGCACAAAATGCTGATTCAAAATCAAGATAAATAAAAACAGTGGAATAAGCCAGAGTATTACTTTAATAATTTTAGTGGTTTTTTGCCAGGTTAATTGAAACATAATTTCATAAGTTATCATAGCGGATTTTTGAGGGTAAATCAAGGGTATTTGTTTTTCCTGGAGTAGAAATTTTAGTTTCTTTTAAAGCATGGGAAGCTAAAGCTTCTACTCCGCATCTAATTTTACTATTGCAATCGATATAAAACCTCATTATCTTTAGTAAAAATTTGTACCTGATTTAAGACAATACCAAGATTTTTTATATCTTCTATATTTTTTTGACTATTTTCATCTAGAGGATTGAAAAAGTAATAAACGGATACTTTGTCCTTTAGTTTAACTAATATATCATTCATCTTATTATTATCATTTGGCAGATTTACTATGACTTTTCTCTCTGGAAAAAAAATTTTGTCAGCAAAGCCAGCAATAATCACTGAATCTGGTTCTGTCTTTTTTATAATAATTTCTTTTTTCTCAATATTATTTTTAATATAGCTTTTTAATTTTACGATACCCTGCAATGGATTTAATAAAACTACATTGATAGAGAAAAAAACAAATAGCAAAATAATAGCCGGTGAAATTATATACCTTAAAATTTTTGATTGGAAAAAGTATTTTATTCTTAAGATAGTCAAAGCGACAAATGGCAAGCTAAAAATATAAATTGGAAGCCAATATCTAAGATAAGAAGAACCTAAGATAATCTTTGTTTTATCAATATATTCGTAAAACTCATATGAGCCATAATATGTAATCAGCCATAAAGCCATAAAGCCATAAAGCCATAAATATGTTTTTTGCTTATACTCTAATCTATAATTAATTTTTATTTCTGGAAATATCTTATTTAACCAAATTAATATTATTTTCTTAAAAAACCAAATAAAACTAAACACAAATAAAATAAAAAACCATGGGAAAATAATAATTATATACTGGTAGGCTGATTGACAAATTTGGTTAAAATTAATACCAAAAGGTAATATTATCTGTCTAAACTTCAAAAATAATGTTTGCGAAATTGTTTCTAGAGATGTCGTATCGATTGACTCCTTGGAATATGTAAAAGCCGAAGGCGAGTTATAAAGTAAATTATTTAAATAAAAAATAGGAATAAAAAGCAATACAATTATTCCTAGAAAAATAATGGTATTACGCCAACCAATTTTTCGCCAGTTTATTACAAATAATACCAATAACATTATGCTTATCCAAGTTATTTCCGATGTTCTGGTAATCAAAGCTAAACCAATGAAAAAACCTGCTATTAAAATATTTAAGCTTGTCGCGTGCCTGCCCGCAGTGGCGTTGGCGAAGACGGGTCGCTTTTCGCTTGTCGCTGATTTAAATACTGCTTTAATTAAAAAATACAATCCAACAATTAATAAATCAACAAACAAAACATTATGAAACATACCGCGCGAGTTGTAATACCAAAAAGGCGGTAAGACAAAAAGCAAAAGAGAAGAAATAAAAGCAATCTTTTTACCAAAAATTTCTTTGATTAATAAATAAAAAAATAATACGCCAACTATTGAAAACAAAGGGGTTAGATATAATACAATCCAAGAACCAAAAATCTTGGCTATAATTCCGTAAATTAAAATTATTCCTAAGAAACTACCTGGCACAGTATAACCATTAAAAAATCCTATGCTTCTTGGTCTGATATTTCCATCCGCTATTTCATTTAATGGCTCATAAGTACGTAATTGATTTTTTTCTGTAAATAATTTAATAAAGTAATAATTAGCCGTTTCGTCAGGTGAGGTAAATTTGGCTTGCTGTCCACTATATAACCACGAGTACACAAATAAAAAAATTAGGCTAGCAAAAATTACGATAATAAAATATTTATCTCTTTTTAGCCAATCTAAGATAAACATAAGCAATTGTCATTATATCATTAAACAGAGCCCTTTTCAAAATAAACTTATTATGTTATGATAAAAATTGAATTTTATGTTTAAGAAGTGGCTAAAATACACAATTATAGCTATTTTAGTTTTAGGGATAATTTCTTCTATTCTCTCAATTTGGCTTCCCGTTTTACAGTCATTCCGTATTGTTTTTGGCGCTGTCTATTTACTTTTTCTACCCGGTTTTGTTTGGAGCTGGGTTTTTTGGAAAAAGGACGAATTGAATGTTATTGAACGACTTACTTTATCACTGGCTTTGTCTATTGCCATTGTGCCGTTGGTTGTGTTTCTTATGAATAAGCTAGGTATAAAGATTAATTTGTTAAACCCATCCATAGAAATTCTAGGAATAATACTTTTAGGTATTATTTATATTTTATTAGAAAATAAATTATTTAAAAGATTAATAAAAAAGAATGAGTAAATCTTCTTATAGTATTGTTATCAAGCCACATAAAGGATGGGTTAGCATTAACCTAAAGGAACTCTGGCTTTATAAAGAGCTTTTTTATATTTTTGCCTGGCGTGATATAAAAGTGCGTTATAAACAAACTGTCATCGGTATTACCTGGGCGATATTACAGCCATTTTTATTAATGGTCGTATTTTCTGTTTTTTTTGGCGGCCTGGCAAAAATGCCTTCAAATGGGGTGCCTTATCCTATTTTTGTTTTTTCGGGATTGCTTTTTTGGAATTATTTTTCTGTTTCTTTAACTGGCTCAAGCAATTCATTAGTTGATAACGAAAATGTTGTGAAAAAAATCTATTTTCCACGGTTGCTCCTCCCCTTTTCTTCAACTATTACACCATTAATTGACTTTGCTATTGCTTTGGTCGTTTTGGCAGGATTAATGGTTTACTATCATTTCACCCCCACAATAACAGGTATTATTTTATTGCCCCTCCTCATCTTTTTATCCTTTTTTTCAGCTTCGGGTTTGGGAGCACTGTTGGCTGCAATAAATGTTAGGTTCCGAGATGTTCGTTATGCTCTTCCATTTTTTATTCAAACATTATTTTTTGTAACACCAGTAATATATCCAACTACCTTAATTCCAGAAAAATATCAATGGATTTTGGCGCTTAATCCTATGACCGGCATTATTGAAGCGGCCAGAACGGGAATTGTCGGTAATAAGGAAATTGATTTCGGGTTACTGGCAGTTTCTGCCATAATTTCTTTATCTCTTTTTATCTTTGGTATTTATTACTTTAGAAAAACAGAACGAATATTCGCTGATGTAGCTTAAATTTATGAATCATTTAATAATAGAAGTAAAAAATCTATCTAAGAAATATATACTTTCACATCGTCTACCATATGAGACCTTTCGTGATACTATTACGGATTTAGTTAAGAAGCCATTCCATTTATTAAGAGGGCAAGAAAAAATAAAAAAAGAAGAATTTTGGGCGCTTAAAGATATTAATTTTTGCGTAAATCAAGGAGAACGAATTGGTATTATTGGCAGGAATGGTGCTGGTAAAAGTACCCTACTGAAAATTCTTTCTCAGATTACGCATCCCACCTCCGGTGAAGTGAAGTTACGTGGCAAAGTAGCTAGCCTATTGGAAGTTGGTACCGGTTTTCATCCAGAACTTACAGGGAGAGAAAATATATATTTGAACGGAGCAATTTTAGGTATGAAACAAATAGAAATAACTAAAAAATTTGATGAAATCGTCGCCTTTGCAGAAATAGAAAAATTTATCGATACCCCAGTAAAACGTTATAGTAGCGGGATGTATGTACGATTAGCCTTCGCTGTTGCTGCACATCTTGAGCCCGAGATTCTAATAGTTGACGAAGTGTTGGCTGTGGGCGACACACAATTTCAGAAGAAATGCTTAGGTAAAATGGAAGAGGTTGGGCGTAGCGGTCGAACCATTCTTTTTGTAAGTCATAACCTCGGTGCAATTGCCACACTTTGCACAAAAGTAATTTACCTCGCCAATGGTAAAATTCAGCTTTTCGGCACACCACAGGAAGCAATAGATGCTTATACCACAAGCACTCCCATATTATCTGACAGCTATAACTTAAACGTGCCTTCAGTCATACGACGTGGTGATGGTGCATCACGGTTTATGTCTATACAACTCTTCGATATTAACGGAAAAACACTAAATCAAGTTATTGAAGGAAAACCCTTTCAGATCGAGCTTAGACTTCATGTTAATACAACAATAATTGATTTAAAAATATTGAGTATAACTTTTATAGATCAATTTGGAAAGGATATTTTCACAACAATGCACTACGATAGCCTTAACCTCAAACTTCTTAAGAAGGGTGAATATTCCTTCAAAATTGACTTCCAACCAAATATATTTTCACGTGGTCATTATACGGTTCGACTGGCCTGTCTAGGAACAAATTTCCATGAATATGATCACATCCATAATGCTGTAAGTCTGATTATTGCCCCTCCTGAAAAAGATCCTGATGTCCTGGTCCCTCGCCCAGGCATAGTACGTCTCCCTCTAACTTGGAAATTAAAATAATGAAGATACAAAAATTTACACCCCGAATCCTTTTAGTCGGTGTTGGCCAAATTTGTCAACAGGCCCATATACCTGTAATTCAAAATACTGATGCGTCTGTTGTCCAAGTTATCGAACCAAATTTGACGATGAAATCCAAAATAGCTAATCTCTTTCCTCGCGCCAAATGGTCAACTTCAATGAATAATATCGTGCAAGATGTCAATTGTGCAATTATAAGTTCTCCCACAGCACTTCATGCAGAACATACCTTTCAACTCTTGAAACGAGGATTACATGTTCTCTGTGAAAAACCACTTGCTACATCAAAGGATGATGGGAAAAATCTGATTGAAGAAGCTAAAAAAAATAAAGTCATTTTACAAGTTGGTTACTATAGACGGTTTCACCCAGCATCATCTGCAATTAAGGATATTATAAAGAACTCTTCTTTGGGAATCTGCCAACGGATCTTAATCTTAGGAGGACATATAGACGATCGAAGTGGCCCACCCTCATTAATGGATGTCAAACTAAGTGGCGGTGGATGTACAATGGATATTGGTTCCCATATCATTGATCGCTTATTTTCTTGGTTTAACGATCTTCATTTGGATTATTATGCAGATGATGACCATGGAAGTAGGATTGAATCAAATGCGTTAATTCGATTATCAACAACTAATAAAAAATTTTTTGTTCCCATCACTATACTTCTTAGCCGCTCTACTCCATTGGGTTATAAGTTAATTTGCCAATTTGAAAAAGGATTAATTGAATGCGAGTTAAACTTAGGGCACCAATTACTTATTTATCATAAATCTCTTATTGTACTGGACGAGGAGCGATCATTCGTTTCGACGCTAAATTTAAGTAGGGAGCATGACTATCTATTTTATTTTAAAAAGCAGTGGGATGAATTTATAAATCAAATAAACGGCACACATTCAACTTACTCATCGCTAATTGATGCTTTAAACACAACCGATATACTCGAAAAGTGTTATCGTAATCGACAACAATTAGACATTCCATGGGACATTAATCCAACAAAATTATGAGTATCGCTATCTTTGGCGCAGCAGGTGAAATTGGCAGTCGCCTTACACTACATCTACTGGAGAAAGGAGTTGATGTAAAAATTTTTACTAGGGCCTCAATTAGTCCTGTGTTAGGACGTTACTGCTTAAAACCTATTGCAATACCAACCAATGAAATTTCTCAATTAAGCAAAGAATTAAGGGGTTGTTCAGTAGTAATTAATTGTGCGATCGATAAAAAAAATTTTTCCACAACCCGCGATCTAATCAAGCGAAACGTGGAACTAGTTAGAAATATATTAAAAGCAAGTGAACAAGCCGATGTTAACAAAGTAATTCATCTAAGCAGTATTGTTGTTCTTCCTCCAAAAATTACTCCGACAGTAATTAATAACCCCTATGAATATTCAAAAGAAAATGATTGGTATACGATGACCAAAATTGCTACAGAAAAAATAATCCACAATTACCATGGTAAACTTAAATGTATCATACTTAGACCAGCGATTGTATATGGACCCGGACTATCGTGGTCAATAGTTGCTTTTAGTAGGATTAAACGCTCTTCAATAATTTTACCTGCCAATAATGGGTATTGTTACGCAATTCATGTTGATGATCTCTGCCAGCTTATCCATTATTTAACCGAGAATAAAACAAACCAACTTATATATGGTATAAATCCAGAATTAGTCACTTGGTTTGATTTTTATAGCTTTCATGCTAGTTCTATTGGTTTGAAAGCACATTTGCAACAACAATCAGTTCCTACAATCGAATCGTTAGTTCGCATACCTCCCACTCCCAGTCTCATAAAAAGAAATATTCAATGGCTAATACAAAATCCGTTTTTAAGTTTATTACCAAAAATTACTATACTGAAGATAATAGGAAAAAGGGTCACTCAATGGTCAACTCCACATATAAACGATAAAATTAATGATGTGGAAATGATTCCTTATTATCCGCCACTTTATCCTTCACCGCTGGAACTAGAAATGTATCAAAGTAATGGTGTTTTTTCCGATGATCAAATAGGATGTGGATTTAGTTTTGGATATCACAAAAATTTGAATGATGGCACAAAGCATGCCGGATGTTGGTGGAATTTTAAACTACAAGAACTTATGCCAAATGAACTAACTATGTTAAACGCTCACTTTAAACGAAAATAAATAATAACTATGTTTAGACTTTTCAATCTTATCAATAAGAAAATAAATTTAAATCGTATATCAATTAAATACTCTGCTGAAGCAGACTTCTGGAAAGATGAACTTGATCGATATGTTAAATGGTATGACGGCATTATTAAACACTATGGAATTCCTAGTCCCCAACCAAATTTACGTATTACCTCTTTTTCTACAAAAGAAAAAAATGCTGCAGTAACATGGTCCAGGATATTTCAGGAAAATAGATATCTAGAAGATTTTAAAATACAAAAAAATTTTTTTCAAGGAGATCGAATTTTAGACATTGGATGTGGACCTTTACCTAGTGCTCTTGTTTTTACTAACTGTAATATATATGGACTTGACCATCTTATTGATATTTATAGACAAATAGGGTATCCAATTGATGAATTCAATGATCGATATCATTTTATCCAAGCAAAAAGTGAAGTGATTCCATTCGAATCTAATTTTTTTGATGCAGTAATTTCAGCAAATGCAATAGACCACGTCGACGATATTAATAAAACCTCACAAGAAATTAAACGCGTTCTAAAACCAAAAGGGAAATTCCGAATGCATGTACACTACCATGCTCCTACACCCTTGGAACCCATTAGCTTAAATGATTCAACTTTTGTCCAACTATTTGGTTGGGTTCAAGGTTTGAAAAAAATTGGTGAATACAAAAATAAAGATTTCGGATATTCACTGGCACCAGAAGGTGAACAATATATACTATGGGCAAATTAGTAAGTGCGACAGAAGTAATAACAAAACCGATCGTCACGGTTCTTATGCCTGTTTACAATGGCGAATATTTTCTGCAAAATGCACTTAATAGTATCTTCAATCAAAAATTTCGCAATTTAGAATTGCTTGTAATTAATGATGCATCTACCGATGGCACTAATTCAATTCTTTTAAATCAAACTGATAAGAGACTCCGAATATTGAATAATCCACGTAACATCGGCGTGGCGGCAAGTCTGAATCGAGGTCTCAAAGAAGCTCATAGCAAATATATTGCCCGGATGGATGCTG
>Ga0180007_10002786_pt1 | contig 20299 bp, 24 predicted proteins | sample MM_PC_MetaG_FD_121122 | JGI IMG/M metagenome (GOLD analysis project Ga0180007, IMG submission 121122) | Groundwater microbial communities from the Aspo Hard Rock Laboratory (HRL) deep subsurface site, Sweden - MM_PC_MetaG | ecosystem: Environmental > Aquatic > Deep subsurface > Groundwater... | reverse complement strand
GTCGGCGGGTTCTTCCTCGACTACCCAGGCGATCCTTCGGCCCCCGTCGGGGAGATCGTCAACTGTCGCTGTACCATGCGAGCCATAAGGAGCTAAGACCATGAGAGCAACGATCTTCTTCGCCGCCTTCGCCCTCGCCGGGAATGTTCACGCCGAGGCCATCCGGAGTATGCCGACGGCGGTCCCGGCCGAGGCCGACGCTTTCAGCACGACGCCCGATGTATGCGCGAGCGGCTACGTCTCCCGGGGCATCGACTCCGACGGTGATTGCATCCCGGCCATCGTTGAGGATGCCCTGACGAATGGCTCGACTAACGCGCAGACATCGAACGCCGGATTTGACGCCGACGCCGCGCAGGGAGTCCTTATCGACGCCCTTGAGGCTTCCACTGGTTCCATCGTCGTCGATGTCGCGCTCTCCACGACTGCCCTACAAGTCTTGATCGACGCTCTCGAAGTGGATACGGGGACCATCGTCGTGAATACGGCATTGAGCACGACCGCCCTACAGGTGCTGATTGACGCGCTTGAGGTAGACACCGGGACGATAGTCGTGAATACGGCCCTATCGACAACGGCCCTACAGGTTCTCATCGACGCTATCGAGGTTGACACCGGAACGCTTCAGGTGGACGTAGCCCTGGCTACCACCACCATCGAAGGCAATATGTTCTACCGAGACGGGAGCGTGGCGGGCACCGGGGCCGGGACGTGGGTGTCGTCGTGGACGATAACGACAGGGGATGGTGGCGGGGCCCCACGGACCCGCGGACTTGTCGTGCAGGACCTATCCGCCGGGAGCGTCCCCGGCATCAGTATTATTGCCGGAACATCCGGGAGGACAGAGCTTGGTTTCGGAGCCGTGGACATCGGCCAGTCCTCCGGTCGCATCGTCCACGACGAGAACGGGGACCTTCATTTCCTGACGAACAACACGACGCAGCAGACGATTCTCGATGGCGGCAACGTCGGCATCAATGATGCCTCCCCGGCAGAGAAGCTCGACGTAGACGGCAACATCAACCTGACCGGGAGCCTCAAGCTTGACGACGCCGTAGCATTTTCAAGCGCCCCGGTGGCCACGCTGGCCGGGTATAATAGCACCCTTGGGGCGGGCACGACTTTCCAGGCCATGGTCCCAGACTCAGCGATTAAACTGCTCCGCATGACAGCAACGGTAGTCGTGGCCGGGACTGGTGGGGCGGGGGATACGTTCTACTGCGGGGAAAACGCCAATAACATCTCCGTGACGGTATCGGCGGAAGCGACGGCTGGCACAGTGACGACATCTAAGGCCGCTACGCCTATCAGCGTGGCGATGGGGGCGACGGTATACCAATGGATGGAGTCCGGGGCCAGCCCAACGCCGACGGTGAATGTGGTTTGTGAGTACGGGTATCAATAGGGGGAGCCGATGAAAGGATTTTTAGTTCTAGTTCTTGTGTTAGCGGCTGGTCCAGTGTTCGGTGAAGCGAATTACACCGGACGAGTTCACGCGCAAAAAGTAACCGCATCGACTGCGCCATCTGTGACCCCGACATGGGAGGTAGTGGCCCCGACTGGTAGTAATCCAAATTCAAGGACGGAATTTGAATTCGGGATACTTACTCATGCGGGTGGCAATTCCGAATTCTTCGGCTCACTTGATATGCGGAATTCCTCCATAACGCTGACTGGTTCAATCGGCGGCATATTACAACCTGTGTATGAACTTGGTCTTGGATTCTCGGTTATCGGCCCGTTGTCCTATACGCTTGACTTATCATCGAACGCGGTTGTCGAAATACTGCATCTTGACGTCGATAGCCTTGACCTGACGATGGGGGAAACGCTGGCCCGGGACGGACAAAGGATAACAATAATTAATGTCGGGGCCCAGGTGATCGACATTACAGATAGCGCGGGCGTATCCGAATTGTCCGGGAATATAACTCTCGGGCAATATGATTCCATAACGCTTTATTATCTGAATGACCGATGGATAGAGGTGTCGCGGAGCGATAATTAGTGACCCTCGCCCTGCCATGCCTCTAGTCGATGTGCCATGAATGGAGATTGGAGGTCTTGAGATGAGAAAAACCCTACTGTCTTTCGCCGTCGTCGTATTCTTCGCCGGAGCGGCTACGGCCCAGACTGACCGAGCGAACCTACAGCAAGAGGTCATCAAGTCATCGGTCACGATCTACGTCGTTATGGCGACGAGTTACACCATGACGGCCGTCGATAGCCCCAAGATGGAGGGGAGCTTCATCGCCGAGCTACAGAATCCCTCGACGGCCTACAACCTCTGCTGCTCCTTCGACATCTCGGCCTCGACCGTCATCGCATCGGCGCAGGGGAAGGCTTGCCGCTGGATCTCCAAGAATTTCGGATCATGGGTCATCCAACGATGGTGGAGGGACCTATCGCTTTACTGCCAGAACAATTCGACCGTCGCAACATCTCCCGTCGTCGTCGTCCAGGGTAAATGATGAAGAAGAAACCCAAGGCTCCGGAGGCTCAAAGAATGAATACCCTATTCCCTCAGCGGAAGCATATCGCCATCCGCGGAGTCAGCGACAAGGACCGGACCATCACGACCTACTCCTCGACGAAGGAATGGGATCGTTATGGCGAGCGGTTCGAGGCCGACGCCTTCAAGGACGGGCTCGCCAACTACCTCAAGAATCCGGTATTCCTCTGGGCGCACAACTACGAGCTTCCGCCGATCGGCAAGGGGATATCCCATTCCTTCGACGACAAGGGCCTCGTCCAGACATTCGAGTTCGCCGACACGGACGCGGCTGAGGACATCTTCCAACTCTACCGCGGCGGCTACCTCAACGGGGTGTCCGTCGGGTTCAAGCCCGTCGAGGTCGGCTTCGAGGAGAAGGTCGAGGGCTCCGGCGACATGGGTACGGTCTTCAAGAAGGCCGAGCTGCTCGAAGTCTCGGCGGTCCCGGTACCGGCCAACCCGGGGGCCCTGGTCACAAAGGGCCTTTTCCTCCCGGCGATGCGCGTCCTCGCTCCCGAGGGGCTCGCCGATGTCCAGGCATGGCTCGATAAGCACCCCGAGGTCAAGGCCGCGGAGGACGAGCCGGATCGCATCGAGGGGCTCAAGAAGGGCCTCTCCTACCTCATCGCCATCGGCAAGACGTTCAAGGGCGGCAAGGTCTCCGACGACGCGGCGCGGAGCCTCCTCGTCCAGACGAATAACATCGTCAGGGAGATGGTCTACGGGGCCGCAGCCCCCCCGGTCGAGCCCGAGGACGAGATATCGGCGGAGCAGGAGGAGGCGATGGTCAAGGAGATCACGGACCTTCTGCCCCGCATCGACCCGGCGAGCCCGGACGGGAAGGAGCATATCAAGGAGGCCGAGAAGATACTGAACATCTTGAATACGGGCCGCGTGGGCTAACGATCCCGCGGGAAGGCATAGGAGAAAGCGCATGAAGAAGGAAGCATACGACAACGCCCTCCGGCTTCTCAACGACCTGAAAGCAAAGGCCGTCACGAAGGCGCCGGAGGACGGGAAGATCCCGGGCGAGGACGCCCAGAATCTGAGGACTCAGCTCGAAGATGTCATCAAGGGGTTGAGGGACGCGGCTCCCGAGAGCCGCAGGATGGTATTCCCCGACGACGCGAAGGGGGACATCGTCTATCGCCGGATGCAGCTCATGTCTCAGCTCCCGGTCGATGTCCAGCGGGAAATGGATCACTGCATCATCGCGGCGAAGATCCTCGGCCGGAAGTCCGTCAAGGGCCTCAAGATGTGGGACCGCCTCGTCTCGGGCTCGGGAGAGCTCAAGAAGGCCCTCGACTCGACGACGGCGACGGAAGGCGACGAGTGGGTCCCTACGGACCTCTCGCCCGAGTTGACGAAGCTCGTCGAGGTCTACGGCTCCATCCAGCCGCAGCACCGCGATCTCCCGATGCCGACGAACCCGTATACCGTCCCCATCCAGGCGGGGCGGCTGACGGCCTATCGGCACAACGAGGCCACGGCCGACACCGGGCAGACGAAGATCACCGTGAGCGATGGGTCCGGCCTGACGGGAAAGGTCACGTTCACGGCTGTCGGCATGGGCGTCCGTGTCCTTTACTCGAAAGAAGTCGAGGAGGATTCCATCGTCGGGATGCTCCCGTTCCTGCGGGGTGAGGTCGCGGCCTCCATCGCTCGCGGCATCGAGGAATGTTGCATCAACGGAGACACGACGGCGACGCACTTCGACTCGGACATCGAGGCCCTCGGGGCCCTGGATCGGCGCACTTGCTGGCAGGGATTCAGGAGCCACGCGAACGACAACTCCTACGAGATCGACTTCGGGGGAGATGGGAACGGGTTCGACTTCGAGACGTTCATGAAGGTCCGGGGGAAGTGCGGGAAGTTCGGCATCAACCCGATGGAAGGCTACTGGGTCATGGGGCTCAATACCTACATCCGGGCTCTGTCGCTCAAGGACTCGAACGGGAACCCGATGGTGACGACGATCGCCAACTTCGGGAACGCCGCGACGGCAAAGACAGGCGTCCTCGGGAATCTGGCGGGCTCGGATATCGTCGTGTCGGAGTTCGTCCGTGAGGTCCTCAACTCGACGGGCGTCTACGAGTCCGGCGCGGGTCAGACGCAGATCAGCTACGTCAATAAGCCCGGGCTCGTCTTCGGGACGCGGCGGGGCGTGACGCTACAGCTCCTGACCGAGCTGTACGCCGAGAGCTCGCAGAACGCTCTCCTCGCCACGATCCGGAAGGACTTCCAGCCGTGGCACCCCATCGCGACAAATCCGGTCTGCGCGACGGGGATCAACATCGACACACCGTAAGGGAAACGACAGGAGGAGAAAAGCCGATGAAGAAATGGAAGATGTGCAGGGCCATCGTGGCCCTCGGGCTCGTCGCCTCGCTCGCAAGCGTTTCCTTAGCGGGCAGGGCATACAAGCCCAAGGGTGGAGACCCGGGGACGTATTTCGAGAATCTCGACTTCCTCGGGGTGCGGGCGTACACGCTCGACCTGACGATCGCGCCGGAGCAGATCGTCAGCAACGACGCCGGGCTCCTGTACGGAGTCTGCATGGAGTCGGACACGGACGACGATTATGTGATCGCCTTCGATTACTACTCGTCGGACGCGCTATCCCTCCATCTACTCATAGCGATCGAGGACTCGTATCTCGACGAGGCCATAACGCCGTACATTCACGCCTCGACCGAGAATGACTACTACGGCGCGGCGGTATCGGGGTGCTTCTTCCCGCGATGGCCTATCCGATTCGAGGATGGCCTTGTCGGGATCACCTCGACGGCGAACGGGTACGCCGTATTCTACTACCGGACGGACGCCGGCGGGAATCCGTACTAGGTACGGAGGAGGATTCAGCTAACGGACAGAGCCCCCCGGTCGCTAGGACGGGGCCGGGGGGCCTTCCGGACATATGATCCGAGCAGGACTGACGCTTTCAATTTTCGGGGGGATGCTCGCCGCATCGTTGCAGAGCAATAATATCTACACCCTCCCCAAGCTCGTGGCCCTCTGCTTCGGGGTTATGCTCCTATGGGTCGGGATCATCCGGGAGCGGGCGGAGCTCCGCAAGACGCTTTTCGAGCCCGTAGCCGCCTTGCTCTTGACGGTCCTTGCAATCTCGACCATAGGCTCCGTCGATTGGGTCAAGAGCCTGACGGGGCATTACCAAATGCCGACACTTGGTGTCGTCCAGGTCGTGGCGTACATCCTCCTCGTCTACGGGGTCGCGCATAGCCGGGCCTACGTCAAGGACGAGGAGATCCTCCGCTCGGTACTCGGGGCCCTAATACTGACGGCGACGTGGGGCCTCCTTGAGCTCGCCTCGGAGGCGTTTTGGATTCATGGGGCTAAATTCGCGACGAAAGACGGAGCTCACCGCATATCCTCGACGATCGGGAATCCCGTCTTCCTCGGGGCCATGATGGCCGCGGCCATACCGCTCGCGCTACATTTCGCGATCCGACGCGGCCGGGATAGGATCATGGGCTTGCTTGCGCTCGCGCTTTTCTCGCTCGCGATCTATCACGCGAGGTCGCGGGGGGCGATCATCGCCGTGAGCATCGCCGTCCCTGCCTTCCTCATCATGGCCGGCTACATCCGTATGACTCCATTCCGGATCGCGGTCGGGACGATAGTCCTCGCCCTCTACGCGGCCATACTCGTACCGACGCTCTATGATGCGTCGCGGGACGGGAACCGGATCGAAATGGTCCGCATGGCATACCAGGGCTTCAAGGAGAGGCCCGTCTTCGGGACAGGGCCCGATACCTATCGGCTTATATTCCGAAAGCACATGACGGATAAGTCGCTTGAGCTCATGGGGAATAGTCGATTCGTTCACTTCAACGCCCACAACGATATGGCTCAGATCGGGGCGACGATGGGGGTCGCAGGACTCGCCGTCTACGCCTTCGTCCTCGGCGTCGTCGTGATCATGATATGGCTTGGCCTGGGAGACGAGAGGAAGCGGAGACAGACGGCCGCGATCGCCGCCGGCCTTCTCGCGATATTCGCAATCGCAAAGGTGAATCCGATCATCCTATCGCATTTCATCCTCGCCGCGGTCTTCTTCGGAATCCTTCTGCGCCGCCCCGTCAATGTCCCGATCGGCGGGATAAACACCTTCGCTCTGGTGTTAGTCTTCGTCGGCTCGATCGTCCTCGCGAGCTATTCCGCGATTGCCATGATGGCCGACATATCCTACAAGCGCGGGATAGTGGACTACCGGCGCAGGGGGCCGCTCGCCGCTGCCCAGGCTTTCAACAAGGCGGCTCGCATGGCTCCTTGGGAGCTTGAGTATGTGAACCGGCAAGCGCGGAGCCTATTCCCGCTCCCCATGAGGGCGAATGTAGATGACGGGATCAAGATGACTGAATGGACTATCCGCCTTGGGGCGCGGGCCGTTATGCTCCATCCTGAGAACATGATCGCCCACCAACTGTACGGGACGGCCCTGACGATCGCCCATCTCCGCTATCAGTCGGATACCATCGGCGAGGCGATCGAGGCCCTCGACTACGCTCAAGGACTCGCTCCCCTATACGCCCCACTCATGATGCAGAGACTACGGACGGCGCGGATCGGCCGGGACCGGGGGGCGATGGGTCGGGCGCAAGCGGATCTCGATCGGACGGCGGCGATCCTGGGGCGGGTAGGATGAAGCGCAAGAAGAAGCCGAAGCGCAAGACAATGAAGCTCGGCAAGCATCGGGCTATCCTGACTCCGCGATGGTCGAAGGAGGCGAGAGATGGCCGACGCGACTGAGCTCGTCTCCCTAGCGAATCTAAAGGCGTGGATCCGCAACACGACCGCCGATAAGGACGCGATCCTCCAATCCATCAAGGATGGCGTCGAGGAGTGGGTCAAGAATTACTGTCAGCGCGATTTCATCATCGCCACGTTTACGGAGTATTACGACGGGGACGGGACGACAGAGCTACTCGTCCGGAACAACCCCATCACTTGGATAACCTCTATCCACGACGACGGGGCCCGCGACTTCGGAGATGCCTCGCTCATCTCCTCGGACAACATTATCTCCAACGACGCCGAGGGATGGGCCGCGGGCATCGTCGAGCTTTTCCTCGATTCGTTCAGCCGCGGGACGAAGAACATCAAGATCATCTACCTCGCCGGATACGCCACGGTCCCCGCCGATCTACAGATGGCGGTCAAGAAAATCTGCGCGAAGATCTACTTCGAGCAGGACAAGGGCCTCGCGGGGCGCGTCTCGCAGACGGTGGGCGATAAGGTCATCGAGTTGAGCCTCGACACGATCCCAAAGGATGCGAAGCTCATCCTCGACAGCTACCGGAGGATCGGTCCTTGAGCCTCCTATTTTTCATCAAAGCCAAGGGCGCGGACGTAGCCGCCAAGAGGCTGACGAATTTCCAGAAGGGATTGATCCGGCGCGAGAAGTCCATCCTCAAGGACATGGGCGAGGAAGTTGTCGGACGCTCGCGTGAGGACTACCTGAGCGGGCCGAGGCCGAAGAAGCTCGGGCGCGTCTCGGGCAACCTGGCGCGGACGCTCTACTACCGGGTCAATAGGGGCCGCGTCGATGTCGGCTCGAAGCTCCCCTACGCCCCGGTCCATGAGTTCGGGGCCACCATCCGGGCGACGCGGGCCCCCTTCCTGCGATTCAAGACGCGAGACGGTATGTGGCACTCGAAGAAGAAAGTCAAGATCCCCGCCCGCCCGTTCCTGCGCCCTGCCCTGGCCGACGCGCTCAGCAAGGGATCGCTCCGGAGCATCCTACTGGATCACATCGCCGCCGCGATGAGGACGGCCTGAGATGGCGAATACCGATAAGCGGGACCTGATCCTTGACAACATCAAGACGGCTATCTCTGGGATCACGACCGGAGGCGGCTACAACTTCACGGCCGGCGAGGTCGAGCGCGGCCTCCGGCACATCGAGGAGGTCCCGACGGACAAATTCCCCGCCGCCTATATCGCGGGGGCCGACGAGAAGCGCGAGAACATCACGAACAAGAAATTTAAAAGCATCATGACCGTATCTGTCGTCCTCTATGTCGAGTACGCGGATGCGAACAATATCGCCGAGCTAGGACGGAGCCTCTCGAAGTGGATACAGGATGTCACGAACGCGATCTACAACGACATCACGCGGGGCGGCTACTCCACCTTTACCGAGATCGAGGACGTTATCGACGACAAGGGGGTCCTCACGCCCTACGCGGGCGCGGAGATCCTCGTCTCATGCGACTACCGAGCGCAATATGCCGATGGAGGTTAGATCATGGCGAACGAAGCATTAGGCGTCTACAAAAAGATGGGCGTGGACCTGGAATCCGATTGGGCGCAGGGGACCATTACCTCCGCGACAGAGCTGCTTCCTTTGCGCGAGGACGGGATCGCTATCGGCATGGGGCCGTCGATCATCCGGCCCGCCCGGATTCAGGGGGATGCGGTTCGGAAGTTCTCGAAGCTCGGGACGCTCGCGCCGAAGTTATCCATCCCGCTATTCGGCTATCCCCACGGCTCGGTCATGGACATCATCCTCGCCGCCTTCGGGACTGTCGTCTCGACGGAGGTCGCGTCGTTCACGGTCACGCTCGACACGAACGACATGATCGACTTCAACGAGGGTGGCGCGGAGCTTCACGCGACGCTCACTCCCGGGACCTACGCGGCCGGAGCTACTTCGGCTGTTGCCGGCTCCCTCTGCGCCCTCATCAAAGCTCAGCTCGAATCGGCCGGGGCGGGGACTTACACCGTCAGTTACTCGGCCTCGACGAAGAAGTTCACTATCGTAAAATCGACCGGGACTTTCGAGATCCTCTGGAAGACCGGCGTAAGCGGGTCGGATAACGCCGATGAGAGCGCGGCGGACCTCCTCGGGTTCACGGACTCGGCCGACGATACCGGGGCCCTGACGTACACCGCGGACACCGCGACAGAGCACGTCTACGATCATGTGTTCACGATCGCCGGGGCCACGACCTACGGCTTGAGTAAGGGCCTGACATCGCAGATCCTCATGGCGACGGGCAAGGTCTACGACGTCCTCGATGGCGTCGTCGATTCGCTCAAGTTCTCGATGGCTCCCAACGAGGAGCTGATGCTCGATGCGGAGGTCGAGGCTCGGCTCGTAGCCGACAGCTCGGACACCCTCGCGGCGGTCACAGCGCCGACGGCGGACGCGCTCCTCTACTCTCAGCTCGTCTTTTCGGTCGCCTCGGACCCGAGGGATGTCGCCGGCTTCGAGGTCACGCTGAATAACAACTTCAAGAAGGACCTCCACGTGAACGGGCAATACCGCAGCCGCTTCCCACGAAACGCGCTCGCGGAGATATCGGGGCAGTTCACGCTCGACCTCGCGGATTCCGTGTCCTACGCCATCTATGACGCGATGATCGCGGGGACTCAGCCCGCGCTCTCGGCGATATTCACCGGGGCGACGAACAGCATCAAGACGGGGTTCCACTACACCTATACGCTCAATATGTATCAGGTGCAGTACAATCTTGAGGAGATCCCCGGCGGCGGGGGGGAAGACGCTCCGGTCGCGACGATCCCCTTCGAGTGCTACGACGACGGGACGAACGGAGCCCTCAAGTGCACCGTCCGGAACAACGAATCCGCGATCTAATGGGGGGAGTGGATGGTCATTCCGGGCGACAGGATCGCGGATATATGTCGGCTCTCCATTGAGGCGCGGATCGAGCTGAGGAAGAAGGCGGAATCAGGGGACGAGCGGGCCCTCCTGGATTGGATCGTCGCGGCGAATTTCGCGGCCTTCCAGCGGGAGGGCCTGTCTGTTGAGGAGTCGATGGAAGGGGTCCGGGCTATCATGGCGCGGGTCGAGTTCCAGGTCACGGTAAAATAATGGCGATGCGCGACGCTAAGGTAACGATTCAGCTTGAGGTCGATAAAAAGACCGGGGCGATCAAAGTCGCCGGCCAGGAGATCAAGGGGCTCGGGGCTCAGACGAAGCAAGCGGGGGCCGCGGCGAATACGGCCTCCCTTGGATTCGGCACCCTCCTAAAGACGATAGCCCCCCTGATAGCCGTGGGGTCATTGGTCCGCTTCTTTAAGGACTCCGCCGAGGCCGCTTTCCGCCAGGAGGATGCGGTCAACAAGCTCAACGACGCGATGAAGACGCAGGGGTTTTATACCCAGGCCGCGTCCAGGGATCTCCAAGACTACGCCGCATCGCTCCAAAAGGTGACACGCTTCGGGGACGAGGCGATCATCGAAGTCCAGGCCATGTTGACTCCTTTCGGGCTATTCGGGGACAAGCTCAAGGAGACGACGGCCGCGGTTCTCGATATGTCAACGTCGCTCAAGGTTGACCTCAAGGCCGCGGCGATCCTCATGGGTAAGGCGTTCACCGGGGAGACATCGAGCCTCTCACGGTACGGGATCATCCTCGACGAGAACGTCCCGAAGGCGGAGAAGTTCGCCGCGGCACTCAAGCAGTTACAGGACAATTTCGGAGGGTCGGCGGCGGCAGACGCCGCTACGCTCCGGGGCGAGCTGGCCCAGATGGGGAACGCCTTCGGGGACATTCAGGAGCGGCTCATCGACGGGCTCAACCCCGCGCTTCGCTTCTGGATCGACCTCGCGAAAGACGCGATCAAGACAACGCAGGATTTTATCGGAGAGAAGGAGAAGGATAAATCAGTAGACGAGGAGGCTCTAGTCGTCATCCGGGAGAGGATCGCAGCCCTACAATCCCGCCTGAAATATGTACAACTCCTAAAGTTTGCGACGAAAGAGGACACAGACGCGCTCAGGGAAAAGATGGAGGTCGAGGTCGCCCTCCTCAACGCGACGAAGCAGAGGATAGCCGAGACATCGACGGCAGAGGGGGAGGCCCGCTCCGTCAAGGCTGCGGAGGATCAGGCAGCCGAGGAGAAGCGCATCGACACGGCCCTAGCCCTCGACGCGGCTCACCGGGCGAACGTGGCTGCGAATGAAGAGGCGATCACAAAGTTAGTCGATAAGAGCGAAAAGGATCGGATCAGGAACGCTGAGAAGGCGAACAAGCTCCGGGTCGCAAACTTCCAATCGACACTCTCATTTCTAGCCTCGGCTTCGTCAAGCGGGAATCGGGAGATAGCCGCAATCGGTAAGGCCGCAGCGATAGCCCAGGCGACTCAAGACACTTACGCGGCAGCAGACAAGGCCATGCTCGCCGCTCCCGGTCCCGCCGGGTGGGCCCTTGCCGCCGCCACCATCGCCATCGGCCTCGCCAACGTCGCCAAGATAGCATCGGTCCCCGGATTCGCCAAGGGTGGGACGGCTCCCGGAGGGCGGGATATCGTCGTCGGCGAGGAGGGTCCCGAGGTCCTGCGCTCGCCCAGGAGCGGGACGACCATCACTCCCGCCTCGCGGGCCGGGGGCGGCGGCAGTTCGGGCAAGAGTGTCACGATCCAGAATCTTGAAATCAATTTCTCCGGCGTAGACCCGAGGACTCCCGACGGTCGGCGGGAGATCGTCGAGGCGATGATATCCATCCTCGACGATGGGGACGCGCTCGGGATAGCCTTCGCCCGCAAGTCGGCGGACACGAACGCGAACAACGCGGAGCTGGCGGCATAATGGCAACGGTATCCCTCGCAGCGAACGCATACCCCGTCTTCGGCTCGATCAACTACGTCAACAACGAGACGAAGACCTATGGGACCTTTACCGCATCCGAGAATCAAAGTCTCCTCCATCGCGTCCTCGACGGGGACCGATTCTCCTACTACCACGGATCGAGCACGAGCGATGTCACCGTCGTCACGCTGATATTCAGCTTCCAGAACAAGACGGCCGTCATCTCACGGACTCCCGATGTCTTCGCCTTCCTCAACATCAACTGGAAGCGGTTTACGGTCAAGAGTTCGACGGACGGCGTGACCTACAACGTCATTACCGGATTCGACTACTCCGCGAGCGACTACGCCGACGACAACATTATCGTCAATGTCGCCGCCGGCCTCGCCGCCAAGTACATCAAAGTCGAGGTCACATCTACCCAGGTGGCCAACGAGCAAAAGAAGCTCGGCTCGGTCATGATCTTCGCCTCCAAGTTCCAGAGTGCGAACGGGATGCTCAACTATAAGCCCCTACAGGCACCGCGTGGGAATCTCCGAGCGCAGATCATGGCCGACGGGACGGAGCGCAGGGAGTACGTCAAATATTCCGCGGCCTCGCATAAATTCTACGGGGCCAGCTTCGAGATGCCGATAGCCTCAGCGGCTGAGCTTGCCAGCCTCCGCGAGCTTGAGCGCGACGGCCTCCCCATCTGCTTCATCGCCCAACCCGGGGACCTACCGGAAGAAGCGGCCCTCGTCTGGCTCGATGGCGACTTCGATGCGCCCTACGAGTCCCCTCTATGGTCAGCGGGCTACAGGCTCACGATCAAGGTCCGCGCCGTCGGGAGATTCTAGTCGATGCCGAAGACGACGACGGCGGAGTTTGACCGCGAATGGTCCGATCCCCACGGCTCGAAGGGCGTCTACAAGATCGAGTACAAGCGGCGATACTGGAATGGCGCGGCCTTTGTCTGGGAGGGCGCGGCGACGGAGCTGAACAAGGAGGAGATCAAGGCCGTCTCCACCATCACTTGGAAGTACGACACCCCCGTCAAGACCCGCATCCTCGCCTCTAACGTCACGCTGACGCTCTCCAACGAGGAGTGGAAATGGCTCCCCGGCAACGGGACTACGGGGCTTTGGCAATCTGACGCGACAGCGACGCTCGGGTACGTCCCCTTCCGGACAGAGTTCACGATTTACTACGGCTACGAGCTTCCCGACGGGACCGAGGAGCTGCTCGCCCTATTCACTGGCGAGGTCAAGAAGCTGAAATTCAGCTCGAAGAATAACCTCGCTGTCTTTTCTCTGACGGGCCGCGAGCTGCGGCTAATGCAAGCGGACGCCCAGAGGGTCACGACGGACCTCACCGATCAAAGCGCGGGAGTCGGCGACGGTACCATAGTCCAGTTCGACACGTCCCAAAAGTCGGTCTGGCGCATCTCCGAGGTCCGGACCATCGCGGGGATCACTGTCACGGTAGGGGTTGACGATAAGCTCGATTTCACGGAAGGCGGGGGGGAGCTGAACGCCACCCTGACAGCCGCGGCCTACCCCGTCGGGGCGACGAGCGCGGAGGCCGGGACGCTCTGCAAGGAGATCAAGACTCAACTTGAGGCGACGGGAGCCCAGACTTACACGGTGACGTACTCCTACACGACACGGAAATTCACCATCACACAGGACACCGGGGGGACGTTTTCTATCCTCTGGAAGACCGGGACGAACGGGAGCGACGGGACGGACATCCATTGCGGGACGCTCCTCGGCTACTCCGACGCAGCGGACGACACTGGCGCGACGGCCTACGTCGCGGACACAGCGACGACCTCGGCGGCCCAGACGCAGGGGGATGATAACGACTTCACGCTCGACCAGATCAATGAGGCCGAGATCAACGCCCTTATTGACTTCGAGGTCGGAAGCACCCCGGCAGACAAGACGACGGTAATATGGACGGGCAAACAGTGGCTCATAGATCAACAGGTCGCAACGCTCGTCGGCCTTCTCTGCGACGAGTCGGGGATAGGCTCGGGGATCAGGACTATCCTTGAGCCCGAATGGCCCGCCGCCGCATCCTTTGTCCAGGCGGACTCACAGGCCGATTGGGAGAGCGGGACGTTGCTCGCCGACATCGAGACGGCAAACTCCCCCGGGTCAATCGAGCCGTGGAATCTCCTTGACAATTTCAAGGATGGCGACTACACGAACAACCCGACATGGACGCAGCGGACACAGCAGGGAAATGGGGCAATCGTCGTAACGGGTGGAGATGTCGCGGGATACGCGAGGGTCACGGCTTCGGCAACGAATAATTGGATCGGGCTCGATACTCCGTTCACTCAGCATACAGGATTCTACAGGTTCCAAGTCAACATAGACTCGCTGAGCGCGGCCGGATCGTCGAACGGTGGAGACGGTAGTTACGTCATGTTCTTCCAGGTTGAGGCTCTGCAATTCAATAATCTGGGGCTCAAGGGCTACGGCCTACGGTTCAATCTGAACGCCGACGGCGGCTCGACAAGTGAAGTACAGCTCATGCGCTTCGACGACACGCATCAATCATTTGGGACCGTCCTCGCGAGCTGCGGCGATATCCCGGCCGGGGAGAACGTCTACGAGATAACCCGCGACGGAGCGGGCGCGATGGTGGTCTACATCAACGATGTCAACTCGGGCTCGGCGACGGACAATACCTATACGACAAACGCCTTCTTCGCCATCGGCTGCGGGACTACCAACTCGACAGCGGCTATCGGGATGCGGATATCAAGCATCCGTTACGGCTCGACGGCGACGCCCCCCTATGAGTCGGAGGCGTTCGACCTCCTCGCCGCCCCCTCGGCATGGAGCACCTTGTCCTATTCTCAGACGCTCAACGGTGGAACGATAGCCTACAAGACGAACGTCTCCGCCGACGGCGCGGCCTGGGACGGATGGGTAGCACTCGGCGCGGGGGATATCGTGGCCTCGGCGTTGAAGCGGTACATCAAGTTCCAGGTCACGTTTACCCCCGTCGGGACATCGACGACATTCCCCGTCGTGGAGAAAGTGCGGGTCAACTACTTCTCCACGGACCTATTCATCAAGAGCGCGGACTTCTCCGACATGACTTGCTTTGACGCTATCGCGGAGCTGGCGAAGATGTCGGGCTCCGTCTTCATGTTCGAGGGTGACGGGACTTTCATCTTCCGGTCCCGAGCCGCTTCCGGGGCGGAGGATTTCACTTTCGACCAGGGCAAGGGGATCAAGGAGCTATCCCTTGACATGGGATACGATCGCGTCGTCAACGTGGGACAATGCTCCTACGGCTCCGGGTCCTCCAAGTATTTCGCGGAGTACGGGGCGACGGAGGCAGCGGAAGCGAGCCCGACGAGCGAGGACACCTACGGAGCCGTCCGGAGGCAATACGACGCGAGGCGGTTCTTCTTCTCAAATAACGCGGACATCGCGGGCTCGGTCGCGCAACTCATCTACGATAAGGAGTATCTCCCGCGCCGAATAGCCGACGCGAGTATCCGCATCACGCCGCAGATGAACCTCTCCGACCGCCTCAAGATATCGTTCTACGACGACCCGCTCCTTGAGGATGTCGTCTTCGGCGACATGATGCAGCCGCCCTACCCGCCGCTCGGCGTACCTCAGAACGTCATGCTCCGGGATGTCTCGTTCGAGGCGACGGGCCTCTCGATTGATATAATGAAGTCGGACGCCCGCCTCACGGCGGAGGAGATACTATGAAGAAGCTCGCCCTCGCCGTCGTCATCGCCGGAGCCGCATCCATGACGGCCCCGCCCGCCTTCGCTGCTTGCTCGCTGACGACGAGCGGGATCATCATCTGCGTCCCCAACCTCGGGGACCGTGGGGATATCTGGGCGCGGGACATGATTCAGGCTTTCGAGACTCTGAGCGCATCGGCAGCGGCCCTCGGCTCCGGGACGACGGCGCACTTCGTCAAGATCAACGTCGATGAAATCGGGGCTCTGCTTCGGACGGATATAAAGCTCTCAACGTCCGTTACATTCGTCGCCGGCTCGACGCTGACACTCAACGACGCCATGAGCATCGGGGGTACGTTCTACGTCAAAAACGGGAGGGTCGGCATCGGGACCGATTCACCGGGAGAAAAATTGCATCTGTCTACCGGGACATTGCTTATCGATGGGAGCACATCAAGACAAGCAATCCTCGAAGGCGCGGCGGCTTCATCCAGCGGAATATTATGGCGGCATCAAGGGGATTCAGCTACGGGTTTTGAAATCAATATGACCTCAGATGAATCCGCTCGTTTATGGCATTGGGACGCGGAAGATATTTATTTCGGCACCACCAATATCGAAAGGATGCGGATTCAGGCTGGCGGCAACGTCGGCATAGGGACCGCCTCGCCTGGCTCCCTACTCGAAGTCGGCCCCGGCTCCATCACGCTCAACGGCCTGGAAATCCATAACCTCGCGGGCGTGGTCGCCATCCCGGCCGGAGTCAAGGCCGACTTGACGGGGAACGCCGACACGGCGACGGCCCTCGCCGCCAACCCCTCCGCTTGTGGGGCGGGCCAGTACGTCAGCGATCAGGATGCGAGCGGAAACCTAACTTGTTCGACGCCATCCGGGGCCGGGGACGCGAACCTCAACGCCGATCAGTCATGGACGGGGCTCAATACCCACGTTTTATCGACGACGAAGGAGGGGGGGCTCACGCTCGGGACGACGGACTTCGACACCATCGCCGACGGCTTTCAGGAGATCGCCATCTATGCTACCTCAGTAGACGGAGCGACGCAATCCTCCGGCTGTATCGTCGCCGTCAAGATGGACGGGAACCTCATCACCGATTCCAAGGTCTTCACGTCCTCAACGACCCTCGAAGGCCAGGACAAGAAGGTTCAGGGCATTATCCCCGGAGTCCTCCTTGAAACCTGCGCTCAAGATGCCCTCTGCAAGGTCGGGATTCGTGGCATTTACCATGTCGTCGGGGATGTCGATGTCCAGGGCTATTACCCCGACTTCGACAACTCGAAGCGATGCGCGGTCGGCATTACGACGAACAATCTTCACGCAATAGGCCGCAAGATGGGGACGATAGCGAACGACGCGGGCGGGGGCTTATGGATAAGCCTCGGGCTATAGGGGGGGCGACATGACCGGTGTCCTGAACTGGCTATTGAAAGAGGGCGGGGTCTGGGGCGTGGCCGGCGCGGTCGCCATCGTCCTCATGCCGATCATCTCGAAGTGGATCTACGTGCTCATCAAGAAGCGGGAGCGGATCGAGGAACTCAAGGCTAGGGAGGAGGCGGAGATCAGGAAGGCGCATATCCAGATGATCCAAGGAGCCATGACTGGGCAGCGCGAACAGACAGCGGCCATCGTCGATGAGTTAAAGATTCAGCGGGAGTCCAATAACCGCTTCGAGGCGAAGGCCATCGAGGGGTTACACGCGGCACAGACGGCCTACGAGAACGGCTTTGCTCGCGGGGATCGGGCTCATGAGAGTATGGCGGCAGCTCAAGCCCACATGGCGAACGTCCTCGCCGAGATCAAGGGGGCCATAACGTGAAGTTACTCGCCGCTGCTTTCAGCTGGCTCTACGATCATCTCGCGGCGAAGTCGGCGGAGCCCGATACCGACGGGCCGAGCATCGGATTCTCGAAGCCTATCGCGTGGACGGGGCATAACGAGGATGACCACCAAGCAAGGATGAGGGAACAGCTCCTAGCGTTTTGCGAGGAGGCCGTCAACAACCCAGAGTGGGAAGCCCACGATATCGACGGAAAGCCCGGGGATGAGACTTTCTGCAACAGGTCCACGGCCTGGATCTCCTCCCAGATGGGATACCCGGACCTCGAAGGCAAGACGGCGAACGAGATCATCGACTATCTGCGGACGGCCCCGGGCTGGCGGACGGACACCCCGAAGCGGGCGCAGCGTCATGCGAACCGGGGTGGGCTCGGCATCGCGGGGAAGGAGTACGATCCTCACGGCCACGTCGCCGTCATCGCCCCCGGGGAGTGCGTCCCGTCGGGAACATGGGGCGAGATGTGTCCCCGGGTCGCGCACATCGGCAAGCCGCCCAACAAAATGACCCACGCGAATTACAGCTTCCCCGTCAAGGACGAAGACGGAAACCCGACGGAGCCCCCGGAGTATTTCATCTATGAGCCCGACTGAGCGCAATATCCGGGATTCGACCGTTCTCCTGACGGGATGCTTCTTCCTCGTCGTCAGCCTATGCGGGTTCTGGATGGCGATGGACGCCGCCAGCGGAGCCATAGACGCGGCGGAGCGGGCGGAGCGCATGGCCGGGAAGCTCGCTGAGGGGTTCGATCCCGTCTTCGAGGCGGTCTGGATCGAGCATCGCTGCCCCAAGATCATCGGCGCGGCGATCCCCGCAGGGCTGCGGCCCGTCGCTTGCGAGCCCGCCGTCCAGGTTGAGCGGTCGGGGGACCTCGACAAGCTCCGGAAGTCCATACCGGACGAAGCCGCGGGCCTCACCGTATTCGAGGAGCGCGGACAATTTTCCAAGGAGCTCGTCGTCTCGCGGCGGCTCGAAATCAAACCGAAGAAAAGGAGGGGACTATGGTGATGGAACGACTCGACATCGTGACCGAGGCGGCAAAGGTCGCGGCGGCGGTGAAGGCTATCCTCAAGAAGCTGACGGGAATCCACGGCGGGATAAAGGGAGTATTCAAAGCGGCCCCCTACGTCGTCGCCGAGGTCGAGAAGGCGGCGAGGCCCTGGGCGGGCATCACGTCGGCGGAAAAGAAGGCGATGGCCGTCGAGGCTATCGTCCTGCTCATCCCGCTTCCTTGGTGGATTCCGAAGCCGCTCGCCCGAGCCCTCATCTCATGGGCGATCGAGTCCGCATGGAAGGAGCTTTCCAGGAGGGGGTTCAAGCTCTCGTCGTGAAGCGCAAGAGCCAGGAGAAGAAGGAGGGCAAGTCCCCGACGGTCAAGGAGCGCATCAGAGCTATCCTCTGGGATCTCCGCCGTCGGGTATTCGTCATTCTCCGGCTCGCTTCCTTTAGCTGACGCCTCGCTCGTCAGCATCCCGCCCCCCTCCCCCCTCCGGAGGGGGGTCTTATTTTCGGGCCACCTGGCGGAAATAAGCCCTTGACAAATACTAGTATTATGGTATACTAAAGGTAGGACAAGACGATGACAACCACGAACGCAAGCCAAACCAAGACGGCGGGGGAACAATGGCAATAACAAAAAGGGAATTGATTAGTCGCCTCTCGAAGGCGACGAGGGACGCTCGGCTCGCGAATCCGTCGGGGCTGGCCAAGGACGCCACGGTCGAGAGCATGAGGCACCAAGGTATAGCCGACGGACTCGAATCCCTGCTTGAGTACCACTTCGTATGGAACGTGAAGGCATGAGGTCGCCTCTCTAGCACGAAGGGGCTCCGGCCCCTTCTCCGCCGCCCACTGGACGGCGAGGCAAGGGTCGGGAGGCTAAAATGGCAAAGCAGAAATTGGAAGCGACGCCGAGGCCGTGGGGCCAAGAGTACGACGGCTGTATCGTCATAGGAGGTCAAGTTATCATCGGGCCGTCTGGATTCAAGCCCGACTCATCGACCACCGCAGTAGGCCGCGAGAATTGCAGACTCGCCGTGAAGGCCGTCAACCTCCACGACGACCTGATCCTCGCCGGGAAGTGGCTCCTCGCCAGCGCGGAGAGATGCCCTGAGATGCAGGACGCGCCCGGGATCGCGGAGATGCGCGAGGCCCTCCACAAAGACGAGGAAAAATAACCATGACTGAAAAATACTTTAAGCTCGTCAGACCAGACTTCACATCATTTTATGATTCGTCTTTCAAGTGGCCTCTGCGCGGAGTCGTTTCTGTCGAGGATTGCGAAGTCAATGGTCCCTGCGGGCGCGGGCTCCATCTAGCCCGGTCGGTAAAGGACGGATGCGCCTATGCGCGTTTCCCGTTCCGGGTGTTGCGGGTCAAACCGCTATCGCCCATCCTGGGCCAAGACGGCACGAAGATCCGAGTCGCCAAGGCCGAGACGTTAGGCGAGATCAAGCCGCCAGCATGGGCGATTCGGACGGAGCGCAATATCGCCCGTATAAAGGAAGATGTCAAGAATATCCCCTGGTTCGCCGGGACGGATCGGGGAAAAGCGCGGCGGCACCTAAAATCTCACATCAAGCTCCTGGTTCCATTCGGCCTCAAGGTAGATTGGGAAATCGAGTTCGTATCTGATTGGGACGCAGCCAGGGACGCAGCCAGGGACGCAGCCAGG
>Ga0180007_10002785_pt1 | contig 20305 bp, 10 predicted proteins | sample MM_PC_MetaG_FD_121122 | JGI IMG/M metagenome (GOLD analysis project Ga0180007, IMG submission 121122) | Groundwater microbial communities from the Aspo Hard Rock Laboratory (HRL) deep subsurface site, Sweden - MM_PC_MetaG | ecosystem: Environmental > Aquatic > Deep subsurface > Groundwater... | reverse complement strand
CTGACTACTGACTACTGACTACTGAACTCTGGACTCTGATATCTGGTACCTGGTCTCTGCCTACGTAGTAGGCATCTGACCGCTGTCCTCTCGCTGTATAATAAATAAACTTTATTACACAAAATTATCTACGTTTTTAGCGTAGATGTCTATGATAAAGAATCTAATGAATTACTGTTTACGAAACCCTTCCACTTGGCAATTGAGAGCAACACTACTGATAAACTGAGATGCTCTAAATTACCGGAAAAACTTTTCCGAAAAAGGTGTTTTTGAAATTAAATAAAATTTCATTAATATACGGCAAGTCTGAGAGCAAAAAATTAAAATTTCACATGACTTGATATTTCCACAAAAACATCGTATATTTGTATTATAAAATATATTAATAAGACAGTAATACAGTAAGCGGGGTTAAAATGTATAAATATTTATTAGTTTTTTTTTTCATTTTTTTACAGTTTTTTCTTGTTCAGTTTGTTTTTTCACAGCAGCGTGCTATCAAAAAAGATTCCTCACCGCTGCCTCTTTTTACTCAAAGTGAATTAATCATTAAATCCGGACAATCCATAAAATCATCAATCAACGTATCGGAAAGTACCAGTGTTTCACTTTCTTTGCTTGCGAGAAGGCCAGGCGAAAAAGTAGCAGGCCTTAACCCATATCTTTTTATCACTGTAAACGGTAAACCCGTAACGGCAGAGAATCTTATCAATAAACCCCCCCGCTTCACATCTTCCCGCTTTCCTGAAGGTTTTAACCTTGTGTTCAGGAATAAATCATTTCAAATCTATATTGCGCCTTCTTTTGATCCGCTTCCGGGAAATAACATTTATGTACCAAAAGAATATTCCGGCATAACTCCTTATGAATTTGTTTTTAACATCTCTGGTTTACTAACATCCGGTCAAAACATCATTGAAATCTCCAATTCATGCCCGGAAAATTTAAATCTTGATATTCTTATTCGTGACGCAGCATTAATAGGAAATACCATCAGTGTTCTTTCTTCTCCATCGGAAAAAAAAAATGATTCAGGTAATGCCGGAAGTGCACCAGCTGAAATCAGAGATATAAAAAAAATATTATCCTCAGCAAAATCATCGGCGCTTTTCTCCGAAAACGAGATATTTCTTCCAAGCCAGAAGTCCATCACCGCCTTTATACAAAAAACAGAAAATAATCCGGCATACATACGACTCCTGTCGCGGAGAGAAGCAACGACATCGGCAGGGATGAATAACTATATCAACATCAGCGTCAACGGAACGGCTATCACGCCGGAATTACTAATAAACAAACCCCACAAAGTAACATCAAAACGCTTCCCGGACGGCTTTGATCTTTTTTTAAAGAATTCCTACTACATTATGTTAGCTCCGTCATTTGATCCAATAGCCGATGACAATATTTATAAGCCCTACGAATACTCGGACATGATGCCGTATGAATTTGTTTTTGATATTACAAAACTTCTGATGAACGGTGTAAACCGTATCCGCATTCTTAATTCTTCACGTCTTGATCAAAATTGTAATATTGTATTAAAAGATGCACAGATTTTTGGTGATGGCCTGACTATTGATAAAAATGCAGCCGAAAATTATTCAAAAAAAAAAGCTGACATACCGGTAACCGCCAAACGCAGCAGCGTATTTCTTCCTCCGGCGAAGGCTGCAGTAATTAAGCAGAATATTCAAAAATTCACCTGGGCGCAGGAAATCAGAGACTCCGCGGTGAGCGCAGCAGACAAACGCGTCCAGCTCGGGCTTGAATTCTGGTGGCGCATGGTCATACCAAATGATATTACCAAATCCGGTTATGTAAACAAGACTCAATCATGCCCAAACTGCGGCAAAGATAAAATTCAGCGATTCGGTTCACGAAACTGGATTTTCGATTACACGAGAGATGACTGGAAAATTACATGTCCGAATTGCGGAGAATCATTTCCGAAAAATGATTTTAAAACATTTTATGAGAGCGGCCTGGATGCCTCAGGAGTTTTTCACGTAACAAATGCTGATGTTTCGCTTTTATATAATCCTGCATATTCCAGTTTACAGGATAAAAATCATAAAAAATGGGTTGATGATGGAACGGGTTTTGCCAGTGAAAAATATGGTAAAGAAGTCTTTCTCCCCATTGCATATTATGGACTCTGGGCACGGTGGATCATTATCCGCGACGCGCTTAAAGAACTGACAGATGCATATATGTATACCGGGGATATAAAATATGCCCGTACCGCATTTGTCATCGTTGATCGTCTCGCTGATCTTTACCCCTCATATGACTATCCCGCGATGAAAGCCCGCATACCAAGTTCACGAGCAGGAACTGTCCCTGATTTCGGAGTTACACTTGACTATATATGGGAAAGCTGGATAGCGCAGAACAGCACTATGGCGTATGACGTATGTTTCGACGCTGTAAAAAATGATCCGGAACTGATAAAATTTCTTGCCGGGATGAGAAAAAAATTCCCGGAGCTCACCCCAAAGCATGATTTCGCGGGTGTCACAATGAATATACAGAGAAATCTGATCTGGGAAATAATCAACAGAGTCAAAAAGGGAGATATCTTCGGGAATGAAGGGTTTTATCAAAAATCTATTATTCAGGCCGCGATAGTATCCCAGAGCAAGGAATTACTCGATGACGCGCAGAACTGGTGCCTTAACCCTTTTGCAGAACTTGACAAAATGCATCTCTTCTGGCAGGGGCATTGGGAAAGACAGGGACATGGATTAATTGGACTTTTTTTTGAAGCCATCAACGGAGACGGTATCTCCGATGAAAATTCCATGGGATACAACACAATTTTAAATACCAGTTTCATCCCCGTGGTTAAACTTTTAAGTGAAGCAGGTGTAGCTCAAAAGGACAATCTTTTTTTGCGCTTTCCGGTTGTCAGGCCGTTTACTGACGGGTTAATGCATTACCAGACAGTTGAAAACGGATATCCTCACTTCGGAGATTCCGGCAGTACGTCGGGACGCGGGAAACCCGGATGGTACATAATTAACAGATTTAACGATTGGAATCTTCTTGAACTTTACCGTATTTTCAATGATGATGCCTTTCTGCGTTATTATTACAAATATTTTCTCGACATGGGGCAGGAAAAAAACATCCCCTTACCGCTCGATACCGCTGAGCCGGAAAAATTGCTCATACAAATGAAGACCGCCTGGAAAGAAAAGGGATGGCCGCTAAAAGTCACTGCAAACGGAAATAGTTTTTTGCCTAATGAAGGTGCCGTGATTGTCCGGCAGCCGAATAGTAAAAATAAAGACAGCGGCTTTTATTTTGTTGCAAATGGTTCGGATAAACACGGACACAAAGGGGTAATGAATATCGGAATTTACCGCTCTGGTGTAAATCTCATGCCGGAAATGGGGTATCCGGAATTTACCGGACGCTGGCCCAAGCGAATTGGCTGGACAGGTCATACTATCAGCCATAACACCGTTATGGTAGATAAAAATCCACACTGGGCAAAAAAGGCCTGCTCTCAGCCGGTTTTTTACTTTGATTCACCTGAGCTTACCTGTTTTGAATTTAATAATCCATGGATAACTCCAGCAAAGTTATTTTCACGGACGATAGCGGTAATAAAAATTAATGACGAGGATTTTTATGTATTCGATCTGTTCCGTATTGATGGCGGCACACATCACCTCTACAGCCTGCACGGCTACGACGGAAAAGCCGATGTACATGGGCTCTCACTTACCCTGCAAAACGGAGGAACTCTCGCAGGAAAGGACATAGCATACGGCGCGCTTATTCCCGGTGAAGAATTCGACTGGGAAAAAGGCAGCGGATTTGCATACCTTGACAAAATACGTAAACAGAAAAATCCGCCTTCTTCTTTTTCAGCAGAATGGGATATTATCGATTACTATTCGTTTTATACCAACAACCAAAGTAATAAAAATCTTTCTGATCTTGACCGGAAACCCTACCGTACCGGCACTACACTCAAATTCATCTATGCAGGAGATTCGCCAGCCGAAGCCGTATTCGCTACCGGATACCCCCCGATTAAGCCGGTTAATCCCCCGTCTCTTGAGTATCTTATCCTTACGCGTGAAAATTCGTCCGCGCTTCGGTCAGTATTTGCCGGAACAATCGAGGGTTTTAAGAACAAACCTCATGTACAAACCGTGAGACAGATCCCGTTGTCCGGCAGCGGAAAAAAACCGGACTATTTTGACCGTGCCTATGAGGTAACTCTCAGTTCGGGAAGAATTGATTATCTTTTCTTTTCTATGAATCCTTCTGCGGAATTTTCTGTTCTGAATAAAAAATTTATTTTTTCAGGACGCATGGGTCTGGTTACCGTAATTAACGGGAAACCCGCTGATATACGGTTAATTGCCGGAAGTGTCCTGACCTGTGATGGAATAGGGATAAAAAATCAAAAAGCAGTCCATACAGGAAAAATAAAAGACTTCAGTACCGATGCGTATTCGCTTTCTCAATGGGTTCTTGTTGAAGGCGATTTTGAAGGTATGCGAATCGACGATTTAAGCTACCTCAGTGTTGACAATAAGATCGATCGTCCAGCATATTTGAAAATTGAACATATTGAAAAAAAAGGAACTGAGTATCTTCTGCACCTCGGCAACACCAAACTGGTAAAAGGACTCAAAAACCGTTTTGACCCCGATCTGGGCTTTGAATATATTTTGCATAAAGGCGATTCCTGTGAAGTCAGCAGATACCACACATTCAAACCATAATAAAGAATCCGAAACGGGGATTTCAAAAAGAATTTATGAATATATCGCCGGTAATTTACTGAACGGCACCTTTCCGCCAGGCAGCAGACTGCCGGGTATGCGTGCTTTTTCTGCGAAGTTCAACTGCAGTGTAAAGTCAGTTGAGTGCGCGGTAAAGTTGTTAATCCGCTCCGGAGCGCTTATTTCACGAGCCAGGGAAGGTGTCTTTGTATCAAATACCGATGCGTTAACCAAGGCCATGCCCGTAAAGGTCATTCTGCCTCCCGATTCAGTAATTACCTCAAGCGGTCTTCTCAGTGCTATTTTTGACTATTGTAAGCGGCCTGTAAAAATCATTACCGCGTCATCATTTGAAGAGTACTCTGAGATGATCGCAGACGGAGCGGGTGATTTGGTTTTCCTCAGCGAAAACAACGCAAACCACCTCGCCGCCTGCCATATGCTCTCGCCATTGCAGAAATTTATAGAAAAAATCGAAGTAAAAAACATTGACTCCCGCATCTTTTCTTATTTCTGTGGTAATGGCCGAAGTCTATATTTCGTACCCTTTGTCTGGGCTCCATCCGTAATGATCTGTAATACCGACCTTATTTCACCGTCTGATATACCAGAAACATGGAAAGAAATTTCAGAATATTTCAATACTCATAAACTTATAATGCCTGACGGGACATCCGCGGCCGGGTTTGACCCATTCCCGCTTCATTCGTTTTTTGAACTGCTTATCTATCAGCATGGCGGGAAAATAATCAGTAATAACGGATACAAGTGCCTTTTGAATAAAACGCATGTCCTCCCGGTACTGGAGATTCTTAAAAAACATTACCGTCAAAGCGGTATAATAAACATTTCCGGTGAAGCAAATCCGGAAGCATATGGAATTAATTTCGGTGATAAATTTTTTTCCGTTGGCCGTATCGCGTGCCTGATGCGACCGCTTCTCTTCAGCCGGTCATACGTTTCCCGAAAAAATATGGCCGCAGCCGCAGTAAATCCGCCGGTTATAAAAAAAACATCTAATAGTCGCTATATCAGACTGACCGCCTCATGTCTTGCAGTCCCGAGAAAAAGCCTTAATATAAAAGCAGCAGCAGAAATCATGAAAAATATTTTATCCGCAGACATTCAGCGGATAATCGCCGCATACGGAACAGGTGTGCCGGTATACGCTGATGTCCGGGACTACAGGTTTGAAGGCCCGTTTCACATGCCCGGTTTTACTGCATGTCTCCGTTACGCGCAGTCATGCAGCTGGTTTATGCATATTTCCCGCCGTGATATTTATTCTGTTATAAAAACCAGTCTTGAATCATTTATTAATAACTTCAGCACTTCCGCTCAGACACTCGACCACATGAGAAACGGCATACAGACGTGTCTTGATAAACAGCGGCTTCCCTGGAAGCTGACATCCGCTGTGAGGCGACAAGTATAAGTTACGCAGCCGAGATGGTGAATTGTTACAACCCTACCGCGACCTCTTTGCCTGCGGCAATTGATTCTTCAGCGCGGTTAAGCAGTGTTTGAATCTCGAAAGTATTTTCAAGCGGAACTTCCTGCGTACCTTTTATAAAGAAATCGGCTATCGCGGTGATAAGATTACTGTATAACTCATTCGCATCCGCAAAGTTCACGGTAAAACTATTCGAGGTATCTTTAATCTGCGCGCGTCCTCCGTACTGATGTGCGGTGCTGTTCAGATGCACGACACCGCGCCGGCCGTCTTTGAATGTCACTACAGATACCGCGCCATGCGCGTCTTTTTTAGTATAAATTTTATCAGCGCCGCGGCCCATTATGGTGGAGAGCATTTCGAATGCATGCACTCCGTACCATACTATGCTGCTTCCCGTCGGTGCTTTTCCAAGAGGACCGAATACATCGCACACTGCAGGCTCCGGTACCGCAGCACAACATTTTTTTATTTCAGGAGTAAAACGCAGAGAAGAACTCGACATAAGGCGGGTATTTTTTTTATGCGCAAGGTTGATGATTTTTTTGCCGTTCTCTGTGGTATCGGCAAGCGGTTTATCAAGAAAAACAGGCAGACCTGTTTCTGCGGCAAGTTCAAAGTATTTCAGGTGAAGCGAGGGATCATTAATTTCAAGAAGTATCCCGTCCGCGCCCTTCACCGCTTCAGAAAAAGAAGTGGTAACCTGTACCCCCATCTGTTTCATGGTTTCCGCGCGTTTATCCTGATCCGGCTCTGAATGAAAGGCTGAGGGGAACCGCATACAGGATAAAATTCTAAAGCCGTCCACAGTTTTGTGCGGTCCATGCAGCAGTTCAGTGAATTTTATGGCATGACTGGTGTCCAATCCGATACAAGCAAGTGTAAACATAGTGATCTCCCTGGAGGTAGTTATTTTCCTTAATTGTATCAATAAAGCGGAATTGATTCAACCAATGTGTGCTTCTAATGAATGCATGCAAATTTTGTATAGCCTTGGTGAAAAAGGTTCAAATCCGGTAATTCAGGCGGTCGTTAGTCGATGGTTTTTTCTCAATAGGCACGGTGGTAGGGGTTTCGTAATGGCAATTCAGGCGGACGTTTGCCGCCGCCATCGTGGCAGCGGACTGCACTCTGAACGGAGAAAAAAATTGCGGCATCCTGCCGTTTTTTTCTCCGTTAAGCCGCTCTGAATTGCCGATTACGAAATCCTCCCACCTGGCTATTGAAAATTCAACCACTACAAACAGTCGCGATGAATTTCAAGATTCATATCCCTTTCACCTGCCTATACTGCAATTTGAGTAAACCATAAAAGATTTTTGGTTGAATAATCCGCAGCGGTTGGAAAGGAAGAAAAATTGTTATCTCCGGGATGGCCGGCGAAGCCGGTTCAGGTAAATAATTCGCTGATAGCGTAAAATGGAAGTGAAGAAACTCCTTCACTGTAACTATATTTATTCTTAGAGATAATATACGCTTTGCATAATTTTTTTTCTGATAAAAAAATATTCAGGCTTTTTGTTTTTTTTTTTAATGCCGGATTTCACTTCTATAGGTAAAATTGTTCCATTTCTTTGTATAAGGTAGTCAACTTCGGCATTGCTTGATTTTGCTTCCCGGTGCCAGTAAAAAAGACTTTCTCTTTCCCGCAGCGAAGAATATGCGGCAAGTTCCTGTCCGACAAATTGCTCAGCGATTGATCCTTCATTGATAAGTGAAATGTCGTTATTAAGCAAAATTTCTTTTAGAGGAATCCTGAGTATTCGCATAGCAAGGCCGGTGTCAAAAAAAATAATCTTGAATTTACGATGATCTTTTTCGTATTCCAGAGGGATACCGTTTGCATGCGAATGAAAAACCGTAAGCGCCAGTCCGGCTTTTTGAAGCAGTTGTAATGCTTCTGAAAGTTCTCTCGCCTGATACAGTTGAGAAATATTTGCATATTTTAATTTTCTGCCCAAATTAAGAGGAATAGCATTAAATACAGTTTGAACATATTTTAAATGAAATTTTTTTGTGTACTTGGAGAAATCGGCAATAAAGGTTTCAATAATGGATGTTTGTATATCCTGACATTCCCCGAGATTTTTTGTTTCAATGTATTCTTTTACTACCTGAGGCATGCCGCCAATGATAATATAATCACGGACATAAGAAAGCAGCTCCTCGTGAATAGCGTGGGGTATTTCTTTTGCCCGGGTGATTCCTGAAACCAGCTTTTCTTTTGAAAGAGCCGATAGAAATTCCATAAAGCTCAAGGGGTACATATAAAAAAAATCAATCCGTCCGACCGGGAAAGACACATTTTCAAGTTCAAAATCAATTAATGAGCCCGCCGCAATCACATGTAATACTGGACGTTTTTCAAAGAAATACCTCAATGACATTATCGCTTTGGGGCAAGCCTGGATTTCATCAAAAAAAAGAAGAGTCTCACCGTCAGTAATGCGTATACCGAGATAATTTTGAAGGTTAATAATAATATCGTCAGGATTCAGGCCATAGTCAAAAAAAGAAGATAAAGCTGGATTTTCTTCAAAATTAATTTCAATAAATTGGGAAAATGATTTTCCGAGTTCACGAACCACTGAAGTTTTACCGACTTGTCTTGCACCCCGGATAATAACAGGTTTTCTATGCTCCTTTTTCTTCCAGGATAATAGTTCAGATATAATGGTTCTAAACATAATACATTGTTACATCAAAATGCAGAAATTGCAAGGTAAAAATTTAAATTTTTGCAGAAATTGCAATGTTTAAATTGAATATTTGAATAAATTACAATGTATATATGAATAAGGTGCCATTATCAGAGGCTAAAAACCAGCCTTCGTAATTATACCGCGCGTTTTTTAAAGTCTTTGTAATTTTTGATATTACGCGAAAGGTTAGTCCGGTATGTAATATTGCCCATCAGACTAATGAACGGTTTTCGCTTATTCCAAATACTGCTTATCAGCCGGCGGCCGATCTGCCTGAAGGAATAAAAATACCTGTCGCAGGCAATCATCTCTTCGATAACGGCATCTTGCGAAAAATGCGCGTAGACTGCAACCGGATAGGTCAGAGTATAGTATTTCCAGTCGGAAGGATAATTATTGAGCGCGATGCGTTTGTCCGCTTTCATTTGGTCCCATAATTGTGTACCGGGAAGCGGAGTAAGAAATAATACGTTAATGTTGTCTAGTCCGTAGTGTCCGGCAGTTTCCGCAATTCTTTGTCCGATACCCTTCCCGTCGGCATCGAGCCCTATGATGAAAGATCCGACAACCATTATCTTGTGCCGCTGAATGCGCCTGACAGAATCTTTAAAGTCGCGTTTCTTTGAAATATTAAATTTTTTACTTACTTCACTCAGCCCCTCGGCAGTAATTGATTCAAACCCGATAAAAACTCCCCTGCATCCGGCCTCTGCTGCGAGGGAGAGCAGTTCCTCATCGTCCGCAAAGTTTATAGTAACCTGCGCAAGCCATTCTTTGTTGATTTTTGCGGCGATGAGGGCACGGCATAATTCTTTTGCACGGGCTATATGCGTGCTTTTTGTGCCGATCATATTATCGTCAACGACGAGTACTTTTTTTTCATGGATAGTCTTAAACTCGCTGACCACATCCTCAGTCGCGCGCTGCCGGTAATGCGCGCCGTTAAACGCAGTCACGCTGCAGAAACTGCAGTTAAGAGGACAGCCCCTCGTAGTCTGTATCGCGCCGAGCGCGTAACCGCCGGTGAGTACATCCTGCTTTGCAGAGGGAACATGTTTTAAATCTGCATGTCCGCCTTTATACAGCCGGTGCAGTTTACCCTTTTTACAATCCATGAGGACTTGCGGCCAGATATTTTCTGCCTCGCCGGTTACCGTGCACCGGACATACCGTTCGACTTCTTTAGTGCGCATAGTCGCGTGAATACCGCCGATTACCACAGGAATATTTTTATCCTGAAAGTATTCTGCGAGTTCATATGCGCGTACAATCTGGGAGGTAAATGCGGTAAGACCGACCAGGTCAGGACGCGGAATTTTTTGATAATCCGGTATAGAGAGATTTTCGTCGATTATGCTGACTGTCCACTCCGGAGGCGTTACCCCCGCGATAACCATAAGACTGAGAGGTTTCCATACACGGTACCGGTTCCACCGGCTTTCTTTGATATGCGTAAGACTTACCAGTGGATTGGAGGGATTAATTAATACTAAATGCAAACTGTCTACATTTTACTATATTAAAAGGAAAATTACAAAAACTAAAAAGAAAGCAGATCTGACGCCAGGGCAAACGCGGACTTTCTGATTTATCAAAAATGTCAGCGTTTGAGCCATTAGTAATTTTCATGGCTGAGGGAGACGCAAACGATTTCTGGGTTGTTTCGTGTTTTTTGAGCGATTCCGTCGGGCCATCCTAAATTAGGCTAACAAAATACAGTCCATTGCCCGACGGCTAAGCGAAAAAAACGCGAAACAACCCAGAAATGAAAAAGTTTGCGTTGGCCCTTGAGCTGACGCTTTATTCCTTGCGGAATACCCGTACTTCACTCACCCACATGTAGTTAACTTTTGCTTCGGGCCCCATTTCCGCAGGCTGCCAAATCCTGAGTCTTTGTGTGTTTACCGGTGAAAAAATATGTTCTGACATCGGCGAAGCCGTTTTATTTTTAACCGGAAGTGCGGTTTTCCACGTTTCGCCGTCAAGGTATTGAATCTCATACGCACGGCTTGTCATGGTGCCGAGTGAACTTATCGCCCAGAAAATCTGCACACGATCAACGGTTTGAGTTTCGGCAAAACTGATCGCGATCCAGTGCGGTTCGCTGATTTCAGCCGCCGCCCAGCTGTTGCCGGAACCGACCGCTTCAGGAACAACACCGTCATTAAGCGGTGTTTCCGAGTAGGATTCATTGAACCGGCTGTCAACTTCGACCTTGCCGCCGTTTGCGTCAAGCGCGCAGTTATACTGAGCCGCGACATTCATTTCTATTGATACCGAACAGGAATTGGCAAGCGGCGCCTTGTCGCGTACGGTTACTTCCAGGATATGTGTATCTTCGGACAGAACCAGGTTTTTAACAGTGATGATCTTTTTTTTATCGACGCTTTCAAGTGACCATAACTTTTTATCCAGCGACGCTTTGTTAAGGCGGACTTCCGTATCATTTTCATTGATAGGATTTTTATCATCGGTAAATGTGAGAAGTATCGTCCCGGGTGCTTTCTTCAGCCATCCCAGCGGAATTACGGCAGAATCTGATGAAACGGATATTTTTTTCCCGTCAACCATTACATCCTGAAGCTGCGGCGGCTTTATATCGTCAAGCACCATCCATGAAGGCTTCTCCGTAACAATTGCGGTCATCTGGTTAAAGAAATCTTCAGTGCGGAGTGTGATGCCTGCTTCGGTATATTTTCTTTCTGACCAGATGTTTTTGCCGTCACGCACCCATATATTCTGCTGAGATGAAGAAAAACGAAGCCGCACAGGTGTGCTTGAGTGCACTGTGAACACTCCCTTGCCGGTCTGATCTACCGCAGTGATGCAATCGATCCGGAAATCATCTCCCGGCCCGAAGTCAAGCATATTCACTGTGTTTTTCTTAATATCGCCGGTATGCACCGAAGGCATCTTTTTGTCCGCCGCAGCAAAAGTCAGGGTTCCGTCATCTCCGGCAGATTCAATAACGGGTGAAATCCACGCATAATCGTGCGAAGCAGCCCGCATACCTGCATACCGCTCAGGCATATACAGTTGCGCGCGAAGTTTCATCGTCCCCGCATCCGGGTCTGCTGAACCGATAATTGATTTTCCTGTAATAAGATCAGACCCTCCGAGAGTAAGGACGAGCCCCGCACCGGTCTCTTTCGCATTTTGTATCTCATACCTGCATGAATGCGCCTCATTATAAATTACAATCGATTGCCCTGCTAAAAGTCTCGCACGGTTTTTTTTATCCGAAGAAAGAGTAACTTCCCGTGTGAGAGGCTGCAGCGAAACCACTTTCCCGGTAATCATGCCCGCCTGAGTGATCATTAATGGACCGCACTCAAGACTTCCCCCGTTGATCATCCACGCGGATTCAAACTCTCTTTCCCTGCTGAGCCGGACCAGTGCTTTTTGCGCCTGCACGGTTATTCCTTCAGCGGTTGATTCTTTATTTACAGGAACCTTAATGGAAACCCTTTGTCTGTCCGGAAGTGAGAAAAAATAGTCTGTTGATTCATGGCTTACTTCAATACACACAGGTGTTCCCTGCTTTCCCGCTTTACCGGTCGGAATTTCGCGGATTTTGGTTATCGAAGATTTTTCCCAGTACGGTTCATGCACGGATACAAACACTGATTCTACATCTTTTCCAGTATTACGCTGCAGGAGATACTTCAGGACATGATTGTTTTTGCCCGTCGGAGAGACTTTGCCGTCGCAGACAAATAATTCATCACTCTTCGGCAGTGCGTGAAAAGCAAAACCCAGTCCGGGTTTCTGGGCAACATTCCAGCGCGCAGTGAAGGGCGCACCCGGCCGGGCGCGCTGCACATTTTCAAGATGTGAAAAACCCGAGCCCTTGTATCCGGCAAAGGAACCTTTATACCCGGCTTTCCCAAGCGCGGGATCGTCGTAGAGCGCCCCGTAGGGGATACCTTTTCCCGCAAGGGTACCTTCGGTCTGAGGACTGCCGAGCGTGATGTGTTCGATTTCAAAAGATCCCTGGGGGCCATGAAAAGAAAAATCATGCTGTGAACCGCCGGCAACATCAAAAATATCTATCATATAGGAAAGACCGGCTGGTTTTTCTATTACGGAAAAAATTCTGCGGTACCGGGTGGTATCATCATATGTCCCATCTGCATGCATGGTCATTGCATGCACCATGGCAAGATCATTCAGATGGACGAGGCGTCCCGGAAATTTGCTGTCCTGCCGTTTCTGATTAACTACTACTGTGTTATGACTTACCGAATTAATTGACCATGAATAAATCCCGGGAACAAATGCATTCATAAAATCAGGATAGCCGAGATCAGGGGTAAGCCTTGAGCCGAGAGCGAAGGAATCAAGGTTGAGGCGGTCATAATGCGTGTGCGCGCCATGAAGCCCGTAGAGTACGGAAGTTCCGACAAGGTTTTTCCGGTCATTCAGAATCACAAGGCCATACCCGTCGAAGGCGCGGCTTGGGAAATTCAGACTGCTGCCTCCGGTCTGTATTGCGCGCTCCATGTCGGTTACCCAGCTTTTGTCTGAGTTAAAAATATCTTCATATGAAATAACCGCTCCGGGTGAATAGTTTGCCCGGCTGAGCAGTTTTGCAATCGCGGTATCACGCGACGCGATATAGCCGGTTTTAAGTGCGGAAAGCTGCGGCAAAAACGGGCCAGAGGTAAGATTGCCGCCGTCTCCGAGTGACGGGGTAAAAGTATCGCCGCAAATAAGTTTGGCGGAGTAGGCGGTGAGCTGATGAAATTTAATATCGCTTATCATATTCACTCCGAGCTTTGCAAGCTGCGGAGCCATGGAAGCAAGTTCATTAACCCAAATCAGATTGTATCCGAGCGATTCATACGGAATACCGTCTTTGAAAACATAGTTAAACAGCGCCCAGTCAATACCCATACTTCCCCAGCCTTCATTTCCCTCGTTTTTCATAAGCCAGTTAAGCGTTTCTTCCGTCGGGCCTGTCTGCCGTGCAATAAGCGCGGTAAGGAGCGCTTTCTGATGCATCCCGAAATTACCGCGTATTTTTGCGCCCCTGATGTGAGTGATAATATCATCAAGAATATTTGCTTCAATAAAGTCCTGTAAATCGCGGAGTGAGCGGTTTGTATGCTCTGAAAGAGTACTCAGCGAAGTATCACGTGAAAACACATCATAGATATTGTCATATGCCTCGGGTAGAATTTGGGCGGTTTTTTGAGCTTCCCAGATACTGTTAAGGATTTTACCCGGATATTTACCGCTCATCAGTTCTCCGTAACGGGATTGATACGCATAATCCATCTCCGGGTATACTTCCGCAAGGCGGATAAGCATCAGCGCCGCTGCCCGTCCATATTTAATATCCCCAGTAAGAAGGTACGCACGGGAAAGATCTAAAAGACCGGGAATAGTATATTTATCATAGAACCAGTGATTGTAATACGCCACAAACCAGAATTTTTCACCCGGCCCCTTCCATCCCCAGCCGTTATCGCTGTATTGACCTTTTAAAGCTTTCTTATCCTGGAAATCGCTCATGTAATATGCGAAATAATCATTATCAGGAAATAATTTTCCGCACAAAGGGCATTTAACTTTAAACGGCTGCGCGGGGTCAATTATTTCAGGATAGGTGCCGCGTTTATAGATATCTTTTCCGCAGTCAGGGCAGCCCATAGTACCTACATTGAATGCGCGCGGCACATCCGAGGGGGTAATTCTCCAGCGTATTTCTTCAGGTTTCATATTAACCCAGAACGCAGTACGGTTGATTAATCCCTGCAGAATATTTTTTGCGGTTTGGTCAGTATTGACCATGTTCCGGGCAGCAGCGGTTTCTTCAGGAGTCCAGAGAGTGCGGGCTGTTTTGGGGCCATAGATACTTTTTTTAAACGTGCTGCCTCCAGAGTCTTTTCCGGTAAAAAACAGAGTAATATTCCTGAATCCGGCTTTGTCCTCAAAATGCCCCTGGCTTCCGTCGAAAGTAAGCGCGACCACTACTGTTTTGGCTTTGAGTTTAAGTAAACTGCCCTGAGCCAAATTTTCACTTTGCCAGGGCGTCCATGCAGTAATATTTTCACCGGTTCCTGCGGAGGCGGTAACATTGGCCGAAATAAGGGGTTTAACCGAAAACGGTATCCTGTCTTCAGGTGTTTTCCCGAGTGCGTCCCAGTCTTCTTCAGAAAACACCGCCGCCTGAAGAAACGGCACCCGGTCATCTCTGGTGCAAGATGCGGTGTATTCACAGTATACGCCGAGCACATCAATATAATTAGGCACCTGTATTCTTTTCCCTACAAGCACTTTGCCCACATATTTTCCCGCGCTATCGCCTTCAATAAGAACAATATTTTGCTTATCATCAATGTTTACATCCCATCCCGGTATCATACCGCCGTCAATATAATCTTTTGATAGCGCAGCATTTATTGCCCGGCGCGCTTCCCATTTGCCGCCGGGAAAAACCGGACCTGACATTTTTTTAACCGGTTCAGTGATTTTTTTTTCAGCTGCCGCGCTTGCAGCCGACACAGCTGACGCAGATACCCCGCTCATTTGTACCGCCTTGTCTTTAAATATTGTATATGTTTTCATAATTTCGTCTTCCGAAAGCGCATGTGAAAATATTTTTACCTCATCCATTGCGCCGATAAACTTCCAAGCCTTGATTGCATTCAACCCAAGCGTCACTTCCGCCGCGTTGTTGCCAATGACGCCGCTTCCGGCAGTACTTTCACCAACTTTTTTTCCATTAAGGTACAGTAATATTTTGTCCTCCTCACGGACGGCTGCAATATGCTGCCACACGCCTTTACCCGAAGGTTCGCCGACTGCAAAAGCATACCGTGAGCCGTTATTCGCACGGAAATTTATTTTTTTCTGATATAAGCCGATCCACCATCCCGATTCGCTGCCGGAACCGGTCCACCTGGAGATAAAAACCTGGTCAGAATCTGTTTCGGGTTTAACCCATAAGGAGATGGAAAAATCTTCCTCAAAGGCGGTAAATTCGGGATTACCAAAGAATACGCTTGCATTTCCGTTAAAATAAAGAGCACCGCCGCTCAGGCCCTTAACCCATGTAGCACCGGCAATGCGTCCGGGAATTTTATTTTTTGACGAATCGCTGACGGCTGTGCCTTTTTCTTCATCCAGCTTCCACCAGGCGGCAGGATCTTCAGCCTGTGTAAAAAGTGGAAAAAGCAGAAAGAAAAAAATGATACGGTGAATAAGTAATTTCATATAACCTCCTATTGTCCTCATGACATCAATAGTATACATCAAAAAAGTCGTTTTGTCAATAGTCTTGGGTTTTTTCAATAGGCATCGTGGAAGGGTTTCGCAATCGGTAATTCAGGCAGAGGTATATTTTTTTCTAAAAGCACCGTGGAAGAGGTTAAAAAACTAAAATCCAATCTGACGTTTGCGGCTGCCATCCTGGCAGCCTGCTGCACTCGACAAGCGTGGAAAAACCTCGGCCTCCTGCCGTTTTCCCACGCTTGACGCCGATTGGATTTTGAGTTTTTGAACCTCTTCCACTTGCCTATTTAAAATAAGACTACAAAAAACCGCTCTGAATTACCGATTGCGAAATCCTCCCACTTGGCTATTGAGAGCAACTCTAATGTTAAACAGAGATGCTCTGAATTACCGATCGGCGAAATCCTTCCACTTGGTTATTGAAAATAATTCGCCTTCTGCAAATCAGCCGCCCGGAACTACCGGGAGCAGACCATCAGGAATGGGCTTAAAAAATCGGCACTTGGCGAACGAATAGGCTCGTAAATAAAATCAGTTCCTGCATATCTGCTCTAAATTTTGTACAAAAAATTTTTTTGAATTGCAGTTTTAATTTTTTTATCCAAGGTCCATAGCTGGTGCTGCCCTTGATAACAGGAAAATATGATTGCAGAATCGATTAAGCCGATACCTTTTTGAATAAATTGATTTTTATATGATAAAAATCCTGCGTGCGTAAAAATATCAACGATAATAGATTTTGGTAAATTGTTATATAGTTCGATGATAATTTTCGATTCTGATGTTGATCTAACTCCTTGCAGTAGTTCTCCAAAAATAAAATCAGTGCAGATAATTTTATTACCGAGAAGCAACTCAGATACTTCCTGGAAATATTTATCACTTTTATTTAAAAACTCTATCCATATCGATGTATCCAGCAAAACCATGTACGTTCGAAAGGAAGGGGCCTTATAATTTTCTGTTTAAAGTACGAATTTTTACAAACGTTGAGTGTTTAAGATTCAGAGGTTTGATAGTGATGTTTTTTATAAGTTCTTTTACTTTTTGCTGTGAGACCCATTCGTTTAAAGCGATTTTTAACGATTCTGTAATATTTTTTGCCTGTGAGTAATTTTGGACAGACCTTATTAAATCATCTGGTATAATTGCGGTAACTTTCATACGATAGATCATACGATAGTGTGCCGTATATGTCAATAGGCACCGTGGAGGGTTTTACAATCGGGGATTTGCAGCGGCGTTGAAAGCATATAAAATGCAGGGTGCAATTTTTTATGCTTTCGCCGAGTGCCGACGCTGCCACGATGGCATGACGTCAGGCGCTGTCGCGCCTTCCTTTCTCAATAGTTGCGGGTCCCCGCCTGCGGCGCCCGCAACTATCTGGGTCAAACGTCCGCAAAAATCCCCGGTTGTAAAACCCTTGTCATTGACTTATTGTCATAGTAAAATAAGCAAATATACGAACATTACATGAAATACCGAAAACCGCCTGAACAAAACGATGCAGATGAAGAACCCTATCTGCCGCATGTAAAAAGAATCAAAGATATTTTAATAGAAAGAATTCACCGCGGCGAATTAAAACCCGGCGATCAGATCCCGCGTATCCGCGCACTTGCACAAGAATTTAATGTGAGCCGGAGGCCGATTGAGATGGTGTTTAATTCGCTAAAACGCGAAGGGTTTATCCGGACAGTGCCAACCCGGGGCGCCTTTGTACAGCTCAATCCGCCGCCTAAAGGCAAAACACCTCTCACGCTCTGCATTCCTGCCGGTCTGCATATTCAAAAAACACTTGAAGTGTTAGCTTCTGATTTTTCAAAAATGTCTGACAGCCGCATCGATATTGTTCCATGCAGTATACGGGAAATATCTGAACGGCTTGCACGGGGTAAAGGTGTCGATTTGACTGTACTTACCGAACAGCAAATCTACAAACCCGCGTTTAAAAAATATGTAACAAATTTATCACGTCACTTTTTAAAAAACCGTGATATCTCGCCTGATGATATCAGCCGCCGCATCCATGCATTTGCATGGAAAAGAGAAAGCCGTATCCGTTTCGTTCCGTTTCTTTGGGCGCCGGTCGCGCTTGTATACCGGACTGATCTTTTCAATCCCTCTACCGATACCGCAATTTCACCGGACTGCACCTGGGAAGAATTTATACCTATATGTAAGAAAGTATTGGCGAATTGTCCTGAAAATAAAAAATTTATCGGATTCGACAATACACCGATTCTTCACGTGCTGAGTATGCTGATTTATCAGTATAATGGCCGTATGTTCAATCAAATCGGCAATCTGTGCAGGCTCGATACCAGACAAACCGCAGATGCCCTGAAGCTTTACCGTGAACTCGCTGAAGTACACGGCATAGCAAGCCCGCGCTACCTCAGTAATTATCCCGGGGTCGATGAACGCACGCGACCTGGCATTAATCGCGACGATTATTTTTTATTCGGAAATACCGCCTCAATGTACAAATCGTTTATCTTTTTCCAGCATTACCGTAATACTGCCGGTGATTCGCTTCCGTTTGACATCTGCATGCCTCCGCTTTTGCGGCGTGATATTACCCGCATCACCTTCGCGTCTTTGTCAGTATCGGATTCTTCTCCGCATTGTGAAAAAGCATGGGAGTTTATTGCATACGTACTCTCAAAAGAGGCTCAGCTGAAAATCGGACAGATGATGTACGGCTTGCCAGTCCGCAGTGATATACCGCTCAGTCAGTTCAATGCTGGAGCCCCCGTGAAAAATTACGGAATTTTTGAAACGATGCTGAAAAAAATGGATTTTTACATACACGCCCCGCATGAAGAAATCGACGCCATTCTTTTAAAGAATGTAGCGTACCTGCTGGAAGGCCTCGTTGATGAAAAAACCGCCTGCCGGAATATAGCAGGACAAATTAATACCTTTATTACAAAAGGACGCGCGCTTGCCTCTCACCGGCAGATTTCACGGGCCCGGAATGACTAAAAAAAATTGCAGGGCGTAATATGAAATTTCGTCCATGCATTGATCTTCATCAGGGTAAAGTAAAACAAATTGTCGGCTCAACACTCCGCGACGACGGCGCCGTTAAAGAAAACTTCGTTTCAGAGAAAAATGCGGCATGGTATGCGCAGTTATACCGTAAGGATAATCTTTCCGGCGGGCATATTATCAAACTCGGATCGGGAAATGACGAAGAAGCAATGAGTGCACTCGCGGCATGGCCGTCGGGAATGCAGGTCGGAGGAAACATCACCGCTGATAACGCAAAGGTCTGGCTTGATAACGGAGCATCGGCAATTATCATCACATCCTATGTGTTCAATGCCGGCACAATCAATATTGAAAACCTCCGCAAAGTGTCGGGTATTACCGGACGCGAACGGCTTGTGCTCGACCTCAGCTGCAGGATAAGAGATGGACAATATTATATTGTCACCGATAGGTGGCAGCAGTGGACATCTCAACGTCTTGACCGGGCACTGTTTGAACACCTCTCACAATTTTCATTTGAGTTTCTTATTCATGCCGCCGATGTTGAGGGAAAGATGGCAGGCCCGGACCGCAGGCTACTTGAAATAATTTCAAAGGATTGTCCCGTACCCTGTGTATACGCCGGCGGAATTTCAAGCAAAGAGGACATTCAGCTCATGCACACACTGAACTCAGGCGCCAAAGCACCCATTGATTTTACTGTCGGCAGCGCGCTTGATATTTTCGGCGGCAGCGGTCTACGTTACCAAGAAGTAAAGTGGTACATATTCTCGTGATTCTTCATTCCGTACCTATCTAAGAAACGCAGATAATCAGTCTATTAAGTTTCATTTTTCAAACATATAGAGGCAGGTTTTACCGAAATCGAAACAGATTAGACTTATTATTCACACAATTTTGGTATAGGCTGGTGGGATAATTTCACTAGTTGTAATTTAGCGCAGAGACTTTTAGTAGAAGTTTATTTTCAATAGCCAAGTGGGAGGGTTTCGCAATCGGTAATTCAGAGCGGCTTTTGAGTAGACTTATTTTAAATAGCCAAGTGGAAAGGTTTCGTAAGCAGTAATTCATGAGGCGTAAAGAATGAAAAAACGGCAGGATGCCGCATTTTTTTCATTCTTTCCGAGTGCAGCCGCTGCCAGGATGGCAGTGGCAAACGTCCG
>Ga0180007_10002784_pt1 | contig 20305 bp, 23 predicted proteins | sample MM_PC_MetaG_FD_121122 | JGI IMG/M metagenome (GOLD analysis project Ga0180007, IMG submission 121122) | Groundwater microbial communities from the Aspo Hard Rock Laboratory (HRL) deep subsurface site, Sweden - MM_PC_MetaG | ecosystem: Environmental > Aquatic > Deep subsurface > Groundwater... | reverse complement strand
CTCTGAAAAGGAGTTGGTCAAGGCACCTGAACCAAACGTGGTCGCCAGTCCGGCAACCGTAGGGGCATGTCAGGTGCGGGCGCAATGATCTATATTGTTGGTCTTGAAAACAGCCCGGAAAAGCGTTTGCATCTGATAGGAGTCTTCGTTGATGCTTCTGGCGCAGGAAACCCCTGCCAGGGCATTGGGTCCGCTTTCCTCGATAATGGTCTTGAATTTTTTTGCCACAAGGTCCAGGGCTTCATCCCAGGAGGCTTCTCTGAAAGCGTTGTTTTCCTTGATTTACGGCGTGGTCAGTCTTTCGTCGGAATAAATAAAATCAAACCCAAACCGTCCCTTTACACAAAGGCGCCCTTGGTTGGGGGCACCCTTTTTCACCCCTGTTACCTTGAGAATTTTTTCTTCCTTGACATGGAGCCATTGCTGGCAGCCACCCCCCGGGGGGATTCGCTCAGAATCTCCATGCCGGCTTTTGCTTTTGTGGTACAGGATACGACCAGGTCTTCTTCTCTTTTTATCTCAACCACACACATATTGCAGGATCCTTTGGAACCACCGGTGTCAAGATGACAAAGGGTCGGAATCCTGATTTTATTTTGCTTGGCCACATCAAGGATGGTCTGACCGGTTTGAAATGTGCATTGCCGGTTGTTGAAAATGATACTAGGGTTCATCTTGGATATCTCCTTCCATCTTTATGCCTCATTTGACATAACGATCTTTAATAGTATGGGGTATTTTATTTGTCAAGTGGCCAGTTGTTGCATGTGGAGACCTTTATATATCCGTGATCCGGAAGGCTGCAGGATGGACAGTTTATGGGAGGCAGGGTGAAAATTTAAAAAATTGAATTTGGTAATATTTTGATATGAGTTGTTAATTCATAAGGTTAGGTTTTGGTTTGCCGGATCCCAATTCAGCGAGTTCAAAAAAATAAACTTTTCAAGGGGTCGCTGCCGGTTATTGGGGCACCCAAGGGGGCGGCGGCAGGTGAAGGTAAAATTAAATAGTGTAAAAAGGTCTTTAAAAACAGATGGGTTATGATCTGTATGAAATTATTTTATGGGCGTGGCATGGCCGTTGCATTAAAATAAATCACTAAATAAATAATAAATTTTTTCATCTTTATTCCTTTTCTGGAAGAGGCTGCCGGGTAACAACTTGGCAGCCTTTTTCAGTTTTGGAAGACCAAACAATTCTCCAGGCGCCGTTCAATTTCCGAAGTAACCAGGTTGTATGAAACAGAATCCATGTCCTGGTAGCGTGTTTTAAACTCCAATGCCATAATGGGCGCCGGCAGATAGGCAATCTCCGGCATAAAAGCATCCTCGAGCAGAACCACCTGCATTCGCTGCTGTAATTGCCGGGCCCGGTTTTGCCCGGCAATGGCCATCTCCCCGATTTTTACTCCGGCCTTGTCTGCGGCAAGGTCTGAAAAGCTGAATCCGGAACCATTCTTTGCATCATCCATCTCCTTGGCAAGCCCGATGAAATTGGCAAGTCTGCCCGAGGTTGAAACCGTCAGGGCTGCAGAAACCAGAAAATGCTGGGCCAGATCCTCTCTGTTGCGGAGAAGGAGTTTTGTGGGGGAAAGATCGGCAATTTTATCTTCAAGTGCCGGATCGATGACCGCTTCCAGGCGCTGGCCGCTGACCCAAAGCGCCAATACCTGGAAAAGGGCTTTGTTCTCCTGGACAGGGGTGTTAGATATCTTTGATTGTTCGGAGGCAAAGGCAAACATGGGCTGCAACAGGGTAACAAGGGGGGTCGGCCTGCCAAGGGCCTGATGGGAAAGTCTGGCCAGTTCGTTGTGGTATCTCACCAGCCGTGCCTGGTGGTCCGGCGGGACAAGCTCTTTTTTGATTTGGGCTTTCAGATTTTCGGCTGCCATAGGATTCAATTCATACCGAACCATTGGGGGAATGCCGTTAATATAAATCTGTTTTATCCCCTTACGGGTTTTGTAAAGGTTTTCATAGGGGCCCAGGTGCAGGAAAAACTGGTGAAGACCTGCCAGCAAAGGTTTGGCAATGGGCTCTGGTATGGCAATTTGTCCGATTCTAATGGTGTGAATCCCAAGAATACCGCCCCTTTCCTTCACCATCACAGACAAGTTGATACAGTTTCCCAAAAAATTTTCAGGTATTTTTATGGTGGCAACGGCAGTTAACAAACCGGGAGACAGCTTTACCCGGGAGACAAAATTTGGAATGCCCATTGCCTTTGAAACGCCATATTCCAACAATAAAGAAAGATCCGCCTCGGAAAGGGCCATGGTTTTTCCAGGGCTTTTTCCATGCGTGTCAAATCTGTGTTCCTGGATAATTCTTTTGACCTGTTGGATCTTGTTTTGGGAAAGATCCGTTTCGGGAAGAACACGGGGATACCTTTCTATGGCGAGTATGGCAAAGGCAGCCGGCAACAGAAGGGCACTTACAAAAAACAAAAAAAAGAATCGGTTAAAAAGTGTTTTCATTTTGTGATCTGCTTTAGGGACCGGATAATTTCATCGTTTTCAGGAAAGCGGTTTTCCTGGTGTTTTGAAAAAACAAGCCTGCCATCGGCCACAATATCATACACACCATTGGATCCGGGAATCAGTTTTGGCAAGTAGCCCAGTTTTTGTTTCAGGATGTCTGCCAGACCGGCAGCCCGTGGCTGATAATTTCAGATGGAACAATAGGTGATTTTGATATCCATTTTCTTTGCCTTCTAAAATAGTGGAATGGGGAGTAGCTGATCCGAACCCTTATGTAACAATTTTTTTAGGATAGTTCAAATTAAATGGGATTTGTCCGGGTCCTCTTAATTTTAACGCAAAAAGACTCGACAAGCATCACAGAATGGTTTTTAATGCATGGGGTTAGGCGTTCTTTGGTATTGAATTTTGCGCGGTCCGGTCGTGGAATAATGATAAAACGCAAAAATGTCTGACCCAGAACAGCCGGGCCGCGGTTTAAACGCTGAGAAAATGAAAAAACACTTAACAAGGAGTTCCCATGCACTTCCATATGCCTGTAAAACTTTATTTTGGTCCTGGAGAGATTCAAAATCTGACCCGGATACTCTCCCATGAGCTAAAGGTGAAAAATCCGATTATCGTTACCGATAAAGGCATTGCGGATTCAGGTCTGCTGGGGATAGTGACCGAAATGCTCCCGGGGATACGGGTTTTTGATGCCATTGAGGCAAATCCGAAATCCGATACCATTAATGCCATTGCCCAAGAGTTGCGCCAGATAAAACCGGATCTGATCATCGGCCTTGGTGGGGGAAGCCCCCTGGATGCCGGCAAAGCCCTGGCGCTTTTGGCAACCAATGCGGGAAAAATTGAGGATTACGAGGGCCGTGAAAAATATATCAAGGACCCCCTGCCGTTTCTGGCCATTCCCACCACCTGCGGGACGGGCAGTGAGGTGACCTGGGTATCGGTGATCACCGATGTGACCCGGAAATTTAAAATGAGCATAAAGGGACCCAAATTGTACCCGGTTGTTTCCATTGTGGACCCGGACCTGCTCAAAACCCTGCCCAAAGCCATGATTGCCGCAACCGGTCTGGATGCCCTGACCCATGCTGTTGAGGCCTATTTGTCCAAGCCTGCCACGCCCATAACCGATAGGAATGCCCTGGCGGCTGTGCAATTGATTCTGGGTGCCGTGGAAGGCGCTTTTACAGATATTGAAAACAACCATTGCGACCGGGAAAGCCTGATGTATGGGTCTACCATTGCAGGCTTTGCCTTTGGCAATTCCGATGTGACCGCGGTTCACTGTATTTCCGAATCCATCGGGGCCCTTTATGATGTGCCCCATGGGGTGGCCAATTCCATTTTTCTGCCCCATGTGCTGGCCTATAATCTAGTGGCCTGTGTGGAGAAAATGGCAGATCTTGCCCGGAAAACGGGGTTTTCAGCTGTGGATGACAGGAACGCCGCCAAATTGTTCATCACCCATATAACACAACTTTCTAGGCGGCTGGGGATACCCGCGTTCAAAGACCTGAACATTCCCAGAAATCAGTTTGAGACCATAGCAGACATGTCTTTTCGCAACAATTCAAATAGCTCCAACCCAAGGCCCCTGGTGCAAAAGGATTATTTGAAAATACTGGAAGCGGCATTTTCCAATGGCAAGGAGTGTTGTGGTGGAATTTAATCCTTGTATGAAGCACCAGCTCATCCGGAAAATTGCCAGGGAGTTTTCCGAAAATGAGATCAAGCCACAGGTTGCAGAACTGGACAGGGATGCAAGGTTTCCCCATGACATTGTTGAAAAAATGAAACCCCTGAACTTTTTCGGGCTCCAGGTTCCCAAACACCTTGGCGGTGCCGGGCTGGATTCTATCAGTTATGCCATTGTCGTGGAAGAAGTGTCCCGGGTGTCGGCCGCACTGGGGCTTTGTGTGACCGTTCACAACAGTGTGGGTATCTTTCCCATCTTGAAATTTGGCAATCCGGAACAGATTGAACGCTTTGTCCCGGCCATGGCCGCTGGCGACTCCATCGGTGCCTTCTGCCTGACCGAAGCCAATGCCGGATCCGATGCCGGGGGGGTGGAAACAACAGCCAGAAAAATCCAGGACGGGTATCTCATCAACGGGACCAAAATTTTTGTGACCAATGGGGGGGTAGCCGGCACCATACTGGTTTTTGCAGTGACAGAAGACGATCAAAAATCTGCCAACGTCTTTATCGTGGAAAAGGACCGTCCCGGATTTTTGGTGGGAGAAATAGAAGACCTCTGCGGCATGCGGGCCAACCCTGTTTCTTCTCTTTTCTTTGAAGATTGCAAGGTGCCCGGAAAAAATCTGTTGGGCAAATCGGGCCAGGGATTAAAGATCGGGCTTACCGGTCTTGACACGGGGCGTATCGGTATTGCAGCCCAGGCCCTTGGCATTGCCCAGGCTGCGTTTGAAGATTCCGTGGCCTATGCCAAAGAACGCCAGCAGTTTAACCAACCCATTTCCCGGTTCCAGACCATCCAGAACTATCTGGCAGACATGGCAACCCAGATTGATGCAGCAAGGCTTTTGGTCTATCGGGCAGCCGATTATAAGGACAGGAACCTTCCTTTTTCCGCCCAGGCCTCCATGGCCAAGCTTTATTGCAGCGACACGGCAAGAAAGGTCACGGATATGGCGGTTCAGATCCACGGCGGCTATGGGTACAGCAAGGAATATGATGTGGAACGGTATTTCAGGGATGCCAAGGTGACCCAGATTTATGAGGGTACAAGCGAGGTACAGCGAATGGTCATCGCAAAAAATATTCTGACCCAACCCAGCTAATCCCAGGACAATTAGGTAAAAACAATGAAAATATTTAAGATACTTGTATGTATAAAACAGGTGCCCATGGTTTCGGAACTTCCCTGGGATGCCAAAACAGGCACTCTGAAGCGGGAACTGGCCCAGGGCATGATGGACCCTTCCTCAAGACGGGCCCTTGAGGCCGGCCTTCAGATAAAGGAAAACCGGGCGGAGCTGGGGGAAAAAACCCAGATAACCGTGCTGTCCATGGGGCCTGCCATGGCCATGGAAACCCTTTACCAGGCCAAATCCCTGGGAGCGGATAAGGGAATCTTGCTTTCCGACCGGGCCATGGCAGGGGCCGACACTTTTTTGACCTCGTTTATTCTTGCCAGGTTTATAAAACAAGAAGTTCCGGATGTGGATCTGGTGCTCTGCGGTTCCCAGACCAGCGACAGTGAAACCGGGCAGGTGGGACCCCAGCTGGCAGAGGAATTGTCCATCCCGGCCATAGGGTATGCCGCTGATATCCAATTGCAGGGACACAAGGTTCGGGTCCAGCGTCATGTGGATGATTTTTTTGAAGTGCTTGAGATGGACCTTCCCGGCCTTGTGACCATTGACCAAGCCGCCTACACCCCCCGGTATGCAGCCTTCGGCGGGGTACAGGATGCCTTCGGGACGACAGATATCATCCGGGTGGATGCAAAAAGCCTGGGACTTGATGAAAATTTTAACGCGGTAAAGGATTCTCCCACCCGGATTGTGGATGTCTATTCCCCCACCACCCGAAAAGAAAACAGGGTATTTAAAGGGACGGCCAAAGCGGTTGTGGATCAGCTTTTTGAGGATTATGGGAAAATTATCAGCAGCGCCATGGGCAAGGACCTGAAGGGCCAGGGGGAGAAAATATGACAACAGCAACTGATATCTGGGTATTGGGCGATTACCGGAACTATTTCCAAAGCCGGGTCACCCTCCAGATCCTTGCCCGGGCCACCCATCTTGCCGCAAGCACAGGGGGAAAAGTGTGTGCCGTGGTATTCGGCCATGGGATGGACGAATATGTGGGGGAGTATATTGCCCATGGGGCCAAAAAGGTTTATGTAGTGGATGATCCGGCATTAAAGACCTATGCTGTTGAAACCTATTCATTTCTCATGACCCGGCTGGTGGAAAAATTTAAACCGGCAACCCTTTTGGTGGGGGCCACCCGGTTTGGCCAGGAGATTGCCCCACGGGTGGCAAAACAATTGAAAACCGGGCTGACAGCCGATTGCATTGACCTTGAAATCGATCCCAAGGGCCGTCTGGTTCAGATTGCCCCTTCCTTTGGGGGAAATTTGATCGCCCGGATCATCACGCCTCATAAAAGACCCCAGATGGCCACCATCCGTCCCGGAACCTTCCAGGAACTGGCCCATGACGACACGGCCAAAGGCCAGATCATCCGTCTTGCGTTGCCGACAGATATGCCCACAGAAAAAATTCGGTGTATTTCCTCTGAGTACAAACCCTCCAAGGCCAAGGGGATCGAAAAGGCCGATATTGTGATCACCGGTGGCAGAGGAATGGGCAGCAAAGGTAAATTTAAAAAATTGTTTGAGTTGGCCGCCCTCATGAACGGGGAAGTGGGTGCAACCCGGCCCGTGGTGTATGCCAACTGGATCGGCCATGACGCCCTTGTGGGCCAGGCCGGAAAAGCGATTAAACCCAAGGTTCTTTTTGCCTTCGGAATCAGCGGGGCCATCCAGCATACGGCTGCCATTGCGGATGCCAACTTTATTGTGGCCATCAATAAAAATCCCAACGCCACCATGATGCGAATGGCAGATGTGGCCATTGTCGCAGATGCCAACCAGGTGTGTTCCGGGATTATCCGGGCCATAAAAGAAAATATCAGAGATTGAGCCGATTGTTCGGATAAAAGGAAAAAAATATGCATGCATTTGACAGGGATATCGGGTTTGTTCAGACATCAGACAATGTGTTGACTACCATTATGTCAGATCAATGGTCCATTAATCATGTGCCCAACGGCGGATATATTATGGCCATGGTGACCCGGGCCATGCTGGGGGATGATAAAAAGCTTGTTGCCTGTATTGCCACGGCAAACTATATGGAGCGGTGCGACCCTGCACCGGCTCAAATCTTTGTGGAAACCATTGGTGAATCCAGGCATTTTATCCGGAAGCAGGCCCGGCTTGTCCAGGAAAACAAAGAGAGAATTCGGGCCATGGCAACTTTTATAAAGCCCGGGGATACGCCTCTGCCCCATCACTATGAAAAAGAACCTGAACAGATGGCCCCGCCGGATCTGTGCTTGAAAGTCCCGTCCATGGGGGGCGGATATTCCCTCTTTGACCAGGTGGACATGCGCCTGGATCCAGGGTGTGCCGGGTGGACAAGTGGAACACTGACGGACAGATCCGTTCAGAAAGGATGGATCCGGTTTAAGGAAAAACGTGAAATTGATGTGCCGGCCATTACTTTTTTTGCCGATTGTTTCCCCCCTTGTATTTTTGCCAGCCGGGGCATGCTTGCCTGGGTTCCCACCATTGAATACTCCGTGAATGTAAGGCAATTGCCCAAGGCGGGCTGGCTCCGGGGGATTTTTACCACCCGGTTCATATCCAGCGGTCTGGTGGAAGAAGACGGAGAAATTTGGGACGAAGCAGGGAGTTTGGTTGCCATTTCCCGGCAGATTGCCAAATATCATCCTCCCCTGAACTAGCGGGCGGAAACGGACCCAGGTCAGATTTTTGTAAGGCCTTGGTATCGGATCTGGCATAAAAAAAGACAGCCACCCTGGCAAGGGGCGGCTGCCTTTTTTTGGAGGCAAAACAAATAATACATTAAGGAGGGCTGTTTGTCTATCCTGCTACGTCAACCCCAGCGTCACATCCGATGGAGTCGGCGGTTTCACATTCAAAGTTAAATTGTCTTGTGTCAACATGTCCAATTTCTCTTTCTTCGTCACTTTCAATATAGTTGCTGCTGCTCTTATATTCGCTCATTGTAATATCCTTATCTTTGAGTTTGGGTCATTCTTTTTTTGTGCTGCTAAACAATCCTGATTTTGATTGTCCGTTGCGTTAAACATACTATGGACATAAAACTATAAGTTGTCAAGGAAAAAGTTTATTACTCCTAACTTTTTATGGAGAACGAAATTGAAACCCGGTGCCTGAAAAAAGCCTGAATTCTTCTTGACTTGTCCTTTCCCGAATTTTATAAATGAATGACTATCCATCAAGTGTCATAATTGTCCTGCCTTCGCGCGCTCAGAAGGCCGGGCAGAGAAAAAGTATTTCCTTGAAATTCCATGAAGAACCCTTAGACTTTAGGGATAAGGCAACCAACCATAACCAACAAAAGGTGATTTCATGACAGAAATGATTTTTGAGTTTTTGAGCAAGGTCGGTTTCACACATCCGCTCCATCCTGCCCTGACCCATATTCCCATGGGAATGGTTATGGGAGCGGTTGTATTCAGGCTCGCTTCTTTTTTACCCAGACTGAAGTTTTTGGCAAAAACAGGGTATCATTGCGTTATTCTGGGGCTTTTGGGAATAGCACCGACCGCTTTTACAGGATACCTGGACTGGCAGCATCGGTATGCGGGCGCATGGGAGTTTTTAATCATCTTGAAGATGGTGCTGGCAAGTATCCTGACCGTTGTCCTGGTCTCCATTGCGTTTATGGATGACCCCGAGAACCCCAAACTGGACAAAAAAACCGGATTTTATATTTTGATCGTTCTGCTGGCCATTGGTCTTGGCTTTTCAGGCGGTGAACTGCAATACGGATAAAGGAGTATGATAATGATGAAAAAAAGTGTTTTAATCTGGGCGGCTGTGTCGATTCTTTTTTCCGGCCATGCCTTTGCGATGGATTACCAGCATAAGTTGGAAGCTTCCGACATGACGGTATTCTGGACCATTGACCAGGACAAGATCCATGTGAAACTGACGGCCAAGACAACCGGTTGGGTTGCCATTGGCTTTGATCCGGAAACTGCCATGCAGGGGGCCGATATTATCATTGGTGCCGTGAAAAATGACAAGGTCAAGATTGAAGATCACTATGGGGATCGGAAAAGGGGACATGCTTCGGATGAGAAACTGGGGGGGAAAAACAATGTGCTCAACCCGGCCGGTGAAGAAGCAGACGGGATAACCACGATTTCTTTTTCCCTGGCTCTGGACACGAAAGAAGAGTGGGACAAGCCCATTGTCCCTGAAAAAATGAGCCGGGTGATGATTGCCTACGGAGCCGGCCGGGATTCCTTTAACGATCGGCATGCCTTCCGGTCTGTCTACGATATCAATTACGCGACCGGTGAAACAAAGAAAATAAAATGATGAAGCTAGCGTCTGTATTTTTGCTCTGCTTCCTGCTGGCCCTTGGAAGGCCGCCGGCAGGAAGTGCGGCAGATCATGGGGCAGATCATAAAGATCACGCTCCTGAAATCATGGGGTCTGATTCCCGGGATCCAAAGGATCAAAAACCCATGGCAATGGAACATGACCACTCGCAAATGGTTATGGATGCCCAAAAGGAAGAACCCGCCCTGGTCGATCAGGTCAAACTGGAAGAACGATTGGGAGAGGTCATTGATTTTAGTGCCTCCTTTGTGGATGAGAACAACCGTCCTGTGGATCTTAAAACCCTTTTTGGCAAACCGGTTCTGCTGTTGCCCGTATATTTCATGTGTACCTCGGTGTGCAATTTTCTCCAGGCAGAGCTTGCCAACGTATTGAACCTTGTGGGCCAGATTCCGGGGACAGATTTTAATATCATCACGGTCAGTTTTGCAGACGATGAAGATGCAAGCCATGCCAGAACCTCCAAGCGAAACTATGCCAATCTGCTCAAACGCCAATTTCCCATGGAAAATTGGGTCTACCTGACCTCGGACAATGAAAATATCCGTAAACTGACCGACTCCCTGGGATATTATTTTATCAAGAAGAAAGACCATTTTTATATCCACCCCAGTGCCATGGTCGTCCTGGCAAAAGACGGCAAGATCATCCGGTATCTTTACGGACCTTCCTTTCTTCCCTTTGATGTGGGAATGGCATTAAATGAAGCCCAGAAAGGTGATCCGGGCATTTCCATCAAAAGGGGGGTCCTCTCCTTTTGCTTTGACTATGATCCGGAGAACAAAACCTATGTGTTTAAAATGTTTCGGATCACGGGAACAGCTATCCTGATTCTTTTGGCGGGATTTATTCTATTCCTGATCTATCCGTCCAAAAAAAACCGGAAGAGAAGAAGTTACACACCTTGATACCCGGTGGTCCGGTAGTGTCCTTGAATTTTTATCCTATGACCCCAAGCTTTGCGAGGCTGTAATGGATGTTGTGAAATCATTTTTTGAAACCCCTTCGCCGGCACGCTATACGGGCATTGGGTCCTGGCTTTTGACCACAGACCATAAACGCATCGGGCTGATGTATTTGGCGGCCATTCTTTTCTGGTTCCTTCTGGCGGTACTCATCGGCGGGCTTATCCGGTTTGAACTGATGTTTCCGGGCGAGACCCTTTTAAGTGCAAAATTGTACAACTCCGCTTTTACCCTCCACGGGGTGATCATGATTTTTCTGTTCATCATTCCGGCCCTGCCGGCGGTGTTCGGAAATTTCTTTTTGCCCATTCAGATCGGAACCGATGATGTGTTTTTCCCCAAACTAAATCTTTTGTCCTGGTATTTATACATGCTGGGCGGTGTGATTGCCATTCTTTCCCTTTTTTCCGACGGATTCCCGGACACCGGCTGGACCTTTTACGTGCCCTTTTCCATTTCCACCAACACCAATGTGTCCACGGCGGTTTTTGCCGCCTTTGTTCTGGGATTTGCCTCCATGCTGACGGGTCTAAATTTTATTACCACCATCCACAGGATGCGCCATCCCAAGATGGGCTGGATGCAGATGCCCTTGTTCGCCTGGAGCCTTTATGCCACCTCCTGGGTGCAATTGCTGGCAACCCCCATCGTCTCCATCACCCTGGTGCTGGTGATGGTCGAACGGTATTTCAATGTGGGGCTTTTTGATCCGGCCAAGGGCGGAGATCCCATCCTGTATCAGCATTTGTTCTGGATGTATTCCCATCCGGCAGTCTATATCATGATTTTGCCGGGCATGGGGGTGATCTCCGAGATTATTCCTGTGTTTGCCAGAAAATCCATTTTCGGGTACAAGGCCATTGTCGTTTCTTCCATGGCCATTGCCGTGGCAGGCTCTCTGGTCTGGGCCCATCACATGTATACCAGCGGCATGAGCGACACGGCCGTCTTTGTGTTTTCCCTTCTGACTTTTGTGGTGGCCATCCCCTCTGCCATCAAGGTTTTTTCATGGGTGGCCACCCTGTACAAGGGGGCCATTGAGATGAGCCCGCCCCTGTTTTTATCCCTGTGCTTTATTTATCTGTTTTCCGTTGGGGGGCTCACAGGTCTTGTGGTGGGAGCGGCCGGCACGGATATCCATGTCCATGACACCCATTTTGTGGTCTCCCATTTTCATTTTACCATGTTCGGGGGAACCGGCTTTGCCTTTTTTGCAGCCCTCCACTACTGGTGGCCCAAGATGTTCGGGCGCATGTACAATTTTAAACGGGCCTATATCGCTTCTGTTTTGGTTACAGGCGGTTTTGTCTTCCACTATGTGCCCATGTTCATCCTGGGGCTCCAGGGCATGCCGCGACGCTATTATGACTATCTCCCCCAGTATGCCAACGGCAATTTTCTGGCAGGTTTCGGGGCCTTGTTCATGATTGTCGGCATCTTCATGATGATGGCCAATCTTTTGGTATCCTTTAGAAAAGAAAGGGATGCCCTGGCGGATCCCTGGGGAGGGGTGACCTTGGAATGGATGACCCCGTCACCGCCCCCCCTTCATAATTTTGTCATTGAACCCGTGGTATTGGATTATCCCTATGATTTTTCCGGGGTGATCGAAAAATTTGCCAAAAAACCAAAGGGAGTCTGAATGATTTCTCAAGTGAACGACCCAGGGAAAACAGATGAGGCCGGAAAGAAATTGGGGATGTGGCTCTTTCTCTATACCGAAATCATCCTGTTTGGCGGGCTTTTTGTTCTCTATGCCGTTTATTTGACCCGGTATCCAAATGAGTTTATTGAAGGGGGCAAGGAGCTGAGCCGGATGTTCGGGGTGATCAATACCGTTATCCTGCTCATCTCAAGTTTTGCCGTGGCCGCAGCCATTACCGCCGTACAAAAGGGCCAGAGAAAAATTGCCCTGTGGGCCATAGGGGGAGCCCTTGGCTGCGGGGGCATATTTTTAGTGAACAAGTATTTTGAATGGGGACACAAGATCGCCCTGGGGATTTATCCCAATTCAGACAGGCTTTTGGACGGGCCCGACGGGCAGAATATGTTTTTTGGGCTCTACTATGTGATCACCGGGCTCCACGGGCTTCACATCGTCATCGGCATGACTTTTCTGGCGGTCAGCTTCGGGTTTGTCCTGGCCGGGCAGGTGACGGCCAAACGATTTGCCCTCCTGGAAAATGCAGGACTTTACTGGCATTTGGTGGATTTGATCTGGATATTTGTCTTTCCGCTTTTTTACCTGATTATCTGATGTGAGGGAGAGTACCATGGAAAAAAAGGATCATATCTTTTCCTATAAGACGCTTTTTTATGTGCTTTTGGCATTGCTGGCCCTGACCGGCGTTACCGTGGGAGCCTCTTATGTTCATTTGGGCAAATTCAATGTGTGGATGGCCCTGGGCATCGCATCCCTCAAAGCCACCCTGGTGCTCATGGTTTTCATGCATCTGAAATTTGAGGGCAGGGCATTGATTCTCTCTTTTCTTTCGACCGTGTTTTTTTTGGCCATTATGATTGGTTTCACATTCTGGGACGTTGCATTCAGGTGAGGTATAAATATGACTGACATAATAAATCCAGTAACCTTGGTGGACCGATCTTTTTACCTGATCATCGGGTTTTCCTTTGTTTTTTTGTTTGCCATCACCCTGGTCATGATTTTTTTTGTGATCCGGTACCGGCGCAGCATTCACCCGAATCCTTCGGATATCCGGGGGAATGTATGGCTTGAGATCGCCTGGATTACCATCCCCGCCTTTATTGCCCTGGCCATGTTTGTATCCGGGTGGCAGGCTTATACCGGACTTCGGAATGTGCCGGAAGGTGCCCTGGAAATTCAGGTTATGGGACAGTCTTTTTCCTGGATTATCGTGTATGGCAATGACAAGGAGACGGAAAACGAAATTGTGGTGCCCGTGAACACCCCGGTGAAGCTGAACATAACCTCTCTGGATGCGATTCACTCGTTGTTTATCCCGGCTTTCAGGGTCAAGGTGGATGCGGTCAAAGGCCTTACAACCTACGCCTGGTTTATTGCCCAGGAAAAGGGAGAATATTTTTTCCAGTGCACTGAGTTTTGCGGCACCGGCCATGCCGATATGGTGGGGGTAATAAAAGTGGTCTCCCAGGAAGAATATGATGAATGGATCAATGAAGAAGATGACTGGTAATCCTGCCTGGCTCCGGGAAACCCTACTGCCCAGACCCCGGAATTGGACGGGGATGATTTTTGAACTGACCAAGATTCACCTGAGTCTGTACATTGCCCTGTCAGCTGTTTTCGGCCATGTTTTGGCCCAGGACCACTTTTCCACGGCATCCTTGAAACTGGGCGCCTTTGTTTTGGCCCTGGCGGCCGGGTCTGCTGTCTTAAACCATATCCAGGACCAAACGTTTGACCGCTGGTTTGCCCGGACCCGGAACCGGTGTCTTGTACAAAAAAGAATCTCCCTTCCCCGGGCAGGTTTCATTTCCATCCTTTTGATCTTGATTGGACTTGGGGGACTTTCTGTCTGGTTTCCAGGTTCGACAGCCTTAGGCATTGGGGCACTGGTTTGTTACAACGGGCTTTATACCCCCTTGAAAAAAAGATCACTCGGGGCCATTTTCCCGGGCACGCTTTGCGGTATGCTGCCTCCGGCCATGGGCTGGGCCTCGGTTCCGCAACACCTGTCCGTTAATGATGTTTCCGGCATCTTTTTGGTTATGCTCATTTTCGGCTTGTGGCAGGTGCCCCATTATTTTATGATTCTGCTCAAACAATCGCCACAAGAGCTGGAAGCCTCCCCTTACCCGGGTTTTACCCGGATTTTTCCCAGAAACCAGATCAAAGGGCAGATCCTCATATGGACCAGTCTCTATGGTATGGGAATTCTCCTTTTTCTGCTCAAAGGCTGGATGCACGCTTCGGGGCTTGTCTGGGCCCTGGGCCTTTCTGCCCTGGGGCTTCCTTTGTTGCTGGCCGCGCTTTTTGGATACAAACGCTCTCCCCACTGCCTCTCCTTCGGCTTTTTTGCCATTAATCTGTCCATGCTTTTGTTCATGGGCCTGGGCATCCTGGATCGACTCTAACCTGGCCTCAGTCCGATGGGACAGGTCAATCACGCCCCCCTTTAAAGTTTTACCGGCCAAACAGGTGCAATAGGTTCGCATACCCTTCTTTTTCAAGGGCTTCCTTTGGAATGAACCTAAGGGCTGCCGAATTAATGCAATACCGCAATTTGGTCGGGGCAGGGCCGTCGGTAAACACATGACCCAGATGGGCATCGGCGGTTTTGCTTCTTGCCTCAATCCTGCGCATGAAAAAGGAGGTGTCTTCGATCTGTACAACCTCTTCTTCGTCAATGGGTTTGGTAAAACTGGGCCAGCCGGTTCCTGAATCAAACTTGTCCGTGGATGAAAACAAGGGCTTGCCGGAAATTATGTCCACATAGATTCCCTGGCGTTTATTGTCCCAGAATGCATTGTCAAAGGCAGGTTCTGTTCCGTTTTCCCGGGTCACCTGATATTGGAGCGGTGTCAGTTTTTTTCTGAGGGCTTCGTCTGTGGGCAGGGGGTGTTTTCCAGGGGGCGTCAGGGCCTGGGTTCCGGAGGTCCTTTTTTTTTCAAAGATGCGGTTGTTGCCGTTTTCCCAGACGTTTTGAATGAAGGTATCCCTTCCGGATCCGGCCCGGTAATATTTATACCGGATGGGGTTTTTCTTGTGATAATCCTGGTGATAGGTCTCTGCCACATAAAACGGGGATGCGGCCAAGACCTCTGTGGCCACCGGGATGTTAAAAATTTTAGATGTATTGATTACGTCGATTGTTTCCATGGCCTGGACCCTTTGCGCCTCTGTATGGAAAAAGACAGCCGACTTATACTGGGTTCCCCTGTCCACAAAAGACCCCTGGGCATCTGTGGGATCTATTTGCTGGAAAAAAATTTCCAGCAGGGTTCCATAGGAGATGACACGCGGATCATAGGAGATCCGGATGGCTTCAAAGTGGCCGGTCGCACCGGATGAAACCTGTTCATAGGTCGGGTCCTTCTCGGGTCCGCCGGTATAGCCGGAAATCACATCCACGACCCCGTCACGTCCTTCAAAGGCAGATTCCACACACCAGAAACAGCCGCCTGCAAAGGTCGCTGTCTCAATCTGATCGTTATTTTTCACAATATCCTCCTTTGGTTCACCTGCAAGTTTGTTGCCGGCATACACAAATACACTTTCCGGTATGACAAAGGCCAATGCCATAAACAATATGAATGCGATTTTCATGGTTTTATCCCCCATCATAATGAGTTGCGCCTAACTTTAGAATAGGCATGAATGATTGAAATGCAAGTGACAGGAATGAGAAAGGTGGTACCGGAACTTCAAGGATATCCCCCATTTGACACAGCAGCGCTTGCTTGTCCGGGGGGCCTATAGATTTTTCTCCGCCTGGAGAATGGCGGCAAGCCCTGTATGAAGATTTCCGAGGATCCGGCTTTCGGAAATTCCCAGTCGCTGTTTATTGGAGATATCAAAAATGGCGCCGTCGACAGAGGTCTTTTCGCCCCCTGTTCCCCGGATCTGAAGGTGGTGTTGATTTGCCAGGTGGTTCAAAAGTTTTGGATGCTTTTCAAGCTTTTTTAAACAAATATGGACCCCTGCCCGCATGGCTGTTCCGATATTGGTGGGGCAGGAGGTCAGAAACCCGTATTTTTCATCCATGGCAAACCCGAGCCGGGTGCCCAAATGGTCCAGCCCGAGGAGGAGCCGGTCAAACACCCCGGAAAGATCCGAAGAGGCTTCCATGGAAATGATTCGCAAATGGTCCTCTTCATTGACCCAGACCATAAATTGTTTGTCCTTAATTTTAGTGTGGCTGGAAAAAATTCCCCGGGAATCGGGAAAATTTCGGTTTATGCCGGCTGCGTTCTGGAAACGATCCCCTTTGGGAAAGGCCAGTTTCCGGGAGAGAAACTCCTGCATTCTGGACCTGTCAAGGTCTTTGAATGAAAAATAGCTGCCGTCTATCTCCCGGGGCATTTTTTGAAGGGCTTGGGAGACAAGCGCCTCCACCTGACGCCGTTCCCGGTCGCCAATGTGGCAGGGAAAGGAAAATCCTTTCAGATTCCGGGCCACCCGGATTCGGGAAGACACAATAAAGTTCTTGTCCGGATCCAATGGGGCAAGACGGATCGGATCAAGGCCGGGTCTGTGTTCAAAGGGGTCTTCCACCGCGTGGTAGGCATGGACAATGGGGTCCAATAGGGGGGCGAACAATGAATAGGCTTCGGCATCGCCTGCATAGATTCCGATATGGCTGTCCGGATTGCAAAGGCCCGATTGGATGGCAGCATCAAGGGTGAATCCTGTCCTGGTTTTCAGGCATGCCAATTGTTCATACACTTTTGGGGTAAGGTATTGCTTTACCAGGGCGCAGGAATCCGGGTGGAACTGAGGAAAAGCCAAGAGGTTTAATCTTTAATTTTCATAGGCAGAGGCTTGAGACGAAATCCCCCTGGCAAGCGTGGTCTGGATCTTGTCGAGCACCAGGCATTGGGCATGGCATTTGGGAAGCGCTTTTTTGTTTTCGCAGTTCAAGCAGGGGCTCTTGGTTAAATACCCGATCTCAAAATCAAACAGATCTCTTTTTATTGAATTGTCCATAGGCTTTTCTATCTAAAAAATTTAAAAAATCAATTATATATCATGTTTCAGGGAATCGTCAACATCCAAGAGATATTTGCAGCAATTCTGGATGGAGGCATTCTGAAACAAGGTGAACCTATTTTTTGAAAACAAAACAATCGCATATGGCATTTTAGCCGATCTGTTTATATCTTCAACAGGTGTGCCTTTTACCCTGCACCGTCAGGATAAAGGGGCGGTGCCAAATCCCAGCCGCTCGTCCTTGAGCGAACGGGAATCGTAAATGATCGAATCCATACCGTCCTGGTGATTCGCTTGTTTCCGACGCGCTTCAATAATTTTAACAAAAAATCGATATCCCTATTGTATACAATATCACCAGCCGGACCAACAGCGGTCGATGAATTGACCTGTTCAAATGTTGCTTTTAGGAAAAATAGAGTCCTGGAATTATTTGACGGTTTTCAATAGCTCTCCTCCAGGCTGGGCAGAATACATGAACATTTACCAACGTATAGAGTTTACTCTTGCATTTTCAATCCGGGAATGCTTATTTCCAAATAAAGTTGATTTTCGGATTTTATCCGACCTGCATTCAAATCGGTTGGATATCATTAAAATTTTCAGGGTATGCGGCTGGCTGTCGGAGAATGATTAATACCCAGGTCCGCACATCATTTTGTTCAGCACCGCATTAACAAAATAAGTGTCATATGATAAGGAAATTGGATCATGCCAAATGTTCAAGAACTTATCGAAGAAACAATTGATGTTTTTGCAGAAGATGGCGTTTCTTCAGCCATAACTGTTTTTGGACCACAGGGCGAGTCATCCCTGCCCGTAATAACATGTTTCCCTGCAATGGGGGTAAGTGCGGAATATTATCGCACCCTTGCCCATAGCCTTGCTAAAGAGGGATTGATTGTGGTTACTGCTGATTTGAGGGGTATCGGTTCTTCATCTGTTCGGGCGTCAAAGCAAAATAATTTTGGCTATTTTGAAATGATTCATTACGATTGGTCGGCCGTCATAAAAGCCGTGACAAATAAGTTTCCAAAAAACAAAATATTTCTGCTTGGGCATAGTTTAGGAGGGCAGTTATCCTCGCTTTATTTGAGCCATCAAAAGGATTATGAAATAGCTGGTCTCATACTCGTTACAGTAAACTCAGTTTATTACAAGGGCTATGGTTTTCCTGACGGCCTTAAAGTGTTGGTGGGAACGAATTTAGCTTACCTTATATCCCTATTCGTTGGATATTTCCCCGGACGTACATTTGGTTTTGGCGGTCTTGAAGCAAAAAACGTTATCAGGGATTGGTCTCGCCAAGGACGGACAGGGATATATGACCTAAGAAACAGTTCGCTCAATTATGAAACCCTTTTAGCCAAGCTGACTCTTCCCATAATTTCGTTTTCATTTGAAGGCGATTTTTTTGCGCCGTCTGGAGCAGCACAACATTTGATTGGTAAAATGAAAAATGCCAAGGTTAAGCATGTTCATATGCAACCTGAAGAATATGGTTTAAAAAATAAGTTTCATTTTTCATGGGCTAAAAAACCGGATTTTATTGTTTCATTGATAATGGAATGGATCAAATCTCAGATAGTTGACGTACAACATAACAAGGCTAATCCAGCCGACATAAAAAGCTGTGCGGCGATTAGCATCGTTGGGCAACCAAAGAACACACAAATGAATCAACCAATTGACTTTATAGATACAGCAATCGAAGAAGCCAAAACATCGCTTCGAGAAGGAAACAGTGGATTTGGTGCTGTTATCATCAAAGATAATGTCTTAGTCTCAAAGGCGCATGACACTGATAGCTCTTCAAAAGATCCAACATCACATGCGGAAATTAATGCGTTGCGGCAGGCATCTGCTCAACTTGATGGTGACTTTACTAATTGTATGCTTGTTTCAACTCACGAGCCTTGCCCAATGTGCTCAACAGCCGTTGTGTGGGCAGGTATTGAAAAAATAGCTTTTGGATGCTCGATTAAAGATTCAATTGCTCAAGGAAGGAGACGTATTGATTTAACTTGCAATGAGTTGTTCAAACGAGCAGGTGCCTCAATCGAAATTATTTCAGATGTTAAAAGACATGAATGCAGTCTTCTTTACAATGATCAAGTTAGAAAAAGCATCAAACAGCTTAGAAATATAGATTCAACGAAGTTATCTGATTTAGCAGAAAAGCTTAGAAACAAAAGGATCAACTGGTTCAATAATCAAAATTTTCAGTGTGATAATACTGATGTATTGAATTCTGCTTACCAACTCTTCCTAACTAAACTTGGTATCACTGCTGAAGAAGCACCAATTGTAGAAAAACAAGAAAATCGAATAATGATACATTCAAAAAACTTTTGTCCTACACTTGAAGCTTGTAAAATATTGGATTTAGATACCCGTATTGTATGTAAGCAATTAAACGAAGAGCCTACTCAAGCTCTTCTTCAACAACTCAACCCTAATTTACGTTTTGAGCGAAATTACGATTCTTTACGACCTTTTAAACCGTATTGTGAAGAAATGATTATAATTGCAAATAATTAGTATTTTTGGCCTAATAAAAGTTACAACCTGCGTTCATTTTCGAGGAAAAGATGGGATTTTTACCCAATATAACTTTAAAACACAGATTGTGATCCGAAGTTATTTTTAAACCGCATGGAAGGTTTGGGTAATCAGTCAAATTTAATACAAGAGGTACTAAGAGATACACATCTTGGCGTATCGGCAATGGATATTTTAGCGTTTATGCCTTTGGATCAAAATGGCCATGTGGAAATTATAGGACAATTTATTCATTATTATAATAAGCCGTTAATACTTAGTGTGGAGGTTAGGGCCAGAGCATGGAGTCCTGATCCGCCAAATTACGAATCATATGTGAAAGTATTATTTTGGGCATTCTAAAAGTTCTGGACATTGAAATCTCCTTTTGTTTGGTACAATGCGCTATACCTGGCTGAGGTCTTGACAAGATTCGATTTTTTGAAAAAACATGAAATGATACAGGAGATTATTGATTGGATCGAATCTTTGCAAGATGAAAATGG